>Ga0310786_10000562_pt1 | contig 60443 bp, 45 predicted proteins | sample AusTroGonzalo_MG_FD_203881 | JGI IMG/M metagenome (GOLD analysis project Ga0310786, IMG submission 203881) | Bovine rumen microbial communities from tropical cattle in Woodstock, Queensland, Australia - Gonzalo_03 (v2) (version 2) | ecosystem: Host-associated > Mammals > Digestive system >...
AACTCGTGGAGCTTCGACGCCTCGAAACGGATGTACGAACAGTCGATGGAGCGCCTGAAAGTGGACTACATTGACTACTACCTGCTGCACGGCATAGGCGGTGGCATGGACTCGCTGAAGGGGCGTTTCCTGGACAACGGCATCCTGGAGTTCCTGCTCAAGGAGCGCGAGGCCGGACGCATCAAGCACCTGGGATTCTCCTATCATGGCGACGTGCGCGACTTCGACTGGCTGCTGGACCACAACGACGAGTACCACTGGGACTTCGTGCAGATACAGATGAACTTCCTGGACTGGCGACACGCCTCACAACGTGGCGGACGTCGCTCGGATGCCGATGCAGAGTACCTCTACGGCAAGTGCGAGAAGCTGGGCATCCAGTGTGTGGTCATGGAGCCGCTGCGTGGCGGTGCCTTCGGACGTATGGCACAGGAGCTGACGGACCAGCTGAAGGCCGTCCGTCCCGACGACAGCACGGCTCGCTGGGCCTTCCGCTGGGTGGGCTCCTATCCCAATATCCTCACCGTCCTCAGCGGCATGAACCGTATGGACCATCTGGAGGAGAACGTGAAGACCTTCTCGCCGATAGAGGTATGCACAGAGTCTGAAAACGCCCTGCTGGCCAAGATTGCCGACCAGATGTCGGGTGTTCCGACAATACCGTGTACGGCTTGCGAATACTGCATGCCCTGCCCCTACGGCGTAGATATTCCGGGTAACTTCGCTTACTACAACGAGGCTGTGAGAGAGCACATCCTGCCCCTACCCGCTCCTACGGCTGCCGACTATGCCGAGCGCCAGCAGAAGTTCATTGAGGGCTTCCGCAAGACACTGCCGAAGGCTGAGACGTGGGCTCGCGCCTGTCAGGATTGCGAGGAGTGCCTGTCAAAGTGTCCGCAGCAGATACGCATTCCCAATCAACTGAGTCGTATCGTCCAAACACTGCGCGTCAGGAAACAATAAGTATAGCAGCATGAACAGGATACTGGCAACACTACTTTGTCTGGGGCTGTGGAACGTGGCCACAGCACAGCAGCCTAAGGGCGTGAGACTGGACACCATCACCGTGCAGCACATAGACGGCGAGGGGAAGAGTCACGAGGGCATCATCGTCTGTAACCACGCCATTGCCAGCGACCTGCGCCAGATATTCGCTGAGCTCTATCGACAGAAGTACCCCATCGAGCGCATCCGTCCCATCTCGGAATATGCCAATGACGACGAGCGCTCCATGAGGGCTAACAACACGTCGTGCTACTGCTACCGTCCCATTGCAGGCAGCACCCGCCTGTCGAAGCACGCACAGGGAATGGCCATCGACATCAATCCGCTGTACAACCCCTGCGTACAGCGCCGTAAGGACGGAACATTAAAGGTGCAGCCTGCAACGGCCACACCTTATGTTCAGCGGAATAAAAACTTCAAGTACAAAATCACGAAAGGCGACCTCTGCTACCGGCTCTTCACGGAGCACGGCTTCACGTGGGGAGGTGCCTGGCACTCGAAGAAAGACTACCAGCACTTCGAGAAGGACCAATAAGGTTTACTCGTCGGGCAGGAACAGCGGGTCTTCGGGCATCACCATCACAGGCTCCGTCTCGCAAGCCTTGAGAATGTTCTCGGGCACATATTTCTTATCGACAACGAGACGGAACATGAACTCACGGAACCAGCGGTCGGTCATGATGAGACAGCCCTGCTGTCCCCACGTAGCACCCCATGAGTTTTCGACCTTCCACTTACGGGCCTTACCCTTGTCGTCGACATCGACAGCCGTCAGCGTCATAGCGTGTGTGGAACCGCTGTCGAAGGTCGAGATGCGCTGGGCCTTGTCCATACCGAAGGTAGTACCAAAGAGTGAGCCGTAGTCGAAATTCTCGGTATCGGCATAACCACGCTTACGGTCGAGGAATTTTCCTACATCATAGGAGCTGTAGAGCTTGCGGCCATCCTTCAATGAAGCGATAGCCATCTGCTCGATGTCGTCCATCGGCAGGTTGATGTAGCGCCAGTTGTGGCCGTCGTAGGTATGACGGTCGTACTCCACCTCGTAGGTCTTATAGTAGGGACGACGGGGATCGTTCATCGCCATGATGAAGGTGCCGTTCAGCGAACCGCCAACCACCTCCTGATAGAACGACTGGGGCGTATATTCCTTAGCAGCACCCAATGAACGACCGTCCTTGTTCTTGAAGGCGTAGGTGAACGTCGTGGGAGGCTCGCCGATGGTCATTTCGAGCATGCGGTAGATTTGTGCCAGCATGCGCACCTTGGCCTTGTTCAAAGCGGTCTGGTTCTTTTTCTTGGCCACCATATCGCGCAGCTGCAGACCATACTCGCGCAGCTTTGAGGAAATAAGCTGACGAGCCTTCGATGTGTTGTCACTGGTGAAGGTCTCGGGCATCACCTCCTTGGGCACGAGGCCGTACTTCTCCGTCAGGTCGGCAACACCGCAGAACGTGCCGCCATCGCCGATGGGATAGTGGAAGAAGAACTGCACGCGCTGGTCGTCGATGGGCTTCGTACCCGTATCGATGACGCCCTGCAGCATGAGGTTTGCCTTCTCCAGCTGATCGTAGAAGAAGAGATAAGCCTGCGAGAACTCCAGACTGACGGAGTCGTGCTTCAGCGTGTAGTTGGAGCGCAGCACATTGAAGCCGCTGAACATCCAACAACGTCCACTGGACTGCTGGTCGGTAATCGACTGCTTGGGCGTCTCTATATTAAAATAGGTGTCGAGGGCTGCAGCGTTCTGGCGGTTCTTGGCCAGATCGTCGATGGCATTAGCTGCCACCGCATTGGCCAGCGCCCCATTAACAGGCACCTGACGGTGCTCCTTCACGATGTCGCGCAGCATGTCGCCGCTAAGTCCCCCACCCTGTGTCTGTGCCGTCGCTGCGCTCAAAGCGCCAACGGCCAAAAATGTAAAAATCAATTGTCTTTTCATCATATTTTTGTTGCTTATAGTGCGCAAAGGTAATAATATTTAGGTAAAATGCAAAAAAATTCGGATAAAACGATACAACTTATCCCTAAAAAGACTATCTTTGCAGCGAAATCTAATTCACTTAGTTTATTAACACTTAAAAACAAAAAGATCATGAAAAAGATTTTAATGACATTGGTAATGGGTATGATGGCCCTGACTATGAACGCACAAATGTACATTGGTGGTGGCATTGGCTTCCAGAGTGTAACACCTGAAGTTGGCGATGGCGAGACATCGTACAAGCTCCTGCCCGAAATCGGCATGCAGTTCAACGACCAGTGGGGCGCAGGCATCCAGATTGGCTATATTTCAGATAAGGCTGGTGCATACGGATTGGGTGCTGAAAGTGCATTCATATTTGCTCCCTATGCCCGTTATACCGCATTAAAGTTCAAGAACGTGAACCTCTTCCTGGATGGTGGCCTCGACTACTATCAGTCAACGAAGGGTAAGGTGACCGCTTTTGACCTGGGTGTAAAGCCGGGTGTTGCTGTTAACCTGAACGAGAAACTGAGCTTCGTTGCTCACATCGGATTCTTCGGCTACAGTTCTCTTGATCCCGATGGCGACAACAACAACATTACTTCTTTCGGCCTTGATGTTGACGGCAGTGAGCTGACCTTCGGACTCTACTACAACTTCTAATCGAGAAGACAGACAGAAACAAAATAGTAAGAGGATGTGCATGAGCACATCCTCTTTTTCGTTTCTATCAATTCCACCTTGTTACTTCTTTGTCGACTTCTTCGTCGTGGTCTTCTTCGTGGTGGTTGTTTTCGTTGTCGTGGTCTTCGTCACAGGCGGTGTGTAGTACTTCAGAGCCTCAGGCATCCAACCCTGAATCTGCTTGATACGTGTCTCGTCAGAGGGGTGGTCGCTGAAGATGGAACTGCTGCCGGTACCCTGAGAAGCCATGCGCTGCCAGAAGGTAGTAGCCACCTGAGGATCGTAGCCGGCCATAGCGGCAAAGATGAGTCCCATGTGGTCGGCCTCGCTCTCCTGCTTACGCGAGAAGCCCGATGTCCAAAGCGATGTACCCAGCTGAGAACCCAGCGACGCTACCTGCTGCCAGGTCTCGCTGACGCCTGCGCTCTGCAGAACGGCACCAAGAATCTGCGTACCATACTGTTTCTTATATTCATTGCTCAGACGCTCGGCAGAGTGTTTAGCCACGGCATGGGCAATCTCGTGACCAAGAACAATGGCCAGCGAGGCCTCATCCTGCGTCACAGGGAGCAAGCCCTCATAGACGACAATCTTACCGCCAGGCATACAGAAAGCGTTCACCTCCTTGTCCTGAACAAGATTGAATACCCACTGATACTGCGACACCTCATTACCCAGGTTGTTGGCGTTCAGGTAGTTCACCACAGCGTTGGCCAGGTTCTGTCCTACGCGCTTCACCATAGCGGTGTTGGTGGCATTGGTGGAGGCCTTGGCACTCTTCATGTACTCCTCATACTGCTGGTTCGAGAGGCTGAGCACCTGTTCGTCGCTCACCAGGAGTGTCTGCTTACGTCCCGTGATGGGCACTGTCGATGTGGTGCCGCAACTGACGAGAATAGCCGAGACAACGGCTAAGAGAATGATTCTGACTCTTTTCATTGCATTGCTATTTATTAAGGATTAAACATTTCCGCGTGCAAATATACGGCATTTTTCTGACATATCGCAGAAAAAGACACAAAAAAACCGCAGACAATGTCTGCGGCTCATTTCTCTTGAATACCTAATGAATGTGATTAATGATTCAAACCACGGTTCGTCAGTGTGCTGTTCAGCAGCAACAGGTACTTATGGTACTGCTCCTTCGTCAAAATGTAGTTCATCCACTTCACGTCCTTCTCGATGGCCTTCTTGACCTGAGCGTCACGCTCCTCCTTGGTGGTGTAGTGAGCAGCGAACTGCATCTCTGCGTTGAAAGTGTTGTGAACCGTCTCAACGGCTTCAATCTGATCCAGTGTCAGACCCAGTGCTACGCTGAGCTTACGCATGTTGACAGTCATATCGTAAGTCTCCTCAACGCTCTCGTTGACAACGTTCACGGTTGCTGCGTTCTTTGTCTCGGCGAATGTCATAGTCATGCTAAGCATTGCCACTGTCATCAAAAACAATCTTTTCATCTTTTTACCCTTTCTTTTCTTTACTCGGGGCGGTTGTGTCATACCGTTGCTCCCCTACTTTCTTTTTTGTTATCCTAAATTTGTTATCCTTTAGAGCCCTTATCGGAACTCTTTGTTTTGTTTTGACGATGCAAAGGTACGGCGTTTTTCAGAACTGACAATGACTTTTTGTAAAATTGTGTGCGCAAACAGCGCTTTTATTGATACATATCAATGAACAAGACATAAATCAAGAGTATTCGGAAAAACAAAATATTATTTGGTTATTCGCTCGCTTATTCGTACCTTTGCACCCAATATACATATTATATATAATAGACATGGATCAGAAACAGAACAAGTTTATTACGCTGAACTATCAGTTGTACCAAGTGGAGAATGGCGAGAAAACGCTACTGGAACAGACATCACCCCAACACCCGTTCCAGTTTATCAGTGGTTTCGGAACCACACTCGATGCACTGGAACAGCACGTTGTCGGCATTGAGACAGGACAGGACTTCGAACTCAATCTCCAGCCGGAGCAGGCCTTCGGTCCCTACGACCAGGAGTGCGTACACAAGCTGAAGCGCGAGATTTTCGAGGTCAACGGCAAGTTCGACAACGAGAACATATACGCAGGAGCCGTCATTACGCTTAACGATGTGGAGGGCCACCAGTTCATGGCTCGCGTCACAAAGGTTGAGGACGACGGCGTCACCGTTGACACCAACCACCCCTACGCTGGCATGACGCTCTGCTTCAACGGTCATATCGTTGAGAACCGCCCTGCTACGGAGGATGAGGTGAAAGCACTCATCAAGCACATGACCGGCGGTTGCGGCGGCTGTAAGGGTTGCAGCGGCGAAGGTGGTTGTGAAGAAGGAAACTGCGGCGAAGGCGGCTGTGGTGAAGGCGGCTGCGGACACTGCCACTAAGAGTTTACAGTTTAGAGTTTAGAGTTTACAGTTTTGCGTTTAAGATGAGAAATACATTCGGACATCTGTTCACACTGACCACCTTTGGCGAGAGTCACGGCGCTGCTGTAGGCGGTGTCGTTGACGGTATGCCGGCAGGCATCGACATCGACGTGGACTTCATACAACAAGAACTGAATCGCCGACGTCCTGGTCAGAGTCGCTTGACGACATCGCGCCAGGAAGGCGATAAGGTGGAACTGCTCAGCGGTGTGTTTGAGGGTAAATCGACAGGCTGTCCCATCGGATTCATCGTACGCAACGAGAACCAGCATTCGCAGGACTACGAGAACCTTCGTACACTGTTCCGTCCGTCACACGCCGACTTCACCTATTATAATAAGTATGGTGTACGCGACCATCGCGGTGGAGGCCGTTCGTCGGCACGCATCACCATCAGCCGTGTCGTTGGAGGTGCACTGGCCAAGCTGGCACTCCGCCAAATGGGCATCAGCATCCAGGCATACACATCGCAGGTGGGCCCCATTGCCCTCGACAAGGATTATCACCGCTACGACCTCACGCTGACAGAGCAGAACGACGTACGCTGTCCTGACCCGCAGAAAGCAGAGGAGATGGCACAGCTCATCAGCACCGTAAAGGCTGAGGGCGACACCATCGGCGGCATCATCACCTGCGTCATCAAAGGCTGTCCCGTAGGACTGGGAGAGCCCGAGTTCGGTAAGCTGCACGCTGAGTTAGGTGCAGCCATGCTGGGCATCAACGCCGTCAAGGGCTTCGAGTATGGCGACGGCTTCGATGGCGTCACCAAGCGTGGTTCCGAGGTGAACGACCGTTTTACGCCAAGAGCAGATGCCGAGAACAGCAACGACATAGCAGCAAAGGTCACCACAACCACCAACCACAGTGGCGGCATACAGGGAGGCATCTCCAACGGACAGGACATCTACTTCCGCGTAGCCTTCAAACCCGTAGCCACGCTGCTGCAGGAGCAACAGACCGTTGACCTCGAAGGCAACGCCACCACATTCACTGCTCGCGGACGCCACGACCCCTGCGTTCTGCCAAGAGCAGTCCCCGTTGTCGAGGCAATGGCAGCTATGACGATTTTGGACCATCTGATGCTCCAAAAGAGTGAGAAAGAGTAAGAAAATTCCAATTATGGTAAAAAAGTACCGTAAAAATTTGGAAGTTAATAGAAATAATACTAATTTTGCAAGCAGCTATCAGGGATTTGTGAAAACCCCTATATGCTAAGTTAAGTCTAGTTTAGTTTTTGTGTTGGTTGAGAGCGGTCATTTGGCCGCTCTCTTTTCTTGCATCAAAAAAGCGGCCTCACGACCGCTTTCCTTGTTGTTTATAACCTGTTTTACTCTATCGTTCCGATGATTTCCTGTACCGACCGGCATCCATGCTTGTCAAGCCAGTCACTGATGCCGTCGCGCACCTTGATGGTCACTGCCGGATCAATGAAGTTAGCAGTACCAATCTCAATAGCCGTAGCGCCACACATCAGGAACTCTATGGCATCCTGAGCCGTCATGATACCTCCCAGTCCGACGACAGGAATCTTCACGGCCTTTGCCACCTGATACACCATACGCAGGGCTACAGGCTTCACGGCAGGGCCCGAAAGGCCACCAGTACCGATAGACAGTACACGGCGACGCTTCTCAATATCAACAGCCATACCCATCAGCGTGTTGATGAGCGACACGCTGTCGGCACCCTCAGCCTCAACGGCACGGGCTATCTCCGTGATGTCCGTCACATTGGGCGACAGCTTCACGATGAGTGTCTTGTGATAACGCTCACGCACAGCCTTCACCACGCTCGCAGCTCCTTTCGTGGTCACGCCGAAAGCCATACCACCGTCCTTCACGTTCGGACACGAGATGTTCAGCTCGATAGCAGGAATCTTCTCCAATGCATCCACACGGGCAGCACACTCGGCATAGTCCTCGGGCGACGAACCGCTCACGTTGACAATCATGTTTGTGTCGATATCCTTAATCTGCGGATAGATATGCTCACAGAAGTAATCAACACCCTTGTTCTGCAGTCCCACGCAGTTCAGCATACCACTGGGAGTCTCGGCCATACGCGGATAGTCGTTACCCTCGCGAGCCCTCAGCGTCGTTCCTTTCACAATGATGCCGCCAATGCCGTCGAGCGGCACAAAATCCTGGAACTCCAGACCATAGCCAAACGTTCCAGAGGCCGTCATCACAGGGTTCTTCAGCGTCAGCCCCTTTATCTTTACACTTAAATCAGCCATTTTCAATTATCAATTATCCATTATCCATTACCAAAGCAGACGCTTTGTGTCAAACACCGGACCGTCCTTGCAGACGCACAGGTTGCCGTTAACGGTCTTCTCCACACAGCAGAGACAGGCACCGAGACCACAGGCCATCAGGTTCTCCAGCGACACCTCACACGCCACATCGGCCTGAGTGGCAAAAAGCGCCACAGCCTTCATCATCGGCGTAGGACCGCAAGTCTGTATCAGTGTGAACTGCTCTTTCTGCAGCAGCGAGTGCTGCGTCACAAAGCCCTTCTCACCCTCGCTGCCGTCCTCAGTGGTCACAAAGACACGTCCATAGCGACGGAACTCGTCGAGCATCAGCAGGTCTTTGGCCGTACGCGCTCCCAACAGGAATGTCGGTTCCACGCCCTGCTCCTTCAGACGCGCCCCTAGATAAAGCAGCGGAGCCACGCCCACGCCACCACCTACTAAGAGGTGAGAGGTGAGAGGTGAGAGGTGAGAGGCCATCGTAAAGCCGTTACCCAACGGCAGCACACAATTTAGCGTATCGCCAGGCTGTAACTGCGCCAGTCGACGGGTACCGTCACCCACGGTGGCAACAAGGAGCCACAGCTCGTTCTTCTCACGATCTACGAAGTTAATGCTGATGGGCCTGCGCAGGAAGGTCGTCGGCGAGTCGTCCACACGCACCTCCACAAACTGTCCGGGCAGCATCTCGGGCAGTGTGTCCTCCTGCGTCAGCTTCAGCAGCACATAGCGTTCGTGCAGACGTGTCACAGAGCTGACTGTCAAATCGAGAATAAATTTCTTCACACTTCAATCATTTTTGGTTTCAGCATGCAAAGGTAGTGCAAACCGAATGAAATACCAAATATATTTAGGTATTTCTGAGCGCCTCAAGCGTCTTAAACGTCTTAGCGTCTTTTTTGCGAAACACATAAGACGCAGAGAGAGCATTACTAATATATATTAAATTAAGGGAACGATATACCTGTTGGCAGTAAACACCAATAATGTATAGATATACAAAAATGAGCAGCCAATCACGGTTGCTCATTTAGTTTAATATCAAATTCTGTCTTAGGTATTGATTAATAACTTCAGATATAATTTGATTTATATTTCTGCTTTCGTTCATATTTGGAGGAACTTTTAGACCGAATTCTCTTGGCTTTAGACTTGCCATAAAAACATAAACAAGTGGTTGACCAGTTGCATTATCGTTTATTATAGTGTAGCCAACATTATACCCAAAATCCCCAATAAATCTACCACCATTGCGGAGTCGTGGGTATCTATTCATATTATCCCACGCTATTACAGATTTAGATAGATAACTCTTCATTCCATCAAGATATTCACTCCACTGAGTGAGTGCAGCACCATTCTGACGATTATAGACACCGATTGCATTTATCTTCTTTGTGATTTTTGAAGAAAAGTTCACAAGAAGATTTGATGGTAATTTATCCTCCCTCAACCAACATTGTTTCATTATTGTTGTTTACACATATTTCTTAGATTATTTATAACTTCATCTGCATTCATACCCATATCAAATGAAGAATCAACGTTTATAGCCCTCATAGGCTCATTTGATTCATTAATTGGTAGTTTAGATATATATTCCTTTACTTGCTCTTGCGTTAAATCACCCATTGCATTCATATATTCTTCAAGTGGCAATTTGTCAATATGTTCAACATCCAAACTTCCGTTTTCTTTCAATAATACCATAATCTCAATTCTATTATTAATTCAACAATAAATATCTAATTTTCGGCAAATATATGGATATTTTCTGATAAAATCAAATTCTACGTGATATTTATTAGAAAAATAAATGTTCATATGATAAGAATAAGATTAGCTGAATCTAAGTTGCATAAGATTATCAACGAGTCAATATACAAGATTATAAGAGAAGGACGGAGTACTCCGAATACAATAGATATGTGCATTAAATTGGGCATTGACCCAAATGAGATTGCAAGATGTTTATTTAATAATGGTATTGATGCATACCAATTTACTCACGAAGTAGAGGATGTATATGAAATGTTGCAAAGCGATGCACAAAGCAATAATACCCCCAAGATGTTATTAGCCAATGCAATTAAGAAATCAAGTGATTTTGATGACACATCAGAACAATATGGCTGTGAGGCTGGTGATGCTAAATTAACTAAGCCAATAGGAAAATTTGGTATAACAAGACTTGGATATATCCTAAAAAATGGTGACGTAGAATTCTATGGATTTAGGACTTCAGATGGAGAATGGTTTGACGATATTGAATTTGGAGAAGAACAAATACCACAAATAATTAGTTTAATAAGATAAATGAATATGAATAAGAAACTTATAAGATTAACGGAGAGTGACCTTCACAGAATAGTGAAGGAATCAGTAAATAGAGTGCTGAATGAAATAGGTGATACTCCAAGGGGACAATATATGCTTGGAAGACTACAAGGAAGACAACTAAAAAATGGAGATAGTAAATCTGCCGCACGAACAGCAATGTATAGTGGTTCAGAACAAGGTAAATTCTATCCAAATGATATGGACAATTATGAAGATTTATCATATTCGAATTTGCTTGGGTTCGAAGATGAAAAAAACGGTGAGCCTTATGAAAATAACAAGTTCATTAATCAAGATTACCCAAGAAATTTAGAGCTACACATCTAAATGGTATAAGAAAGTTCTAACTAAGCAGCCATCAAACCAACCTTAATTCCATAAGAGCAATCACACAGTTGGTTGCTCTTTCTTTATGCACTCTGCTTATTGTGCATATACCAGTGGTAGTACACGTTATGTTTGAACACACGATACTCGTCATTGACCACTGTAGACAGTGACAATACATCGTTGTAATCGAAGTGCTTAACAGCCTTCACGAACATATCGTGAAAACGATAGGAACTCTTCTCTTCCCTTGTGTTCCATCTGTATGACTGTTCATCGATATAACGCTGAACATAGTCCTTGCTTACACAGTGGTAAGTACTGAATATAACACGCTTAAAGTGCCCCCAAAAGCCCTCAATAGAGTTGGTGTGGATGTCCTTGCATCTAACGAATTCACGCTTGCCGTGATTAACGATAAGGTGGTCATAACCTTCCTTGGTAAGACCATTGTAGGCTGACAGTTCATCAGTATAGGTAGTGCTACCTTCCTTCACGAACTGACCAACGATGGGCAACAGTGTTGCACCTTGGGTGTTCTCAACCTTCATCGCAACGACCTTTCCATCACGCTGAATCATACCAAAGATGGGAGTCTTCGTCTTGGTTGAACGACCTTGCGTACCAGCGACCTTCTTGGATTCGTGTTTGTTGGTCTCCCTACCACCAAGATACATTTCATCCATCTCCACCTCACCATCAAGTTCAATCTCGTCAGTGATGCCAAAGAGACCACGAATCTTATGCAGCATAAACCACGCAGTCTTCTGAGTGACCTCAATATCCCTTGCAAGTTGGTGCGAAGATACACCCTTCTTGGTTGATGCAACCTTGTACATTGCCAAGAACCACTTGCGGAGTGATACCTTGGTATTCTCGAAGATAGTGCCAACAGTGACAGAGAAGTGCTTTGAACACTCCTTGCAGATGAAACGACCTTCCTTGGTCATATAGGTATGGGTGCAACCACAATAAGGACATACTACAGCACCATCACCCCAACGCTCTTGGGCAATTGCAGCCTTGCATTTGTCCTCAGTGTCGAAGTAGTTCATAAGAGAAATCTCTGATTTGAAATGTGTAAAGTTGATGTGCATCTGTTCCATAACGTCTTTTTTGCTTAAAATCTAATACAAATATACGCTTTTTCAAGTGGCGCACCCTCATTCTTATACATATAAGTTGACAAAAATTGAAGAATTTGAAAATTCATTTTCAAATGAAAATGCTTACAAAACTGTATGGTAAAAAATGGTTACAAAAAAATCTGCAAGATTTTAATTTGTCTTGCAGATTCGTGTATTTTTATTCAAAATGGGACGCTGCTGCCAACAGGTATATCGTTCCCTAAATTAATTATATATTATATATAAGGTACGCGAAGCTTTGGTGTGTGACCCTAACTGATTTGTGCGTTTCAGAAAAAACACAAAAGACATTTGAGGCGTTTAAGACGCCATCACTATCTCCACAGTTTTCAACAAAATCACTACAAGTTTCGACTGAATCCCTACGACTTTCAGTCCTATCTCAACGAGATACGATTCTATCTCGTTGAGATAGTACGATACTAACCTCGTGAAGTCGCCACAGTGGTAGCCGACTACTTCTTGGAGGGGGAGAAACTCTCCCAAGTCTGGTCGTCATAGAACACTCTGATCTCGACGACACGGCGCTGCGGTTTGTCTGCTATTTTTACTTCCTCACGCGAATAATTTTGGTGTGTACTTTTTACACTATTATAATTTGTGTTCGCCTGAGGTGCCATTTGGGGGGTAGGAGCGGGCGGTGTCTCAAAATCTAATACAGGAGAAACGGTATCAAAGAGACTGTTCTCCGTAGGATTGACCGTCTCCTGAGGAGCTGCTGACGGCGTAGAGGCATCTATATACATGCTGCCCGATCCAAACATCAACCAATCGGTGTTGATGTTAGGAATTTTCTTTTTAATAGCTTCGACGATGTTCAGGGTGGGGTTGGTGCGACCATTGAACATGTTACTCAGTGAAGCTGGTGACAACTCGATGTACTGAGCGAAGACTTGTTGAGTCATGTGCTTCGACTCCATAATCTGGCGAATTCTGTCCTTCATTTCTATGATAGTGCTAAAAAGGGGCTTTTTGAGCCATTTTTGATTCGGTTTACAAAGGTAAAACAAAAATTTGAATCCTGCAACAAATATAAAGAGAATTTTTTGTTTTTTGAATTTACATTCGGAAATATAAATATATGAATTGGTAAATCTGTATTGGTAAATTATTCAGTTTTGAATAGTAAATGTAAATATACATATTAAAACCTATACTAAGTATTATTTGAGGGTTTAAAGCTAAATAATTGGCGATTAGTCAGCTATTTACGTTTTACATGTATAAAACTGGCGATTATACAGGTGTTTTAAGTCAATAAAGGGGTTTGTGATGTATATTAACTGCAATAAATCGGCATAATTGACTGATTTTCAGTTGTAATATATAAAATGATAATATGATGAATATTTATTGCTTTACAAATATGAATCTATGAATTTCTATTTTAATATATGAATACAAATCGTTTGATAGTTTTCTGATTTATTCTTGATTTACATTTTTGAATTATGAATTATTTATATCTCAAAATTATTTCCGTTTATGAATTATACAATTATAAATGCTAAATAATGTGAACGGCAAATTTAGGAGGGCTCATTTTTTGAAAAATCGGCGTTTCTCGCGAATTCTCAGTGAACTGTTCGGAAGCAGGAAAATACGCGAGTTTTGAGTGGTCAGAAATCGTCGGACCCCCCTATTCCTACTGGTGTTTGGGCATAAAAAAAGCGTTCACGAAGAACGCATTTTTGGTAAATTCTAGAGTTACAGAAGAGCCTATTTTAGTGCAAAATGTAAAAAATTAGCTCCTTCATCAGCTCTCCTGGTGGCGTATTTGGGTTATCCAGACCCTTACTTTTGGCATCAATCTCTCTAATCTTGTCGATGATCTGCATCACCTTCATTGCGGAGTAGTTTCTCATACCTGTCATGTAGTCCTTCGCTGCCCATGGTGATCGCAATTCCAGCCACTCTGCAACGCCTTCCTGGCTCGTCCTATTTGGCGAATAATAGGCGATGATTAAATTCTGGAAGAAACTGAAGAGCATTGGGAGAAAAGCATAGATGCTTCCGGCCTTCGGATTTTCGTCAAAATATTTGATTATCTGATTTGCTTTGAAAACATTGCGATTGACAATGGCATCGCGGAGTTCGAAGGCATTGAACTCCTTGCTCACACCGATTTGGTCTTCGACAACCTGTGGCGTCACTCTCCTATCCTTCTCCGGCAGCGAGAGAATCACCTTGTCGAGTTCTCCCGTCAGTCGGCTGAGGTCGGGGCCGATGGCATCGGCTATCATCTGCGTCGATTTGGCATCGATGCTCACCTCACGGCTCAGCAGGTACTTCTCAATGAACGGGAGGAGGTCGCGGTCGCGCAGTTTTTTGCTCTCGAAGAGAACACCTGCCTCTTTGATGGCTTTCACGTACTCACGTTTACGACCATCGACGGTGCCGTTCTTGTGGCACATGACGAGAATGGTCGATGGCATGGGCTGCTTGAAATACTTCTCCAGCTGGTCTGTCTGCTTGATGTTCTGCGCTTCCTTGACGATGACCACCTGTCGTTCGGCCATCATCGGGTAGCGCCGTGCGATGTCAGCTACCTGTGCTGCGCTGACGTCTGAGCCAAACATAATCGTCTGGTTGAAATCGCGCTCCTCAGGCTGCAAGGCATGCTCGGCAATGTAGTCGGCAATCTTGTCGATGTAGTAGGGTTCGTCGCCCGTCAGATAATAGAGCGCCAAGTATTTCCCTGCTTTCAGGTCGGCCATGATACTCTCAAAAGTATCAGTTTTTGTCTCTGCCATGCTGTCGTTTCAGGATTATTTTGTACTTTTGCCTGCAAAATTACGAAAAATCGAGAGCAGAACAAAAGAAATCTCTTCTTTTTTAGCTTGAAAAAACATAATATGTACGAACTCAATCTCCCGCCCTACGAAATCCGCATCAACGAGCACAAAGGCCGCCGTCAGATTTTCGACTGTCTGCGCCGCAAATTCGTGGCTCTGACGCCCGAGGAATGGGTGCGTCAGCACTTTACGCACTTTCTCATGGAGCACAAGGGCTATCCCCAGACGCTGCTGGCCAACGAGGTGGAGCTTCGCCTTGGCGACAAGAAGCTTCGCTGCGACACCTTATTATATACGCCGAGCATGCAACCGCGCATGATTATCGAGTACAAGGCGCCTACTATAACACTTCAGCAGAAGACGTTCGACCAGATAGCGGTCTACAATCTTCTGCTGAAAGTTGATTATCTCATCATATCCAACGGCTTGCAGCACTTCTGCTGCCGTATGGACTACGAGAGGGGTTCTTATGAGTTTCTGAAAGAGATTCCCGATTACGATGAGTTGACCATTGAACATTGATCATTGGCCATCACCCATTATTCTGAATCATTAGCATCGGCAGCCTTCTTTGAGGAGGCGCTTGATGTCTTGCGGATAGCGCGCTTACGCGTCTTCTTCTCGCCGTCGGCGGGCTTCTCAATCTTCACGCCTGCCAGTTCGGGATCAATGAGGATACGTCCGCAATACTCGCACACGATGATCTTCTTGTGCATCTTGATATCAAGCTGACGCTGGGGCGGAATCTTGTTGAAGCAGCCACCGCAGGCATCACGCTGCACATAAACGATGCCCAGACCGTTGCGGGCGTTCTTACGGATACGCTTGAACGAGGTGAGCAGACGGGGCTCAATCTTAGCCTCCAGCTCCTGAGCCTTCTCCTTCAGCTTCTCCTCTTCAGCGCGTGTCTCGGTCATAATCTCGTCGAGCTCGCCTTTCTTGATTTCGAGGTCGTTGTTGCGCTCGTCAATCAGTTCCTTGTTCTTCTGCAGCTCTTCGTTCTTCTCGGCGATACGTGCCTGAGCCTCACGGATTTTCTTGTTGCAGAGCTCGATTTCCAATGTCTGGAACTCGATTTCCTTCGACAGCGTGTCGTACTCGCGGTTATTCTTCACTTCATCCAACTGGCTCTTATAGCGTGCCACGCTGGCCTCTGCATCAGCAATTTCGCCTTTCTTCTGAGTGATAGCCGACTGGAACTCGTCGATGTCAGCCTGAATGCGCTGAATACGGGTATTCAGACCTTCGATTTCGTCTTCTAGGTCGTCAACTTCCTGAGGCAGTTCGCCTCTCAGTGTGCGCTTCTCGTCAATCATCGAGAGAGCGGTCTGCAACTGGTAGAGAGTCTTCAGACGCTCTTCTACCGGCATGTCTGTAGGATCTTTCTTTGCCATAATGAAGCCCCCCTCATATTCCCCTCAACAGGGGAAGGCCGCAACAGGGGCATGGGCCTTGTGTTACATATATAATATCGGGTTGGTGTTTGTCTCAGCAATCACAGTTCTGATGTCCGGGCAGGCCGTTGTCAGGACATCGCGAAACACCTCTGTGGTGTACTGCTCGCTCTGGTAGTGACCGATGACGCATATCTGAATCTGCTGTTCGTAGCCGAAGTACTGGTGGTAGTGCATCTCGCCTGTGATGAAGGCATCGGCATCAATCTTAACGGCATCATCGAGCAGGAAATCACCGGCACCGCCACACAGAGCAACGGTCTTAACGGGGCGCTCCAGCAGTTCGTTCGTCAGTACACACTGCACGTCGAACGCCGTTTTCACCTTCTGTACGAAGTCACGCGCAGCCATCGGCGTCGCCAGTGTTCCCACGACGCCGCTTCCGCAAGTCACGCCGTCCACCGTCTTCGGTGCCATAAACTGCACGTTCTGCAGTCCCAGCTTCTCTGCCATCTTGTGGTTCACGCCTCCTTCGGCATTGTCCATGTTGGTGTGCATTGAGATGACGGCCACTTCGTGCTGAATAGCCTTTCTCACCGTGCGCTGCACGTCGGTCAAATCGCTGATGGTCTTCAGTCCTCGGAACAACAGGGGATGATGGCTGACAATGAGATTGCAGCCCTTCTCCAGTGCCTCATCGACCACTCGTTCGGTAACGTCCAGACACAACAAGGCCCCTGAAACCTCCGCCTCTGTTAATCCAACCTGCAAGCCAGCATTGTCCCAGCTTTCCTGCAAGGGCAGGGGCGCGAACTGTTCAAGGGCGCTCAACACTTCCTTAATTTTCACGCTTTAATCGTATGAATGAGAATGCAAAGGTACGACTTTTTCCTGTAACCTCCAAAAATTATGCTGGAGTAGCGGTTCTTTTGCCTGCTTTTTTATTGTTTTTTAAGTCTTTACGACATAAAAACGTCCTTCAACTCACCACGTTTATTGAAGGCTTTTTTGTCTGCCAGCCACAGCGTCACCATCAGTGCCAACACCGATGCCGTGATGCCGGCCACTACCAACAACACAAACAGTATGGTGGCCTGTACTGGCGTCACACCACCCAACAACAGTCCTACCAGCAGCATGGGCAGTGCAAAGAGTCCCATCACCGCCAGGCTGCTCACCGTGGGCTCCATCATGCTACGCAGCGCCTGCCTCACATAAGGCGTCAGGGCTACCAACCGTGAAGCACCGTTGCCCAGCTGTGTGTAGTAGCTCAGCGTGTCAGTTTTCAACGCCTCAAAGTAAGCACTCACGGCACGGGTGTTGGTCGTCAGCACATGAGCCAGCAGCACACCACCGACGGGCACTATCCACCTTGTTGAAAACGGCTGCTCCAGTCGCAATACCAACAGCAGATAAGCGCCCACCACGAGGACACCAGCCAGCAGTCCGCCACAGACGGGCATGAACAGCAGTTTCTGCTGCAGTCGTGTTCGTTTGACCAGCAACCAAGCAGCTGCCACGATGGTAAGCGCAACCCATAACAGACTGACCCACAGTGTTTCAGCCTGCCACAGTGCCCACAGCAGAGCGCCCACTACGGCCATTTGTATCATCATGCGAACCGTTGCCTTCGCTGCACGAACCAGCAGCGGCATATCCAGTCGCGCCAACAGATAAGCCGGCAACGCCAGCAACAGCAGTCCCAATATAATGCTAAGAATAGATATGTTCATGGTCTCCTAAGGTAATGATTTTATCCGACATATTCATAATGGTCTCGTCACAACTGGTTACGACGACCGTCCGCTTCTCGTCAGCCAGCGAGCGCAACTGCCCCAGCAGTTCCCTCGGCGGATTGTCTGCCAGTATGATCGGTTTATCCTGAATGGACACCACGGGCAGCGCTATAGCCTTGGGCTCCCATGTGGGCAGCACTCCCCCACTCCACACCGTCTCCATATCGTCCGTCTCAGGAACGAAGTCCGACGGTCGCACCTCCTGTACCTGTGGCACATAGGCCATTTTCGTCCGGAAAGCACTGGCCGACAGCGCCGTCACCAGCTCGCCGTCAACGCTCACCAGTCCTTCGTCCAACGGCACGAATCCCAGCATCACCTTCAGCAGCAGCGTTTTACCGCAACCAGAAGGGCCAGTGATACAGGTCATCTGTCCCTCATGGGCCATCATCGATAGTCGGCTCAGTATCTGTTGTCCGTGAACGGTTAGCGAAGCGTCCTTTAATTCCAGCATAAACCTTTAATTTGGTGCAAAGATACAAAATAAATGAGAAATGAGAAATGAGAAAGAGAAATTTTTCGTAATTTTGCACCATGATTGCTAACGAAGGCTACAGAATGCCCGCAGAATGGGAACCCCAGAGCGGTGTGCAGCTAACATGGCCGCATGCCCAGACAGACTGGGCACCAATACTCGACGAGATTACGGTGACCTACGAGGAGATGGCCCGTGAAATCGCCAAGCGCGAGCCACTCATCATCGTTGCACCCTCCCACATACCAATTGTCAATTGTCAATTGTCAATTATCAATTCAAATGACACTTGGGCCCGTGACCATGGTTTCATCACGCTGGTAGCCACATCAGCCATCAGCCATCAACCATCAGCCATCAAACTACTCGACTTCTGTTTCAACGGCTGGGGCTGTAAGTTCGAGGCCGGACTCGACAATGCCATCAACCGCCGTCTCTACGACGAGGGGCGTTTACAGGGCGAATATGTTGACTGTCTGGACTTTGTGCTTGAGGGAGGCTCCATCGAGAGCGACGGCAAGGGGACTATCTTCACCACCACCGGCTGCCTGATGGCACCTCATCGCAACCAGCCGCACACGAAGGAGCAGATTGAGGAGGAGCTGCTGCGTCGCCTCTGTGCCAAGCGCATCGTTTGGATCAACCACGGACAGCTCATTGGCGACGACACCGACGGCCATATCGACACGTTGGTACGCATCTGTCCCGACGACACCTTATTATATATGGCGTGCGACGACCCTGAGGACGAGCAATACGAAGAGCTGCGACTGATGGAAGAGGAACTGAAGACACTGAGGACACTCGACGGCAAGCCTTACAGGCTGCTCCGTCTCCCCTCCCCACGCCCACTCTACGAGAGCGCAGAGGGAGTGACCTCTCACCTCTCACCTCTCACCTCTCACCTCGACAGATTGCCCGCCACCTATGCCAACTTCCTCATCATCAACGGTGCCGTGCTGGTACCCACCTATGCACAGCCCGACCTCGATGCCGAAGCCTGCCGCATCATCGCCCAGGCGTTCCCCGACCGCGAGATAGTACCCATCGACAGCCGTAGCATCATCCGACAGCACGGCTCCATTCACTGCTGCACGATGCAGTTCCCACTTGGGGTGCTCCCATAAGGCCCATGAGCCCCATGAGCCCCATAAGACCCATAAGACCCATAAGAAATAACAATGAAAGAACTCAAGATAGGATTTTTGCAGCAGCACAACACTGCTGACATCAAGAACAACATCGAGCGCCTGGCCGACGGCATCGCCGACCTCGCCCGTCGTGGAGCCCAGCTCATCGTCCTGCAGGAGCTGCACAACTCGCTGTACTTCTGTCAGACGGAGGATGTCAACAACTTCGACCTCGCAGAGCCCATCCCCGGGCCCTCCACCGAGATCTATGGCGAGCTGGCAAAGCGTTATCAGGTGGTCATCGTCACCTCGCTCTTTGAGCGTCGTGCTGCCGGACTCTACCACAACACTGCCGTCGTCATCGAGAAGGACGGCACCATTGCCGGTCGCTATCGCAAGATGCACATCCCCGACGATCCCGGCTACTACGAGAAGTTCTACTTCACGCCCGGCGACCTCGGTTTCCACCCCATCGACACGAGCGTCGGCCGTCTTGGCGTCCTCGTCTGCTGGGATCAGTGGTATCCCGAAGCAGCCCGTCTCATGGCCCTGCAGGGAGCCGAACTCCTCATCTACCCCACCGCCATCGGCTATGCCACCGAGGATACTCCCGAGGAGCAGCAGCGCCAGCGCCGTGCCTGGCAGACCGTCATGCGTGGTCATGCCGTCGCCAACGGGCTCCCCGTTGTTGCCGTCAATCGCGTAGGCGACGAAGATGGCGTTCCATTTTGGGGCACCTCATTCGTCTGTGGTCCCCAGGGCGAAATCATCTACGAGGCCTCCGAGAACGAAGAAGAGAGCATCATCGTCGAGATAGATCTCGACCACTCCGAGCAGGTGCGCCGCTGGTGGCCCTTCCTCCGCGATCGCCGCATCGACCAGTATGGCGACATTCTCAAGCGGTTCATCGACGATTCAAACATCTAACAATCAAAACCCAAAGATATGAAGAAAACATTATTGGGCCTTATGACCCTGTTGCTTCCCCTCACCATCAATGCCCAGCTCATCTCCGTACAGCCGGGCACGGGACGCACAGAAACGAAGAAAGATACGAAGAAAGAAGCGAAGAAAGAGTCCAAGAAAGTTGAAGCCTCCGTCGAGGCCGACATCGTCAGCCATTACATCTGGCGCGGTCAGGACCTTGCCGGCTTCAGCATTCAGCCCAGTGCCTCCGTCTCGTGGCGCGGACTGTCACTCACCGCTGAGGGCAGCGCCAGTCTCGACAAGGACGACTACCAGGAGATGGACCTCACCCTCGGTTACCAGCTCGGCCCCGTCAACATCGGCGTCAGCGACTACTGGTGTACCGGCATCGACTCCGAGAACCGCTACCTCTACTACGACAAGCTGAATGGTGGCCATAAGTTCGAGGGAAATCTCGGCTTCTCCTGTAAGTACTTCTCGCTGCAGGGCTACTGCATGTTCTGGGGCAACGACTGGAAGATTCAGAAGAACAGCGGAGAAGCCCTGAAGCGTGGCTACTCCACCTACATCGAACTCGGCGTTCCCTTCCGTCTTGGCAATCTCGACTGGCAGCTCACCGTTGGTGGCACTCCCATGGAGAGTGGCGGCACGTGGGAGGTCATAGAGCGCGAGCACCCCGAATACGGACTGCGCGAGACCACCACCCGCGTTTACGAGTATGCTGAAGGGCCTGCTTGCTGTCTCGCATCCCTGCGCTGTACCAAGAACCTCGACCTCGGTAAGCTCAGCATTCCTGTCTTTGCAGAGATTAACACCAATCCCTATCTGTCGAAGGGTACCTTCCTCTTCGGTCTCAGCATCAAACCGTGGTAATTTGTCAATTTCCAATTGACAAATTACAATTGACAATTCATCATAATTAAGCTATTAAGAAGCAATAAAACTAATAAGCCATACAAGCCAAAAAGATAAATGAACGACCTGCGATTTCAAGTTGTCGAGGAAGCTTTCAAGAAGAAGGCCATCGACGTGAAAGCCCCTACGGAGCGCCCCTCCGAGTATTTCGCCAAGTATGTCTTCGACCGCGAGAAGATGTACAAGTACCTGCCCAAGAACGTTTACGACACGATGATCGATGTTATGGACAATGGTGCTCGTCTCGACCGCAGCATCGCCGATGCTGTTGCCGACGGCATGAAGAAGTGGGCACAGGAGATGGGCGTCACACACTACACCCACTGGTTCCAGCCCCTCACCGAAGGCACTGCCGAGAAGCACGATGCCTTCGTTGAGCACGACGGCAAGGGCGGCATGATTGAGAAGTTCTCCGGCAAGCTGCTCGTCCAGCAGGAGCCCGACGCCTCGTCGTTCCCCAACGGCGGAATCCGCAACACCTTCGAGGCTCGCGGCTACAGCGCCTGGGACCCCACATCGCCCGTCTTCATCATCGACGACACCCTGTGTATCCCCACCATTTTCATCGCCTACACGGGCGAGGCTCTCGACTACAAGGCACCGCTCTTGCGTGCTCTCCACGCAGTTGACCGTGCTGCTACCGACGTCTGCTCTCTCTTCTACGACGATGTCACAAAGGTACAGGTCAACCTTGGCTGGGAGCAGGAGTACTTTCTCGTCGATGAAGGTCTCTACTCTGCCCGTCCCGACCTTCTGATGACTGGTCGCACGCTCATGGGCCACGAGAGCGCCAAGAACCAGCAGATGGACGACCACTACTTCGGCACTATCCCCGACCGCGTGCAGGCTTTCATGAAAGACCTCGAGATTCAGGCCCTCGAACTCGCCATTCCCTGTAAGACGCGCCACAACGAGGTGGCCCCCAACCAGTTCGAGCTCGCCCCCATCTTCGAGGAGTGCAACCTCGCCGTCGACCATAACATGCTCCTCATGTCACTCATGAAGCGCGTTGCCCGTAAGCACGGCTTCCGCGTCCTCCTCCATGAAAAACCCTTCGACGGCATCAACGGCTCCGGCAAGCACCAGAACTGGTCGCTCACCGCCAGCCGCTCGTCCTCTGGTCGCTCGCAAGGCGAGAACGGAGTACTGCTTCACGCCCCCGGCAAGACACCCGAGGAGACTCTGCGCTTCGTCACCTTTATCATCGAGACATTGATGGCCGTCTATCGTCATAACGGTCTGCTCAAGGCCAGCATCATGTCGGCCACCAATGCCCACCGTCTTGGTGGCAACGAGGCGCCTCCAGCCATCATCTCCTCGTTCCTTGGCACTCAGCTCACCGAGCTACTCAACCATATTGAGGAGTCTGAGACCAACGAGCTTTTCAACCTCAAGGGCAAGCAAGGCATGGAGATTGATATTCCCCAGATTCCCGACCTCATCGTCGATAATACCGACCGTAACCGCACGTCGCCCTTCGCCTTCACCGGCAACCGTTTTGAGTTCCGTGCCCCTGGCTCCAGCGTCAACTGCGCCAGCGCCATGATAGCCCTCAACGCTGCTATGGCCGAAGCCCTCACGTCGTTCAAGGAGCGCGTCGATGCCAAAATGGCCGAGGGTGAGGAGAAGATTCCAGCCATCCTCGAAGTACTGAAGGACGACATCAAGACCTGTCGTCCCGTCCGCTTCGACGGCAACGGCTACAGCGAGGAGTGGGTTCAGGAAGCTGCCCGTCGCGGTCTCGATGTCGAGAAGTCCTGTCCCGTCATCTTCGAACACTACCTCGACGATGCCTCCGTCCAGATGTTCGAGTCCACGAAGGTCATGAACCGCAAGGAGCTTGAGGCCCGCAACGAAGTCAAGTGGGAGATGTACGTCAAGACCGTGCAGATTGAGGCTCGCGTCCTTGGCGACCTCGCCATGAACCACATCATTCCCGTCTGCACCCACTACCAGTCCAAGCTCATCAAGAATGTTCAGGGCATGAAGGATGTCTTCCCTGCCGACAAGGCCGACCGTCTCTCTGCCCGAAATCTGAAGCTCATTGAAGAGATTGCCGAGCGCACCGAGCGCATTGAGCGCCTCGTCGATGAACTCACCGAGGCCCGTCGTGTGGCCAATCGCATTGAGAACATCCACCATCGTGCCATCCAGTATCACGACACCGTCTGTCCTCACATGGAGGCCATCCGCCACGAGATCGACAAGCTCGAGCTCATTGTCGAGGACGGCCTCTGGACCCTTCCCAAGTACCGTGAACTGCTGTTTATTAGGTAATCTAAATACACGCTATATGTAACGTTAAGAGGCTGAATCATTTTCAGCCTCTTAATGTTTACTCCTCATCGTCCCACATACCACCACGTGCGGCAGCATTACCGGCATCGCCATCCGACTTATAGCCATCAAGGTTTATCTGGTCTCCATTGCTCGATACGGCATCGCCGGTACTGCCAGCCAGGAAACCGCAACGAGAGTTGACTACGAGGGAATAAGTCTTGGGGGAGATATAATTCTTTTTCATGGCCTTCACTTCTTTACAACAACCTTCTTTCCGTCAACAACATAAATTCCACGATGCAACACAGTGGTGCGCAAGCCTTGTAGCGTGTATGCCACAGCAGACTGTGGGGTCTCCGCTTCAAGACATTCCACTGCCGTCGATGAGCCATCAACAGCCAGACTGATGCGAGCACCGTTGATACGATGGATATAGGCACGAAGACCTCCCATCGTACTGGTGCTGGCAGCGGGCTGATACAAGTAGTTATCGGTACCTACGAATAAGTCGCTGCCATCGGTATTGAGTGACGTCTGACTGAAAATGCCCTGAAACGTCACAGCGCCATGAGGGATGGCGCCAGGGGTTGCAGCTTCTATCTTTACAGCATGGAAGGTCGGATTAACACAGCCTTTGTCTATATGCAGCAGGAAGGGTTCACCAGCCGGAATCGTGTTATTGCCTACCGCAACAAATGTCATCACATGTCCATCATACGAGTCGTACGTTCTCATCGCGGGGGTCTGTCCCTCGCCGAAAGCTTCATTCAGAACACCGTTCGAGACTGCAAACGGCAAACACAGCGTATTCCAGATGCCAGCACGCAGCGTACGGCTGGTCTCCACATCAACAATCTTTCCCAGATTGTCTGTTAACGTTTGTGCATTGTTACCATTCTCATTCAGCGTGATGACAGGCGGCTTCACCAACAGCACATCGTCGAGGTTGACAGAACTACCCGAGATTCTGATGGTAATCGTCGCACCATCATGAAGCACCGGAATCGGATAAGTAGCAGTCGTCCAAACATTCTGTTCAGGATACAGAACGACATCGTCCACAATAGCTCTTGTACTTAGTCCCTGAACATTCTCCTGTTGATAATACTCCGTCACATTCAGCGTCAAAGAGCTATTATTGGCTGCCCGACCAAACATGCGGAAAGAGAGGATGGCCGAACGCCCGACAGCAAGATCCTGAACAGAGAAATCATTTGACAAATTATGATAGCCGTTTGTCTCATTGGTAAATGCATCGGCATAAATATAGTCACCGATATAGTAGCGGGCCATTGTCATGCTGCTGGACAGATCGCCCTTAAACGCCTTCGCCTTGATGGTCACAGGCTCGCTGATGCTGAGAGGTGCCGTATAAGACGTACTCTCCGCTGTCGGCTCTGAACCATCCGTCGTATAACGAACCGTCGTTCCCGCCGTCTCACAACTCATCGTCAGCGTCTGCGCCGTCTTGTAGTAGCCTTCGGCAAGCGAGAATACAGGGGCGGCAACATATTCTGCAGTAAGGATTACATCGTCAATATAAATAGGTCCCTGCCCACTCTTTGCCTGAAACTTAATTTGTGTCTCTGCTGTACCACCTATTATTTTCACGCTATACTGCGATAATATACGACTTTTTATAGTTATATCCAGACTTGATTTGTCCCCTTCGAAAGAAGCACCGCCAATAATTGAGACTGTAAAAGTATAGTCATAATCTGTATTACTCACCTTTGAGAATTTAAAAGACAAATCCGCTTCGCCCGACAACCGCGATAACACTGGAGTTATTGCATATCCGCCCTCATTTATTTTCAAAGCCGAATTGCTATTCACATTACCATTCCCATAAAGACAATTGCTTAATGTCCAGCCCTCACATGACGTTGTATTCATATTAACCGAACTGAATGCATTAAAATTCTCCGAGAAGATTGTACCGACATCTGCCCTACTCGCAAGCGAGCAGCCAAGCAGGAGCAATACTAATATGCTGCGCATGATTCTACGTTTCATCGTTATTGGTAATTATTTGCTGCAAAAATAGACAATTTCTTTGTAACAACCAAATTTATTAACAAAAAAGCTCAATGAGACAGGAGAAATCAATGCGTTTTCCACCAAGAATCCTTGGTGCGACACAATGCCTGAACGACACAATTCATGGCCTTACAATCGGCAACAGAGATAGAATCCCCTACCCTCCGGTAGGCGTATTGCCAAGGCGAGACAATCAAAAGCTTATTGTCCTTGCAAAGCTCCATACGATGCTCGGAGGGATGATAGAGGGACGGAAAACCGTTGTCCTCGATAGTTACGACAGGATAACCCTGGCTAATGGCTGTTCCTTACGGTTAGAAACGCTGATGGTTATATGATAGATTCCTGGCCAGCGATAGTTCTTCTTGCGACCACGCCACCCCATCTTTTTGTCTGCAGGCTCCATCGTTATAACTCTTTCAGGATCTCGGCCAACTGCTGTATATCGTCGTCGGTGGTAGCCCAGGAGGTGACGAAGCGGCAGATGGTGTGGTGGTGGTCAGTCTGACCGAAATGGGTAAAGAGGACGCGCTGGGAAAGGCGCTCAACAAGGGCATTGGGAAGAATGATGAACTGCTGATTGCTGGGAGAATCGACATAGAAGGGATAGCCGTGCTGACGGAACAGCGCCTTCATCTGCATGGCCATCGTAATGGCGTGCTGAGAGAGCTGGAAATAGAGGGGCGTACCCTTATCATCGACAGGGGTGAAAAGGGCCTCGAACTGCAAACCGATAAGGGCACCCTTGGCAATGACAGCACCATGCTGCTTCTGGATGGAGAAGAAATGCTTATGGGCAGGACGATTGGTGAAGACAACGGCCTCGCCACAAAGGGCACCAATCTTGGTACCACCGATATAGAACACATCGCAATGACGGGCCAGGAAGGGCAGCGTGACATCGTTGCTATCGGCATAGAGACCATAGCCCAGGCGGGCTCCATCGATATAAAGAGGTAGATCATAGCGCTGGCAGACATCGTAGAGGGCACTCAGCTCGGCTGCGCTGTAGAGGGTGCCGAACTCGGTGGGAAAGGTGATATAGACAAGGCCTGGATGGACGGCGTGGTCACGATTACCGTCGTGGTGGTAGTCGTCGAGGTAACGGTCGAGGACGGCGGCAGAGAGCTTGCCGTCGCCGGCATCGGGAAGGGTGATAATCTTATGCTCAGTGAACTCAACGGCACCAGCCTCATGGACATTAATATGACCGGAACCGACACAGAGGACACCCTCGTACTGATAGAGCATAGAGTCGATGGTGGTGGCATTGGTCTGCGTGCCACCGGTGAGGAAGAATATCTGGGCATCGGGCATGCCGATGGTCTGACGGATGAGGGACTTAGCTCGCTCGGAGTACTCGTCGAAACCATAGGGGGTAGGACGAGCCTCATTGTTGTGGACAAGATTCGCAAGCACCTGAGGATGGGCGCCGTTGTTGTAATCACACTCGAAAGAAAGCATATTTAAATCACAATTAAACAATTCAAACCTATAACCTTTAACCTATAACCCTTAACCTATAACCTATAACCCTTAACCTTTCTTCGCCGACGAGTTGCGGATAATGAGTTTCTGGGGCACTATCTCGTGGCAGATGCGGGTATCGCCACCAATGGCAGACAGCAGCAGGCGGCAGGCAGTGTCGCCCATGAGGGTGGACTGGTCGGCTATCGCAGAGAGACGGGGGGTGACATACTCCGCATGAGCATCATCGGTAAAGCCGATGAGGGCGACATCATCAGGAATGCGGAGACCCATCTGCGTGATGGTGTTATAGGCCGCAAAGGTAATGGTGTCATTAAAGGCCAAAATGGCATCGGCACGGTCAGGACGCTCGAGGAGCGAACGGACTGACCGGGAGGCGACATCGAAGTCAATCTTGCCACAGGCAACTAGGGTGCGGTCGATGGGCACCTTAGCCTCGCGAAGGGCCTCAAGATAACCATGCTTACGACGAACAACCATGTCGAGGTGATTGGGACCGCCAACAAAGGCGATGCGACGGCTACCGGTCTGAAGGAGATGGCGCGTGGCCTCGTAGGCAGCTTCATCGCCGTTGGCCTTGACAGACGAGAATAGTTCGGGCAGACAGGTACGGGCGAAGAAGACGAGGGGAATGCCCATCTCGGCTATCTCCTGGAAGTGGCTGTAGTCGGTAGTCTCCTGAGTGAGACAAGCAAGTATGCCCTCAACATGGAGATCGATGAAGTTGTCGATGGCACGGATCTCGGCCAGCACGTCCTCATGACTGTTGGCGCTGATGACACTATAGCCCTGACTGGCCGCCTGCTGCTCGATGCCGTCGAGGACAGCACTGAAGAAGTGGCTGACAAGGTTGGGCACGACGACGCCGATGACCTTGGGCTGCTCATGGCGCAGAGAGCGGGCAAAGGGATTGGGACGGTAGTTGAGCTCCTTGGCCAACGCCTTGACACGCTCCTGCATCTCCTGCCCTATCTCGGGGGAGCTGCGCAGGGCGCGGCTGACGGTGGCAATACTGACACCGAGCTGACTGGCGAGGTCCTTGAGAGATGTGCGATGCTTCTGCATTTAAACAATTGATACTTCGTTGCAAAGGTAGGTAATTCTTCGGAATCTCGCAAACGTTTGCGTTTGTTTTTTGCGGGAAATGTATCGGGGTTGCATAAAAATGGTGTAACTTTGCACCCGCAAATGAGTAATGAATAGTTGATAATAAGTTAGTTGGAGCAAGCATGTCGCGAGGACATGCTTGCTTTTTTTACTCTGATTTCTGCTTGAGCTCGCTAAAAATCAGAACGTCATTCGTATCATGAAGCGTACGCCCCACTTATGAGCCGTAGGCAGCTCGTTGTAGTTGAGACGACGGACGTATTCGACATGAACAATCTTGAAGATGTTATGAATGCCGGCAGAGACTTCCCAGTAGGGCTTATGGCTATCCATGACGTAGGAGCCTTCGGGGAAGTACATGAGCAGGGGGTCATCCTGATTCTCGGCCAGCAGGGGATTGTTCTTGTCGGAGAGTCCGCCCCACAGGCACTTCACGGTGAACCACTCGCGCCACTTGAGCTTGCGAATAAGGGGGATGCGGTTGAAGAGTTTACCATTCATATCCCACAGCAGCATGGCGGAGGCATATCGGTCGTTGAGGAACTCCATGTTGTTGATGGCGGTGAAGGTGTAGTCCTGCATGATGTAGGAGAGGTTGGTCTCAGGCATGATGAGCAGGGGGAAGGGCACCTTGTTCCACTGGTAACCACCCTTGACGTAGCAGTCAATTTTACCCCATGACTTCATCCAGAAGCGCTTGTAGAGGGCGGCCTCGGTGAAGTTGTAGTTGTAGTCGCCACCGAGCAGGCCCTTGACACCGGCGGTGTGACTGATGGTGAAGACGGGAGCATCGAGGTTGACGGGCAGGCGGCGCTGCTTGGTGTTGATGAAGGTCTCGCCTGGGGCGAAGCGCAGCTCGGCACGCAACTCAGTGGTGCGGATCTTCTGACTGGCAACAGGTGTCCAACTGTCGTCAGGAAGGAAGGTCTGATTGGTGGTCCGTTCTGCCACGGGGTTGGAGAAGTTGGTCCATGTGGAACGGTCGGAACTCTGGCTCAGGGGGATGAAGAAAAGTTGTCCGGCGCCGTCGTTCTCCTCGCACTTCAGCTGGATGCTGGTGCGGAAGCCCCAGTCCTCCTCGCGCTCGAAGGCGAGGGTCTGACGGTTGTAGAACATCATCTTGTCAACCTTGGCCCACTTGAAGGCGGTGAAGACGTTATCCTTGTCGGTGTGCATGAACTTGTCGCTGGGCGACATGACGTCGTAGGTGGAGGTGAAGGAGAGCGTACGCTTGGGGAACTCGCGGGGCAGGTAGTCCTTCTTATTGAACGACCAGATGACGGAGCCGGAGTAGTAGTTCTTCTTGGACTCCCAGCCACGGGCGACGTAACCAGCCAAGAAGAGGTTGGAGTCGAGGTTGGCGGTGGTCTGTGCCGAAATACGGGTACGGATGCCGTCGACGAAGTTGCGTGTGAGCATGGTGTTGACGGGGCCGATATCGACCTTCGAGGGATGATCCTTGTCGAGCGAGGTCTCCACGAAGTTCTCGATGAAGGCCTTAGCCACCCAGATGATGTACTTGAAGCCCTTGATGTTCTCGAGACCATGGATGAACTGGTCCATGGAGCTTTCGCTCTTAGTCAGCTCAACCTGACGGTACTGGTCCCAGAAGTCGTCGCCACGCATCATGGCATTGACATCGCGTACCTCTTTCTTCTTACCCTTGAAGAGCTGCGGCGGCAGGGCGTCGAAGGCGTAGTCGGTGAGTCGGGTGTTACGGATGACGGCGAACTTCTGAAGGAAGCTGGCCACGACAATCTCGGTGAACATATCGTCGAGGGAGAGCACCCACGTGCTGTCGGGCAGCTGTGTAAACTCCTGGATGATCTTCATATTCTCGACGAAGTTGACATCGCTCTTCTTGGGGATGGTGAGCTCGCAGCGCTTCACCTGATAGCTGGAGTCGGCAAGGATGTAGAGATCACCACGGAAGCCGAAGTCCTGCTGGTTGTTGGGCAGGAAGTTCAGGTGGAAGCACTTGTCGCGGTCCACATAGACAGTATCCTCTATATAATAGCGGTAGAAAGCGATAGCATCCTTGCCAATGGGCGAGGTAAAGGGGTACTGCAGCAGGCGTATCTGGTCGTCGTAGATGTTGACATCGGTGAAAATCTCCTTCATGAAGGTGTTGAGGATGTCGCCTGTCTGCATGAGGTCGCCAATGCCTGTAGAACTCTGGCCCTTGATGATGGTCTTCTCATCGTGTGGCTGACGGCGATAGACATGCTGGGTGACGGTCTCGTCGACGGAGACGGGCAGTATGAGCTTGTTGTTCCAAGGGCAGGTCTCTATCTGATTGACGAGCCACTGCTTCTTCTTGAACTTGGGATTCTCAAGCATCTGCGGCGTAATCTCGTTGGCGGCGAGCGTCAGCTTCTGGTACTTATTATATTGGTAGAAGTCGCGCTGCGAGAGGTCGGTGCGTTTCTTGGCAGCCACGACCTTACGCATCAGTTCGACGGCAGGATTATTCTTACGGGAGTAGCGGTTACGCTTGGACTTGACGGTGACCTCGCGGAGGCTCTTGGTGTCGTCCTTGAGCTGGATGTCAAGGCGCGACATGTCGGCGGTGACGGCAATGGTGCGTGTCTGATAGCCGACGGCGCTGAAGGTGAGCGTCCAGCCCGGGTGGCGTGCTATGGTATAATGGCCATTGAGGTCGGACGCCACGGCGACCTGATGGCCCTTATAGATGACGCTGGCGTAGGGCACAGCCTCGCCAGTCTCAGCATCGGTAATAGTACCACTGAGTTGCTGTGCTCCGGCTTGGAGCACAGCAACTGTCAGTAGTACGGTTATCAGTAGTCGTGTTTTAATCGATTTCTTCATCAGCCTCATAACCGCCCATCTCGCGGATGGCGTTCTTGAGCATGGTGTACTGCTGGTAGAGGTTGTTGACAGCCTCCTCGCCCTGGGTATAGTCGTGCATAGGCGACTTCAGGAAGAACGAGAGGAAGCGCTGGGTGCCGTAGCGGCCGGCACGGGCAGCGAGGTCAGAGAGCAGACAGAGGTCGAGACAGAGCGGTGCGGCGAGGATGGAGTCGCGGCAGAGGAAGTTGATCTTGATCTGCATGGGATAGCCCATCCAGCCGAAGATGTCGATATTGTCCCAGCCCTCCTTGTTATCGTTGCGGGGAGGATAGTAGTTGATGCGTACCTTGTGGTAGTACTGTGTGTCCTCGTCGTTGCCATGACCGTAGAGGTCGGGCTGCACGTCGGGCTTTAGGATGGTCTCGAGTGTAGAGAGCTTAGAGACCTCCTTGGTGCGGAAGTTGGCGGGCTCGTCGAGCACCAGGCCGTCACGGTTGCCGAGGATGTTGGTAGAGAACCAGCCGCTCAAGCCGAGGCAACGTACGCCGATGATGGGTGAGAAACCTGACTTGACAAGCGTCTGACCGGTCTTGAAGTCCTTACCGGCGATGGGCATCTTGGTCTTCTCGGCGAGTTCCCACATGGCTGGAATATCAACAGTGGTATTAGGAGCACCCATGATGAAGGGAGCACCCTCGGTGAGGGCGGCGTAGGCGTAGCACATAGAGGGGGCGATGTGCTCGCGGTCGTCGGCCTTCATGGCAGCCTCAAGGTCGCTGAGCTTGTAGTGAACAGACTCCTCGACGGGAACATAGATCTCGGTAGAAGCAGCCCAGAGCACGACGATGCGGCTGCAGCCGTTGGCGGCCTTGAAGTCGCGGATATCCTTCTTCAGGGCCTCGACCATCTCCCAGCGGGTCTTGCAGTCCTTGACGTTGTCGCCGTCAAGACGCTTGGCGTAGTTCTTGTCGAAAGCGGCCTTCATGGGCACAATCTTCTCGAGCTCATCGCGAACGGGCTCGATGTCCTTCTCCTTCAGCACCTCGGCATACATAGCAGCCTGGTAAGCGTTCTGAGGATAGACATCCCAGCAACCGAAGACGATGTCGTTGAGGTCGGCGATAGGCACGATGTCCTTATAGTGGAGGTACTTCTTGTCGGCACCCTTTCCAATGCGGATTTTGTCGTACTGTGTCATAGAACCGACGGGCTTTGCAAGACCCTTGCGGGTCATCAGCACACCTGTCATGAAGGTCGTGGCAACGGCGCCGTTGCCTACCACCATAATACCCAGCTTTCCATCTGCTGGCTTCACATTTGCATTTGCCATAGTTTGTTTGTTTTGTTATTTAAGTTATTGCTTATTTTCCAATTGTTGAGACATGGTCTCGTGACGGTACTTCATATAGTAGTAGATGGCTGCCAGTACCGTAATCTCAAAGAGGGGATAGAGATAGGGCAGATTGATGAGGCAGGCGATAAAGAGCACCGTGGCACGGGTGTTGTGCGTCAGGATGTTGGTGTACTTCATCAGCGGCAGACTCTTCTGACGGAACGTCTCACGGAAGTTCTGAGGCATATCGGCGGCACTGGGCCACTGCGTCTTCACCTTGGCGAAGAACTTCTGGAAGTGGGGGGTGTTCTTCTCTTGCTTGCGGCACCAGCCGATGTAGAAGTAATGGAAGGCGTAGTCCCAGAAATGGCCCTCGGCACCAACGGTGAAGGGGCCGATCTTACGCTTAGGCAGTGTATCAAGGAAATGCTGCTCCTGAGCGGTGCTGTTGAGTTCGCTGCCATCCTCGCCCTTAATAAAATAAAGGTGTATCTGACGGTAGTAGTCGGCCAACTGGCACTGGCGGGCATGCCAGTAGAAACCCGCAAAAGCACAAAGCAGCAGGATAACCCAAGACCACGGATAGTCGGTGAAAGGTATGGGGTCGTTCCAAAGACGGATGACAATAGCGAGGTAGCAGAAGAAGTACCACACATCGCTGGCCAGACCGTCGAGCATGCGGCCAATGGCGGTCTTATGATTCGTGAGACGAGCCATCTGACCATCGGTGGAGTCGCAGAAGTTGGCAAACAGCATGAAGAGCACGCCGCCAACATTCCACCATAAGTCCGTATGCAGGAAGCACCAGCCGGCGGCAGCGCCAAGGAACATCGAAAGGATGGTGACGAAGTTGGGGGTCACACCAATCTTAATCCACATCAGGGCAAAGGCGAGACCGATGGGGCGCGTAAAATACACATCAAGCCACTCTTCGGTGTCGTTGGATTTGAACGATGCCTGCAGCAGCTGACTAAAGGATTGATTCATATCAACAATACAATTTGCCTGCAAAGGTAAGAAAAATTCGTGAGAGTGGAGAGTTTTCCCGTTAATTTTTGTTGTTTTTAAAAAAAATCGTACCTTTGCGCCCAATAAAAGGAAAAAACGACAATGAAAGCGACAGACAAGAACATCATCATGATTACCGCCGGTGGTGTAGGAGCACGTTTCGGCAGCAGCGTTCCCAAACAGTATATTGAAATCAATGGCCGACAGGTCATCTCCTATGTCATAGAGGCTTGTAAGAAAAGCCAAGAGGCTGATGCCGTCGTAGTCGTCGCCCATCCGTCGTACCACGAGGAACTTATCGCAGCATACGATGTAGAAGTCGTCGGCAGTGGTGAAGAACTGAATGTCACAAAGCGTAACGGCATTGACTACATCCGGGACAACAGCGCCTGCGAAAAACTGGTGGTCGTTGATGCTGTGAGACCGACGGTCACCGCAGAAGTACTGGACAGCTTATTCAGACGGCTTGACGACTATGACGCCGTGGCCTGTGCACGGAAGATTACCGACAGCCTCGGACGCTATGGGGAATGGATTGTCAACCGCGAGGAATACTACACGCTGTCGGCACCCGAAGGATTCTCTTTCAGCCTGTTAGACAAGTACTTCAAAGCCGATTCCCCCTATACGGAATCTATCCAGCAACTGCCGCAGACATCGAAGGTATATCTTGATTTCGATGTACCTTACTTCGACAAACTCACATATCCTGAGGATTTGACACGACTGCAAATCATGCTGTCCAACCGTTAGGCAGGAATCTCCATCCAGAAGGTACTGCCCTTGCCATACTCCGACTGCACGCCGACGTTGCCTCCAAGGGAGAAGGCCATAGTACGACAAAGGGAGAGACCAAGACCGGCACCGGGCACGAACTCATCGACTTTATAGAAGCGTTCAAAGATGCGCTCCTGATCTTCGGGAGCGACACCCTTACCAGTATCGCGTACCCACAAGCGGATGCGATGGTCGGCAACAGCATCATAGCCCACGACAATACTGCCATGGGTAGTAAACTTAACAGCATTGGAAACAAGATGTTCCATCGATGTCAAGACACGGTTCAGGTCGCTATTGATTTCCTGATGAGGAGCCGCAAAATCAGTAGATATAGTGACACCACCTGCCACTTGGGACTGGTATCTGTTGACCAGCTCATCGAGAATTACATTAACGTCAAACAGTGCCATCTGCAGCTGCTCCTTACCTGCCTCAATCTTAGAGATATTCATCACGTCGTCGATGATACGCAATAGTTTGCTATTGTTCTCCTGTATCAGATTGATAAGTTCCTGACGCTCATCATGGTCCTCAATATCAGGGAGCACGCTGGTAAAGCCGATAATGGCATTCAGCGGCGTACGAATCTCATGGCTCATGTTGGCAATAAAGGCCGACTTCAGACGGTCGCTCTCCTCAGCTTTCGACAGGGCCTGTTTCAGTGCAGTCTCCAGATTCTTACGGCTGTCAATGCGCAGGCTGGTGCCCACAATGCGAAGGGGCTTTCCGTTGATATCACGATCGGCGATGATGGCATAGCTCTCCTCCCAATAAACCTTCGAGGAATGGGGTGCTCTGATACGATACTGCTCGTGATAATGGTCACGGACACCGGCGCAAAGTTCGTCCAACGCTTTACGGACACGCACGGCATCTTCTTCGACGAGTAGATCAGCGTTCTCGTCATAGGTGTCACCCTCGGTGGCCTCAACAAAGTCAGTATGCTTCTCGCGAAAATCCTTATCGTAGAACACTTCACCCGTATCGGCGTTAAGATGCCAAACAGACATACCCATAGCTTTCAGAACAAAGTCGAACTCAACCTCCTTATGTTTCTGCGTCTCCAATTGTTGCAGTTCCTCTTCAAGTTCGTTTCCTGTACGGCGTTGCCAGACGAGGGCTACCAAGAGGATAATCGCCACCAAGATGCCCAAAGCCCAGAAAATGAGCTCCAGGTTCTGCTCCTGCTGACCAACGTATAGTAAGATGTTAAACATTGTAGTCGATGGGTTAATATATTAAATAGGTACGTGCGAGGCTCACAAAGCCCGTTCGTCATGGTTTCTGCCGGCAAAGATAAGCTTTTTCCACGAGAAACGAACGTCTTTTCCCAAGTTTTTTTCTCAGTATCAGAAAAAAAGCGTAACTTTGCACTGCGAAATCGCGTAATTACGTATTTTACTTTTCATGGAGAAAAACAATGAATCGGGCTCTGCCCGCTTGCAACAGCAAGAACTCATCGCCAAAACGTTCATGGGACTGGAACCTGTGCTGGCGAAAGAATTAACGGCACTGGGTGCCAATGATGTGAAGGTTGGTCGCCGCATGGTGTCCTTCACTGGTGACAAAGAGATGATGTATCGTGCAAACTTCCAACTGCACACTGCCATCCGTATTCTCAAACCTATTATGCACTTCAAGGCCAAGTCGGCCGACGACGTTTACAACGAAGTGCTGAAAATAGACTGGACACAGTATCTGAATGATGACAAGACATTCGCTGTTGATGCTGTGGTATTCTCGGACGAATTCCGCCATTCGAAATTCGTCAGCTACAAGGTCAAGGACGCCATCGTTGACCAGTTCCGCGAACGTACAGGCAAACGACCGAATATTTCCGTAGCGAATCCCGACATCCGTCTGAACATACACATCGCAGAAGACAAGTGTACGCTGAGTCTTGACTCCAGCGGCGAGTCACTGCACCGTCGCGGCTACCGTCAGGACAGCGTCGAAGCACCTCTGAACGAGGTTCTGGCTGCTGGTATGATTATGATGACGGGATGGCAGGGCGACACCGACTTTATCGACCCCATGTGCGGCAGCGGTACGCTGCTGGTGGAAGCAGCCCTCATCGCTCACAACATGGCACCGGGACTATTCCGTAAAGAATATGCCTTTGAGAAATGGCCCGACTTCGATGCAGAGCTCTTTGACCGCATCTATAATGACTGCGAAGAGCATGAGAAAGAGGACGTGAAGTGCCACTTCTATGGCTACGATATCGACATGAAAGCCGTCAACTCTGCACGCCGCAATGTGCAGGCTGCAGGACTGACAGGCAGCATCACCATCGAACAGCAGGACTTCAAGGACTTCAAACAGCCCAAGGAGAAGAGCATTATTGTGACCAACCCGCCTTATGGTGAGCGTATCTCGACACCCGACTTGCTGGGTACCTACCGCATGATCGGAGAACGACTGAAGCATGAGTTTACGGGCAACGATGCCTGGGTACTCTCATACCGTGAGGAATGTTTCGACCAGATAGGCCTGAAGCCCAGCATTAAGATTCCCCTGTACAATGGTTCCCTGGAGTGCGAATTCCGTAAGTATCAAATGTTCGACGGCAAGATGAAGGTCTTCCGTTCAGAAGGCGGTGCCGTGAAGACTGAGGAGGAGAAGCGCCAGATGGCCGAGAAGCACCGCTTCAAGAAGAATCGCGACTTCAAGCAGCGTCTGGAGGAGCAGGAGCAGAACGAGGACAGCGACATTCGCTCTTTCACGTTCCATAAGCACGATGTCTTCGGAGAGAAAAAGCCCAGAAGAAGGGACAACTCAGAGGATTATAGAAGACCCGGAAAGTCCGGATACACCGGTAAGTCCGGAAAATCCGGTAAGTCTGGATTCTCCGGGAAAACCGGAAAACCCTATGGCGGTAAACGTAACAGGTTCGACGACGATGAAGATTAAGTATCTTTTTGTGGCGCTTGCAGCCTTCATCACGCTCCCTATGACAGCTCAGAACAAGCTCTTTACACTGGAAGACCTGAACTTCGGTGGCACGAACTACCGCAACATGCAGCCCAAGAACATGTGGCTCACATGGTGGGGCGACCAGTTGGTGGAGACGGATGTTGAGTTTTGCAGCCTCGTTGACATTAAGACAGGCAAGAAGAGACAGCTCTTTACCATTGAAGAAATCAACCAATGGGCAAAGAGTAAGGAAGATGCGAGCCGCTATGTGCGCCACCTGATGAACGCCACCTTCCCCTACCCTGACCAGCCCATCGTGGCAGTAGGCGGTAGAAAGTCTTTCCTTCTGCTGAATTTCAAGACCCACGAAATTGTATGGCAAGACAACATCTCGGGACAGACGGCCAACGACTGGAATCCCGTGTCGAGGGCTACGGCCTACATAGAAGACAACCAGCTCTTCGTCGCTGACGGCGAGGGGCAGAAACACCAGCTCTCAACGGACGGCAGCCGCGAGATTGTCTATGGACAGAGCGTACACCGCAATGAGTTCGGCATTGAGAAGGGTACGTTCTGGAGTCCTGACGGTCAGCGTCTGGCTTTCTACCGTATGGACCAGAGTATGGTGACGGACTATCCGCAAGTGAATATTTTCCCTCGCGAAGCAACCTACGAGCCAGACAAATACCCTATGGCAGGTATGACCAGTCACAAAGTGACTGTGGGTGTCTATGACCTGAAGACACTGAAGACCGTCTATATGCAGGCTGGCGACCCCACCAACCGTTATTTCACCAACATCAGTTGGAGTCCCGACTCGAAAACGATTTATATGTTTGAACTGAATCGCGGACAGAACGACTGCCGTCTGGTGTCGTACGATGCCACGACAGGCAAGCGTCTAGCAGAACTCTACCGTGAGACCAGCGATAAATACGTGGAGCCGCTGCACCCCATACAGTTCCTGCCCTGGGACAACACAAAATTCATTCTCCAGAGTCAGAAGGACGGCTACAACCACCTCTTTCTTTTCGATGCCAACGGCAAAGAGCTGAAGCAACTCACGAAAGGCTCTTGGGTGGTAATGGACGTGCTGGGCTTCAACAAGAAGCAGAAGAGCATTATCATCAAGGCCAATGCCACACACCCGCTGTGCCACAATCTCTATGCCGTCAACATCAGCAATGGCAAGATGACGGCACTCGACAATGGTACGGGCGTACACAGCGGCGAACTGTCGGCATCGGGAACCCTGCTTTTCGACCGTTATACGGAACCCGCTATTCCGCGTAACATTGACGTCACCAGCACTGTTAGCAACAATCGCACGCGTCTGTTTACAGCCGAAGACCCTTGGAAGGACTATCAGCAGCCCATCTTCGAGAACGGCAGCATCAAGGCTGCCGATGGCGTAACAGACCTTTACTACCGCATGGTAAAGCCCCACGACTTCGATGCCAACAAGACATATCCCACGGTCATCTACGTCTATGGCGGTCCTCATGCCAACAACGTGCAGGCATCGTGGCACTGGGCCTCTCGTACATGGGAGACCTATATGGCTCAGAAGGGCTATATCGTCTTTATCCTCGACAACCGTGGCAGCCAGTATCGCGGTCGCGACTTCGAGCAGGCCACCTTCCATCAGTTGGGACAGATTGAGATGCAGGACCAGATGAAGGGCGTGGACTATCTGCGTACCCTACCCTACGTCGATATGAATCGCTTAGGCGTTCATGGCTGGTCGTTCGGTGGTTTCATGACCATCTCACTGATGACAAACTACCCCGACGTCTTCAAGGTAGGCGTTTCCGGTGGTCCCGTCATCGACTGGAAATGGTACGAGGTGATGTACGGTGAGCGCTACATGGGTACGCCACAGAACAACCCCGAAGGCTATAAGAAAACCAGCCTCATCAACAAGGCTGCTAACCTGAAGGGAAAGCTGCAGATTATCACGGGTTATAACGACCCGACCGTCGTGCCACAACACTGTCTGTCGTTCCTCGATGCCTGCATCAAGGCCGGCACACAGCCCGACTTCTTCGCCTATCCCGGAGAGGAGCATAATATGCGTGGTCATGCGAGTGTCCATCTGCATGAGAGAATAACCCAGTATTTCGAAGACTACCTGAAATAATGAACAATGGATAATTGACAATTGATAATTAATAATAAGGATGAAGATACTATTGTTAGGCAGCGGCGGCCGTGAGCACGCCCTCGCATGGAAGATTGCACAAAGCCCCAAGTGTGAGAAACTTTTTATTGCTCCCGGCAATGCCGGTACCGGCAACTGTGGTGAAAACGTAGCCATGAAGGCCGACGACTTCGAGGCCGTCAAGACGTTCGTAGTCGACAACAGCATTGATATGGTGGTTGTTGGTCCCGAAGACCCGTTGGTAAAAGGCATCTACGATGACCTGAAGGCCGATGCTCGCACGAAGAATATCCCTGTCATCGGTCCCTCGAAGGCTGGTGCCGTGCTTGAAGGCTCGAAGGACTTTGCCAAGGCCTTCATGGTGCGCCATAACATCCCCACCGCCCGCTACGAGACATTTGACGGTGAGCATCTAGAGGAAGGTCTGAAGTTCCTGGAGACGCTGGAAGCCCCCTACGTACTGAAGGCCGATGGTCTCTGTGCCGGCAAGGGAGTGCTGATCCTGCCCACACTCGACGAAGCCAAGAAAGAGCTTAAGGAGATGTTGAGTGGTATGTTCGGCAACGCCAGCAGCCGTGTGGTCATCGAGGAGTTCATGAGCGGCATCGAGTGCTCTGTCTTCGTACTGACTGACGGCAAGAACTACAAGATTCTGCCTGAGGCCAAGGACTATAAGCGCATCGGTGAGCACGATACGGGTCTGAACACTGGCGGTATGGGCAGTGTGTCGCCCGTTCCCTTCGCCACAAAGGAGTGGATGCAGAAGGTGGATGACCGCATTATCCGTCCTACCGTCGAAGGACTGGCTGCCGACGGCATCGACTACAAGGGCTTCATCTTCTTCGGACTCATCAACCGCACCAACACCCCCACTGGCGAGCCCGAACCCTATGTCATCGAATACAACTGCCGTATGGGCGACCCCGAGACCGAGAGCGTCATGCTGCGATTGAAGAGCGACATCGTAGACCTCTTCGAGGGTGTGGCTGAGGGCCATCTTGACCAGCGCAAGATTGAATTCGACGAACGTGCTGCTGTTTGTGTCATGCTGGTCTCTGGCGGCTATCCTCAGGAATACAAGAAAGGCTATGCCATCAGCGGCATTGACCAGGTGGAAGGCTCCGTTGTCTTCCATGCAGGAACGGCCCTGAAGGACGGACAGGTGGTGACCAGCGGTGGTCGCGTCATCGCTGTATCGTCGTATGGCAAGGACAAGGCTGAAGCCCTGCAGAAGTCGTTTACTGAGGCTCAGAAGATTCAGTTTACTGATAAATACTTCCGTCGCGACATCGGAGCAGACCTTTAAAAGCACATAGTTCATTTAAGAGTTGAAACGGATACAAAATAAAGTTGCTGAGAGTCGTATGGCACTGCTGATGACAGCAGTGCTCACGATTGTCGTTTGGCTGCTATGCGGACTGATTGCCCAACAGTGGTGGATAGAGTTCGCATGCTTTGCAGCCACCACCTATCTCATGGTGATACTGAACAACGACAACGCCCTCATACGCATCTACAGCCGCATGGTGTCATGCTCGTTCATGGTGCTGTCGTGTGCTGCCTGCTATCTGTTTCAGGATCTGAGGGGTAGCTTCGTGCAACTCTGTGTTGTCGCCGCATACCTGCTTCTCTTCAATTGCTATCATGACAAGCAGTCGCCGGGACGGATGTACTACACATTCCTCTGTCTCGGACTGGCCAGCTGTACGTTCGTACAGATACTGTATCTCGTGCCGTTCCTGTGGCTGTTCATTGCCATACATCTCAACGCTATGAGCTTGCGCAACTTCCTGGCATCGCTCCTGGGACTGCTGACACCCTACTGGCTTGTGGCAGCGGGACTGTTCTTCTGGCAGGGAAAGGTGGACATTCTGACGGCCCATTTCGCAGAACTGGTAAAATTCCAGGGACTGGGCGATTACTATCTGTCGCCATCCCAACTGATGGTCATCATCATGATAGCCATCCTGGCCGTGACAGGCATTATCCACTATCTGCGCACGAGCTATAACGACAAGATACGCATCCAACAGCTGTACAGGTTCTTCATGACAATGGCTGTCATCACGGCCATCTTCCTCCTGCTACAGCCTCAGCATGAGAACGTACTGACACGCCTGCTGATTGTCAACACGGCACCGCTCATAGGCCACTTCATCGCCCTGACACACACAAAGTGGACTAACATGGTCTTCTATGCCATCGTTGCCGCCTGCCTGTTCGTTATTGCCTTTAACGTATGGACGTTATCATAGACTTCCTAACCGGCTATGGTTATATGGGTATGCTGCTGGCCGCCTTTCTGGCCGGCAGTTTCTTTCCCTTTTCCAGCGAGGCTGTCATGGTGGCGCTGATGGCCACCGGCCTCGACCCCTGGCAGCTGATGATCTACGGCACCATCGGCAACGTTCTCGGTTCGGCTTTCAACTACGGTGTGGGACGTCTGGGCAAGACGGAGTGGTTTGAGAAGTACCTCCACGTCAAGCCCAAGGACCTCGACCGTGCCAAGCGGTTCATGCGTGGTCATGGTGCGTGGATGGGCTTCTTTGCCTTCGTGCCCCTCCTTGGCTCGGCCATCACCATTCTGCTGGGATTGATGCGTGCCAATGTCGTAATCACGTTCATTGCCATCACACTGGGCAAGTTTTTCCGTTATATTATCTTAATTTACGGCGTCGGTCTTTTCTTATAGTATTTTTTTCGCTACCTTTGCAGTCAAATAAGATTTTAACGTTAAAAATATATCTTTACGAATGAAACAGTTTAGGCTCGTGGACAATGTCCTTGGGTGGCTGACTTTTCTGATTGCCGCCTTCGTGTATTGCTCTACCATCGAACCGACAGCCTCCTTCTGGGACTGTCCGGAGTTTATCACCACAGGCTATCGTCTGGAAGTCGGACACCCCCCTGGGGCACCGTTCTTCATGCTCACAGCCAACCTCTTCTCACAATTCACCAGCGACGCCACACAGGTGGCACGTATGGTTAACACCATGAGCGCCCTACTGTCGGCCACGTGTATTCTGTTCCTTTTCTGGAGCATCACGCACCTGACACGCCGTCTGCTCATCGACAAGTGGGAGGAGTTGTCGACCGCTAAGCTCATTGCCATTGAGGCCGCTGGTATGGTGGGTGCCCTTATCTACACATTCAGCGACACCTTCTGGTTCTCGGCTGTCGAGGGCGAGGTCTATGCCTACTCTTCGGCCTTCACAGCTGTCGTCTTCTGGCTTATCCTGAAATGGGAAGACCATGCTGACGAGCCTCACAGCGACCGCTGGCTGGTGCTCATCATGTACATGACGGGCCTCAGTATCGGCGTTCACCTATTGAACCTGCTGTGTCTGCCTGCCATCGTACTGGTATATTACTACCGCCGATTCCCCAACGCCAACGCCAAGGGCTCGCTCATCGCGCTGCTCGTGTCGTTTGCCCTTGTGGCAGTCGTGCTCTACGGCGTCGTTCCCGGCATTATCACCGTAGGCGGCTGGTTCGAGTTGTTCTTCGTCAACACCCTCGGCATGTCGTTCAATACCGGTCTCTACATCTATATCCTGCTGTTGGCGGCTACCGTCATCTGGGCTATCTGGGAGACACAGAACGCCACTGCCAAGAATGTGAAGCGTCAGAATCTGGCTTTCCTGCTCAGTGTCGCTTTGTTAGGTATTCCCTTCTACGGCTACGGTTGGTCGGCTGCCGTCATCGGCATCATCGTACTGGCTGTCCTGTGGTTCATCCTGAACCGCAACTATCTGCCCAAGGGTGAGACGAAGCGCCTGGCTCTGGTAACGCCACGTCTGAAGAACACAGCCCTGCTCTGCATGCTGATGCTGATGATTGGCTACTCCACGTATGCCGTCATCGTCATCCGCTCGGATGCCAACCCCCCGATGGACCAGAACTCGCCTGAGGATATCTTCACGCTTGGCGACTATCTGGGACGTGACCAGTACGGTCAGCGTCCGCTGTTCTATGGACAGGCCTACACCTCACAGGTGGCTCTCGAGAGCGACGGCCGCATCTGCCGTCCCGTCATGTCAACGGGCAAGCCCGTTTACCAGCGCAAGGAGAAAGCCTCTGCTGACGAGAAGGACTCTTACTTCGTCGTTCGCACCAAGGATGAATACAAGTACGCACAGAATATGCTGTTCCCACGCATGTATGATGCTGGCCACACCCGTGACTACGAGTCGTGGATGGGCGACATCGACGGCACCGAGGTTGACTACGACCGCTGTGGCGAGCCGATGAAGGTCAAGGTGCCTTCACAGTTCGAGAACCTGCGTTTCTTCCTCAGCTACCAGTGCAACTGGATGTACTGGCGCTACTTCATGTGGAACTTCGCCGGCCGTCAGAATGACATCCAGGGACATGGCGAACTGGAGCACGGCAACTGGCTCACGGGCTTCTCGTTCATCGATAACGCCCGCTTGGGTGATCAGTCGAAGCTGCCCGACGACCTGAAGCAGAACAAGGGCCATAACGTGTTCTACTGTCTGCCGCTGTTGCTTGGTCTCATCGGTCTGTTCTGGCAATCGCTGAAGAAAGGTCAGAAGGGCATCCAGCAGTTCTGGGTTGTCTTCTTCCTGTTCTTCATGACAGGTCTTGCCATTGTGGTCTATCTGAATCAGACACCCGTCCAGCCCCGTGAGCGTGACTACGCCTATGCCGGCTCGTTCTATGCCTTCGCCATCTGGTGTGGCATGGGCGTGGCAGCCATCTACGACCTGCTGGAGAAGAAGATGAAGAAGGGCCTTGTACCTCTGGCTGCTCTTGTTGGTGTTGCCGGACTGCTTGTTCCTATTCAGATGGCTTCGCAGACATGGGACGACCACGACCGCTCCGGCCGTTATACCTGCCGCGACTTCGGTCAGAACTACTTGAACTCTCTGCAGCAGACGGGCAATCCTATTATCTTCACCAACGGTGATAACGACACCTTCCCCCTGTGGTACAACCAGGACACCGAGGGCGTTCGCACGGATGCCCGCGTCTGCAACCTCTCTTATCTGCAGACCGACTGGTATATTGACCAGATGGTACGTCCGGCCTATGATTCGCCTTCGCTGCCCATCACATGGAAGCGTCTGGAGTACTGTGCCGGTACCAACGAGTATGTGCAGATTGACCCGTCGGCCAAGAACGAGGTGCTGAAGTTCTATCAGGAGAATCCTGAGCAGGCACGTGCACAGTTCGGCGACGAGCCCTTCGAGCTGAAGAACATTCTCGACCACTGGGTACGTTCAACGAATCCCGACTTCCACGTCATCCCCACTGATACCGTCTATGTCACCATCGACAAGGAGGCTGTCCGCAAGAGCGGCATGCTGCTCCAGGGCGATAGCATTCCCGACCGCATGGTTATCTCGCTGAAGGGCAAGAGCGCTCTCTACAAGGGCGACCTGATGATGCTGGAGATGATTGCCCACGCCAACTGGACACGTCCTATCTATGTGGCTACGACCGTCGGCTCTGAGAACTACATGAACTTGGGCGACAACTTCATTCAGGAAGGTCTTGCCAACCGCATCACGCCGTTCACGACGAACATCGACGGCAAGCAGGTGGAGGGCATGAAGAGCTTCGACACAGAGAAGGTCTTCGACAACGTCATGCACCGCTTCAAGTTCGGTGGCATGAGCACCAAGGGCGTCTATCTCGACGAGACGGTCATGCGTATGTGCTACACACACCGTCGCCTCATCTCGCAGCTGGCCATCAACCTCGTCAACGAGGGCAAGGATGCCAAGGCAGCTCAGGTGCTCGACCTCTGCGAGCGTGAACTCCCGTCCTACAACATTCCTCACGACTACCAGAGCGGTTCACTCGAACTGGCTCGTTCCTATGCCGCCATCGGTCAGAAGGCCAAGGCACTGGACATCATCAAACAGCTGTGGAACAAGTCAACACAGTACATGAACTGGTACTGCTCACTTGAGGGCAGCCGTTTCACCAGCTCTCAGCGCGAGAGTATGTACCACATCTACCTGATGCAGCAGGAACTGCAGCTGACGGAGCTGATTGATGAGAAGCTGGCTAAGGAGATGGACTCTCAGCTGCAACGCCTGGCTGGTATGTACCAGAGCAAGGGAGGACGGTTCTAGTAGTTCATAGTTAAGAATTAAGAGTTAAGAAATGATTATAGAGCAACCCGCTGTTTATCTGCGCTGGCTCTACCCACGGGCACTTTGGCGTATGGACCATCACGAGAAGGTCGTCTATCTGACCTTCGACGATGGCCCCATACCCGAGTCCACGCCCTTCATTCTCGACATTCTTAACCGTTACGGCATCAAGGCCACTTTCTTCATGGTGGGCGACAATGTGCGTAAATACCCTGAACTCTACAAACGCATCATGGAGGAAGGCCACCAAGTGGGCAACCACACACACAACCACATCAGCGGTTTCCGTCATGGTCTCCATGAATACAGCTATAACGTGGAGAAGGCCAATGCCTACATCCGCAGCCATCTGTTCCGGCCACCTCACGGCTGGATGCGTCTGGCACAGTATGCGCTACTGTCGCGTAAGTATAAGGTGGTGATGTGGGACTTGGTAACCCGTGACTACTCCAAGTGGATGACGGCACAGGGTATCGTGAACAACGTCAAGCGCTATGCACGACCGGGCAGTATCATCACCTTCCACGACTCGTTGAAGTCCATCGACAAGCTGCATACGGCACTGCCCGAGAGCATCGAGTGGCTGCAACAGCAGGGCTACCGGTTTGGGGTGATTATGGCGTGAGGGAAATGAAGAATGAAGAATGCGTGAGCAGGCTCGAACGAAGTTCAATGAAGAATTCATAAAACAAAAAAGTAAGGCCATCGGCCTTACTTTTTTTCGTTCTTCTTACCACTACTTCCTCCAGAATCTCGACGTGATGTCCTCGAAGTCGCCGTCGGCGGTCTTGCGGTACATACGCTGGTTAGTCGTCGGTTCCTTCAGGGGCCCCAGGTGCTTGATGTAGGGGCCAATCTTGATGTAATCGAAGTCGGCTTTGTTGACGGCCCTTGAGATGACGGTTTTTCCGCTGTACCATGCCACCTTGAACTGCGGGTGTTCCTTGTGCATGTACTGTGCCAGCTGGCTCACGCCCTTGGGGTCTCCGTCGCCGCCCATGAAGGCGATGCAGGTAATGTCGTCGCCATATTGGTCAACGAAATCGTCGAGCGCAGCGCTGGTCAGGGGCAGTCCTATGTCGTCCCATAGATAGTGGCTGTGACACCCCGGACAGCGACACGGGCAATTACTGATGTTAATTGCCAGTGTCACTTCGTCGGGTATCTCCTGAAAAACTATTCCTGTATTGACGTATTTCAGCATTGTCGTCCTATGCCGTTGCGTAGAAGCGGCGTGCTGCCTCCTCCTGACGTGCCTGCGAGAAGTTCGAGACGCGCTTCAGGTAGCCTATGATACGTGTCATGTAGTCGATGTTCTTCGATTTACACTCCGGACACTCCTTCAGGTAGCGCTTGTCAATGTGGCCACACTCGTTGCACACGGTGTTGGGGATGTTGAACGTGAAGTAGTTGCAACCCTCCTTGGCAGCCACCTGCAGCAGCTTCAGATACTGCTCCTTCGACAGGTGCTCCTCCAGATTCATGTGGAGAGCCGAACCACCGGTCAGGTGCTCAATGTAGGGAGCGCCATGCAGACGGAACTTGTCGAGGATGGTCAGCGAGTCGTCCTCTACGACGTAGAAGTAGCTGTTGTAGCAGTCGCGTGGCACGAAGTAGCCGTCCTCGCGATCCCACTTGGCGTGCTTCACGCCTACGTTCTCGGCAGGAATCATCTCGCAGTTGAACATCACGTCCTTCGTGCGGTACTGTTTGTTGTACTTCTCGATGAGTCCCAGGATGCCCTGTACAAAGTGCAGGTAGTCGTCGTTAGGCGTAATCTTCAGGCCCATGAACTCGGCAGCCTCCACCAGTCCGTTGATACCGATGGTCAGGTACTGACGGCCGATGTTGATGTAGCCGGCATCGAACAGGGGCAGCATGCCGTGCTCCTGCAGTTCCTTCAGGTTCTCGTTGTAGGCCAGCTGCACCTTGTGGCACAGGTCGATGACCTCGGCGAGGTACTGCAGATAAGGCATCTTATGGTTGACAGCGTACTGTATGCAGCGGTTCAGGTTGATGGTGAGCACCGACTTCGAACCCGTTGAGACGCCACCGGCGCCGAGGGTGTAACTGAAACCGTTGTCGGTAATCTCGTTGCGCAGACGGCAGCATGAGCTGAGCGAGTCGGCGTTGGCACTCATATAGGTAAAGAACGAGTGACCCTCTGAGTACATCTCGGCAGTGAAGTCGCCCCACTCCTTGTCCTTGCAGTTGCCGTCCTCGTCGGTCAGCAGTGCCATGGTCTCCACGGGGAAGGTGAGCAGCGTCTTCGTGCGCTCGTGGTTAAACCACTTCATGAAGCGCTTCTGCAGCCATGACAGACCGTCCCAGTCGGGCTTCGAGCCATCAGGGAAGTAGAAGTCGCCGAAGATTGACTGGAAGTAGTACTTGTCGTAGTAGGCAATGTTCCAGAATACGGCCTGATAGTTACGGGCACCTGTGGGCTGGTTCAGCGTATAGACAATCTGCTCGAAGTAGTCGGTGATGACCTTGTCGATGCTGCGCTTCTTCAGCGAGAGGTCAGCCTGCTCGTCGGCACGCTTCCAGTAGTCGAGACCCCACTCCTTACCGATGAAGTAGTTCATGTACATCAGAAACTCGGGCGTAGCGCAGGCACCGCTCAGCATGGAGCTCACCATGAACACCATGTTGACGAAACCGCCTGCAAACGACTTCAGGTTGGTGGGAGCAGTTGAGTTACCGCCGATGGCTACGGTGCCACCGATGAGCCAGGGGTACATCGTAATCGAGGCGCAGTAGTTGGCCAGACTGGTCTCGTCGTTCTTATATATAAAGTGGTGAGTTAGTTTGTCAATGTATTCGTCGGCCAGCTGCTTGCCGTACATCTTCTTGATACGGTCGGTCAGCAGACGACGGTTCAGGCGGATGAAGTTCGACTTCGGCAGCTCGCCGATCAGCGTGGCAATGTTTTTGTGCTCCACGTTGGCGTTGGCGTCGTACTTCGAGCCTGTGGCAGCGTTCACCGACTCCATGTACTCAGACAGGAACTGCATCTTCTGCAGCGTCTCACGGTCTTCGGTGTGCTCCTGACGGTAGAGGATGAACGACTTGGCCACCTTGAAGAATCCCTCGCGCATCAGGGCTTCCTCCACCTGATTCTGAATGTCCTCCACGGTGATGTCGTTGTGGATATCCAGATGTGCCAGAATCTTGGAAATGACGCCAAGGTCTGCTGGTTCGTCCACACTCTCGAACGCTTTTGCTATGGCGTTCATGATTTTGTCGAGCGAGAATTGGTCTTTCGTACCGTCTCGTTTGGTAATGGTAAAGTTCTTAATTTCCATATTCGGTTTCAGTTAATAATATTGCTTTCTCTGTTTCAGGAAGTTGCCCATTTCGGTTCACTTTTTTCTTTGTAAAGTTATCCGTTTTGGAAAACTTTTCTTTCCGGCTTCCGGAAAAAGTTGTCCGTTTTGGTTAACCCGATTCGGGTGCAAAGATACGAAACTTTTCTATAACGTGCAACTTTTCTAATCTAAAAAAATGCTAAAAGTTATGTTGGCTTTTAGCTGTTGAAGCCCCCCCCCCTAGTTGGGGAGGGGGTTAGGGGGTGAGGCTTTTTACCTTTTTACTTTTTTACCTTTATAGATGTAGATGCCCTTGCCGCCATCGAGGGTCAGCGGAACTTGCGAATAGTCGATGTCCCCATCCAGCACGAAGTATGTGCTCTCATACTCATTGCCGCTGTTCACGTTCGCGGCCAGTTGGTTCAGCCCCGCCACATCGCTGACGACGTATGGATTCAATTCTGAACCGTCGCCACTCCAAACGTCATCCGCCCATGCCCCTTGCACGGCTACCGCGAGGAGCAGGAAAAGGAACACTGCCGTGCGTCCGAGACCACTGCCAAAACGCGCAAAGGCGCATCTACATATACGATTCCACTTCGTCATGTCTTCGATTGTTTTAACGGTTTACTATAAAGGTCATTAATTCGGCTGCGAAGATACAAAAAAAACAGGAAACAAACAAGAAAAAAAAGGAAATTAAATTCTCCCTTTTACACAAGGGGAGGGCGAATTGAACTCAAAAGGACTGTATCTCATGGAGATAGAAAGCTATCTTAACGAGATAGCCGCGTATCTCATGGAGATAGAAAGCTATCTCATGGAGATACGAGCGTGAAATCGCGCGGGTTGTGCGAAATTCAAAAAAACAAGGTTTTTGCCGCTAATTAACACTATTTTTACACATTTTTCAAGGATTTAAGATTGATAATTCCGTGCTTCGTAGCGTTTTCGAGATCGACAGATTTTCAAAAACCCCTTTAAATACAGGAGAAGTCAATAGTCTCATAGTCTCAAGTCTCAAGTCTCAATTTAGTAGTAAAAGAACTACTATGTTATAATATATTATATATAATATATATAACATAGAATAAAATATGAGACAAAAAACGGCAGTAAACACCAAAAATGAGACTTGAGACTATGAGACTATGAGACCAAAAAAATAATTATTTACGCAAAGTACTCGGCAGAATTACAGCGATACCTGCGATGCGCTAAGAAAGCATGTTAACGAGCGAAGCACGAAGATATTTTATCATAAAAAGACCGAAAATATTTGGTTTTACCAAATAATATTGCTATCTTTGCAATCTAAAAGCAGCATAGACAATAACAAAAGCCATAAACGATGATTAAGAAAGCAACAACCAAGAACGAAACGATGAATCGAAGCCTCCGGTGGCTTCTGGTGTTGATGGTCACCCTGCTCCTGCCACAAGGCGCATGGGCAGACGACGTCTGGAGTGGCGAGGGCACTAAGAACAACCCATACGTCATTACCACCACCGCAGGACTTGACTCACTGGCAAAGAGGGTGAACAATGGCAATGAATATGCAGCTGACGAGGACCACCCCCAAGGCTACTTCTTCGAGCTGGGTGCTGACATCGACTACACGAATGCCCCCAAGCTTGCTGACGGCAAGAGTAACTATACCGCCATCGGATATCATTACCTAGAGAACAGCAAACCCTTCAGCGGTCACTTTGACGGCAAAGGACATACCGTGAAGGGCATCCGCATCTGCAAGGAAGGCAATGGCATTCCGGATCAATACCAAGGTCTCTTCGGCTTGATTGGCGAAGGGAGCTCTGTGAGCCACGTCATCCTCGATGATGCCCGCATTACCGGCTATTATCGGACTGGCGGTATTGCAGGCTACAATCTCAACGGCACCATCATCGACTGCCATGTGACGGCTACCGTCAACATACACGCGGTGCAATCCAAAAGCTATTATCATGGCGGCATCGTGGGCTACAAAAGTGACGGCATCATCAGCGGCTGTACCAGCAAGGCAAACATCACTGCTGCTGAGAATCTAAAGGATTGCAAGAACTACGGCGGCATCGTGGGCTTCAATTACGGCACCATCGAGGACTGCCTCTATCTCGGCGGTGCCATCGCTGGACAAAGGGCTGTCGGTGCCATCGTGGGCAACAACTCCGGCACCGTCGAGAACTGCTACTATACCGACAGCGCTTTCGAAGGCATAGATGACGAAGGTGAGCCCATCACATTAGCCAATGGCAATCCTGCCATCGGAAATAAGCACGGCACCGCCGTCACCAAAACCGGTTTTGCCTACGGTCTCACCCTGGGCGAAAAGGTAGGCATTGATGGTACGGCCAATGACTATGCTGAGGACATAGAGAATCCAGCACGCCACCTGACTGCCTACAGAACGGGCAACGACGTCTTTGCCCTGCGACTGGACACGCTGAACGGAACCAAGACTGATACCATCTATTATTGTATGGGAGGTGCCGAGGTTGCTCTCAACTATAGCGGCGAGGTGCCTGATGGCTACGATGTTGCCTATACAGCCAAGAACACCAGTACCAGCGACGACATCACCACTACTGCCATCAGCGGCAAGACGCTGACCATGCCCGACCACGACGTGACCGTCGGTTCCACCCTGGAAGATCTGTGGGGCGTGGCTGAAGGTGCCAATGGCACCTGGGACAATCCCTACGTCATCACCACACCTGCAGGACTGAACCTGCTGGCGAAGAACGTGAACGGAGGCAGGACGTACAAGGCTGACGACAGCCACCTCGACGGTTACATCTTTGTGCTGGGCAATGATATTGAATATCAACATACCACTGCCTGGAACGATGCCACGAGTACCGAGAACAACTATACGCCCATCGGCTACGTCAATGGTTCCTCGGACTATGTCTGCTTTCAGGGTATCCTCGATGGCCGGGGGCATACCGTCAGCGGCATCCGCATCTATCGGGATGGCGCCGATGCAAAGGATGTCTGCCAGGGACTCTTCGGCTACATTGGCAATGGTTGCTACGTGGCTGATGTCATCCTTGACGATGCTCGCATCGCTGGCTATCAGGACATCGGCGGCATTGTCGGCAGAAGTACTCTCGGCGTTGTCCTTGGCTGTAATACGACCGACCGTGTCTGCATCCATGCAGTGACGTCAGGTGCCTATTCTCATGGCGGCATTATTGGAGGCAACAATTACGGTTTTGTCCACGGATGTCTCAGCAAGGCAAGCATCACTGCCAGCGACGGTGTCGAAAAGTGTATTGCCAATGGCGGCATAGCGGGAACCAGTTTAATGGGCAAAATGAAAGATAATCTCTATCTCGGTGGCGCGATTGCCGGCGATACGCTTGTCGGTGCCATTGTGGGCTGGAGCTATTTCGGCACTATCCAGAACTGCTACTATACCGACAGTACTGTCGAAGGCATAGACGCGGATGGTGAAGCCATTACCTTAAACAATGGCAATCCTGCTATCGGATATGACGGCAGCGACGGCCTTTTCGCCTCTGAAGTCATCCGCACCGGTCTTGCCCGTGTCATCACCTTCGCCCGTGATGCGGCCATGGGTGGCAAACCCCTCGACTATTTCGAGGATGTAGAGAATCCCAAGCAGCATATCATAGCCTATGGCGACGGTGAATTGTACGGCGATGCCTTCGCCCTGCGACTGGACACGCTGAACGGCACCAAGACCGACAGCATCTACTACGGCTTGGTGGACAGCGAGATCAGCGTTAAATACACCGGCACGACACCCGAGGGCATCAGTCCCACCATCCTTGTCAAGACTGCTGACGGCGACGCCATCGAGGTGACCGAGGGTGAGGACATTTGGACCTTCACGATGCCGGCAGCCGACGTCGAGGCCAAGTCCTACTACAAGGGCAGCATCGGCTATGCCGTGACCAGCCTGGACAAGTCGAAGGGCGACGCCAGCTTCATCAACGAGCTGACGGTGGTCGGCGACGGCGAGGTGACCTACTCGCTGACAGGCAACCCGATTGCCACCGTTGACGAGAAGACCGGCCGTGTGACCATCAAGGACGCCCCCGGTGTCTTCGCCATCATCGCCACCGTAGAGAATGGCGAGGAATACGCCTACGCGACAACGACAGCCTCCTACAGCGTGAACACCGGCCTGCCCATCACATCGTCCTTCATCAACGACGATGACGAGCCTGCCATCGTGGCCTGCAAGCTGGCACTGGAGACGGTGCTGAAGAAGGCCAAGGAGATAGACGCGACGGAGATGACCACGGCATCGGCCATGGCTCTGGAAGAGGCCATCGACAACGCTGAGGATGCCCTCGCCAAGAAGGACGTCACCATCGACGAGCTGGAGACTGCCCGCGTGGCCCTGCTGAAAGCCATCGACGAGCTGGAGAAGATGGAAACAACCGGATTATCCGGAAAGTCCGGACATTCCGGAATATCCGGACAATCCGGAGACTACTACGACCTGCAAGGTCGCAAGGTGAAGAGCCTGAAGAAGGGCATCTACATCTATAAAGGAAAAAAGGTAAAAAAGTAAAAAAGTAAAAAAAGTAAGCCTCACCCCCTATATGAAAAGAGACGAGAGAAACAAGGTGCTACAGCGGAACATTAAGGCGCTGGCACTACACACGGACGACGAGCTGCGCATGATGCCGGCCACCGAGGCACAACTGCCGTCGGTGACGGACGTGAAGCGCATTGTGGAGTTGGCGAAGTGCATCATCTTCACCGACTACTTCCACAAGCGCGAAGCCGACGCCAAGATGCGGTCGTATGTCATCGGCGTGAAGATGGAAGAACTCTACAGTCTGCTGTGCCGACAGATAGCCTGCGGACTGCAGTTCTGCAAGGACAACGGTGACGGCACGGGCTGCGACTGTGGCTGCTCGGGCACCGAAATGCCGGTGGCAGAGTTGGCTCAGGAGAAGGCGCTCAAGTTCATCGAGGAGCTGCCGGAGATCAAGCGTCTGCTCTATACCGACGTGGAGGCGATGTTCTACAACGACCCAGCAGCACAGACCTATGGTGAGGTCATATTCTGCTATCCCATCATCAGCACAATGGTGCACTACCGCATAGCTCACGTGCTGCACCAGATGAGGGTGCCAGTCATTCCCCGCATCATCACCGAGCAGGCCCACTCGGCCACAGGTATCGACATACACCCGGGTGCACAAATCGGCGAGTATTTCGCCATCGACCACGGCACGGGTGTCGTCATCGGCGAGACGTGTATCATCGGTAACCACGTAACGCTGTATCAGGGCGTGACGCTGGGTGCCAAGAGCTTCAAGTACGATGCCGAGGGCAACATGCTCAACGTGCCCCGTCACCCGATTATAGAGGACTACGTGACAGTCTACTCCAACGCCTCGATACTGGGACGCATCACCATCGGCCACCACTCGGTCATCGGTGGTAACATCTGGGTTACCAACAACGTACCGCCCTACTCGCGCATCCAGCAGATGAAGGCCGTGGATCTGTCGTTCCAGGACGGAGCGGGAATATAATGAAGAATGAAGAAGGCTGCGATTAAGCGAGAGCAGAGCGATGCTTGCATCAGCTATGCCGAGCGAAAGCAGGCTCGAACGAAGTTCAATGAAGAATTAAGAACTCCTTAAACTCCTCTAACTCCTCTAACTCCTCTAACTCCTAAGGCCGACAGGCCGATAACTCCTTAAAAAAATGAAGAAGTATAAGAGTCCTTGGGCTTGGGTGCCCACACTGTATTTCGCGGAGGCACTGCCCTACGTTGCCGTGATGACCATTTCGCTCATCATGTACAAACGCCTTGGTCTGTCGAATGCCGACATCACGCTCTACACCTCATGGCTCTACCTGCCGTGGGTCATCAAGCCGCTGTGGAGTCCGTTCGTGGACCTCATCAAGACCAAGCGTTGGTGGATTATCACCATGCAGCTGCTTATCGGTGCCTCATTGGGAGGTGTGGCGTTCACCATTCCCGGACCGCTGTGGCTCACGGGCTCGCTGTGTTTCTTCTGGCTGATGGCGTTCTCGAGTGCCACCCATGACATTGCCGCTGACGGCTTCTATATGCTGGGACTCGACAGCCACGACCAAGCCTACTTCGTGGGCATACGCTCGACATTCTACCGCATTGCCACCATCGTGGGACAAGGACTGCTCGTCATGCTGGCAGGCAACCTGGAGGTCATCACACGCAACGTGCGCTATTCGTGGAGCTTGATGTTCTACATGATGGCAGGTCTGTTCATCGCCTTCTGGCTGTGGCACCACTACATTCTGCCGCGACCCTCGGAAGACCATCCTACAGCAGGACAGACGGGTTCGGAGATATGGCGTGGATTTGTGCATACGTTCATCACCTTCTTCCAGAAACCGCAGGTCGTTGCCGGCATCTGCTTCATGCTCTTCTATCGTATGCCTGAAGGACTGCTGGCCAAAGTGAGCGCTCTGTTCCTCATCGACTCGCAGACCAAGGGCGGACTGGGACTGTCGCCAGCCGAATACGGACTGGTGCAGGGCACTGTCGGCATGATTGGCCTGACACTGGGTGGTATCCTTGGTGGTATCGTCGCCAGCCGCGACGGACTGAAACGCTGGCTGTGGCCGATGGTACTGGCCATCACCCTACCCGACCTCGTCTATGTCTATCTGTCGTACGCCCTGCCGTCGAGCCTCTGGATTATCAATATCTGCGTCTTCCTGGAGCAGTTCGGCTATGGCTTCGGCTTCTCGGCCTATATGCTATACCTTATATATTATAGCCAGGGTGAGCACAAGACGTCGCACTACGCCCTCTGCACTGCCTTCATGGCCCTGTCGATGATGATTCCCGGACTGTTTGCCGGTGCCCTGCAGGAAGCCGTCGGTTATCCCGTCTTCTTCCTCATCGTCATGGGTGCCTGCTCGCTGACCTACATCGTCTCGTCGCAACTGAAGATAGATCCGGAGTTTGGTAAGAAACAACAATAGAAACAACAAGAGGCTTCCAATTAAGGAAGCCTCTTGTTGTTAAGGAGTTTAAGGAGTTAAAGGAGTTAGAAGGAGCCCCCTCCCTATGGGGGAGGGGGTTAGGGGGAGAGGCTTATTCATATATCTTCTTGATTTCCGCATTCTTGTAATAATACAAGAGGATATCATCGTAGGGCTTGCCCTGCTCGCCCATGACGGCAGCACCAATCTGACAGAGACCGACGCCGTGGCCCCAGCCCTTGCCGTGCAGGATGAAGCGGTCGCCCTTTTTCTCAACGTCGAAGGCTGAGCTGTAGAGGTGCGTCTCGCTGAGCGTACGACGAATCTCGAGTTCCTTGCCAATAGTAAAGGTGCGCTTGGAACCGACAATCTGTAGTTTCCAGATGCGACCACTCTTACCACGCTCCAAGGGAACAAGGTCTTGAATCTCGCCAAGGTCAATCTTCAGCTTGCGGTTGACAAGTTCGGTGAGTTCCTCCTGCGTGTATTCCACCGTCCAGCGATAGAAGTCGGGCGTCTCCTGGTCGTAGTCGTTGAGCACCTGTTGCAGCACCTTGCGGTCGCGGGTGTCGCAGTAAGGACAGGGGACGCTGACAAGATAGGGCTTCGGTGTGTCCTCCCAGCAGTACTGGAACTCCTCGGAACGTCCGCCACAGCTCTTTGAGAAGCGGGTGTCGCAGATTTGTCCGTCGTACATCAGAATCTGGCCACGCGTCTCGCGGATAGCCTCAACAACGGAGGGGTTGTCGGCGTTGGTGATGCCCTGATAGCGCTGGCAGTGGTCGTCGGCACAGACATCGAAGATGGTGTGGTCCTCGCGGTCGTACCAGCGGATAAGCTCATCGTCCTTACGGGTAAACGAGAAGAAGTTGTTGGAGCCTCCGTCCTGCAGCTTACGGCGCTTGTCTATCTGTGCCAGCAGCCACGAACGGCTGATGACGGCGTGGGCCTTGAGCAGCTGGAGCGACGATGTGGCCGACATCTCACTGGAGATGACGCTGGTGAGGTAACGCTCCACAGGCAGTTCGTTGATGGCTGTTATCTGGTCGCTCTCGACGACAAGTCGCAGCGAGCCGTTGAAGGTCTGCGTCTGCTTGCGCTCCCAATGGAAATTGACACCGATGGTGACATCGCGCAACGAGAACGACGCATCGGGCTGCTGGGGGGTGAAGAGCAGTTCACGGTACTGCTGACCACGCCACAGGATAGCACCCTCGCTGAACTCGACCACCTGGTCGCCAGTGATATCGGAGCCCTTGGCACTATACGGAGCATTCAGGGTGAAAGCAATCTGCTGGCCACTGACGATGCCAACGGTGACCTGCGGTTCCTTACGACCGAAGAACGACGGCGTCTGACGGTTCTGCTCCTTCTTCAGCGGTGTATCCTTCATGCGCTGCACGACCTCTGCAAACTCTGTCTCGCCTAAGCCACACTCACGCAGGATGCTGACAGCCACCTCCGGCGTCAGCCGACGGAAATCATCCTCGCGAGGCGTAATCATCAGACCAGCCATATCGACAGCTCCAGGCGACACAATGAACTGCTGGTCGCCCTCAGCGGTATAGCAGGCCGGACGGTGCTTTTCACGAGGAATGACCACCAGCAGGTATTCGCCTGCACGTCGCCAGCCAAGCACGTTCAGCATGGGTTCCGTCTCGTCCTCACGCTGTGGCAGAGCCGCATAAACATGACGGAACAAACGGTCGCCGGCATCCTTCGTAGTGCTACGCACCAGCAAAGCCGGACAGGGATAGTCGTCGATAATGGATATGTCGGCATCATCGGAGAGCTTCACAACGGGTGTCAGGTCGTGCGACAGGCGTTTCCACGATTTCTGCAGGGGCACTACCCCACTCGTTCCTGCCTGCAGGTGGTTATGGTCGGGTGCCGAGGCGCCACTCTTGGGACCATTGTAGAAGACCAGCAGTTCCGGGTAGTCCGTCAGCAGACGGTACATCTCGCCGATAGAGTCCTTGATAGACTGCGGACGATGCTTCAGCGACGGGATGGTGAAGTGCATGGGCAGGATGGGGAACGGATTAACCAGCAACTCCCACTTGTTATCGACAATGCGACGCATCTGCTCCTTGGGACGGTTCTCGCCACAGAGGAAGCAGGGGCGCTCACCCAGCGTCTTGCTGTCCATCTTAGCACCCGTGGAGACGATACGTGCCGGATTCCACTGGGCCACGATGGTCGAGGCACCTACAGGCAGTTCGCGCATCTCCACACAACGCAGGTCACGATAACGACGGTCGGCATCAGGCCAACGGTCGAGTTGCAGGTCGAAGAACCGCTGCAAAGACGATTCGTCGAGGGCATCGTGATGGCCGCTGACAAGCTGCTGACGAGCCTGTATCTCGAGTGTACGCAGACGATCTTTATAGAGGTTGTTGGCATTCACCTTATCGACACTCAGGGCTGCATCGCTATTGCCACCCCAACGACGACAGAGATAGAGTTCGTCGAAGATACGTCCGATGCGGTAATGGCGCGAGAAGGCCAGTCCGAGGGCATAGTCCTCACCGTAAGAGGTATTGGGGAACTGCATTTGGCGCAGAATGGGCGTAAAGAAAGCTCGCGGAGCGCCCAAGCCATTGATACGCAGGGCGTTGTTGGGACCATTCTCGTCAGTCCACTCACGGTGGTCGATGAGTCCCGGTGGCAGGGTGTTCAGCTCGAAGTCGCACATACGGTAGGAACCGATAATCATCGCAGCCTTCTGCTTACGGAAGGCATCGACAATCAGCTGCAGCGTATGGGGCGACGAATAGAGGTCGTCGCTGTCGAGCTGTACGGCAAAGCGGCCACAACGGGCATCGTTGATGGCCTCGTTCCAGCAGCCACCAATGCCGAGGTCGGTACGCTCCGGAACGATGACGTACAACTTGTTCTGCTTGTCGGCATAGCATGCCGACATACTTGACAATATATCGCCCGTGCCGTCGGTGGAGTGATTGTCGACGACGATGACGTTATAGACAAACGACGTCTGCTGCTCCAAAGCACTCCTGACAGCGTCGGCAATGGTCTTCGCACGATTATAGACGGGAATGACGACAGTGGCCTCGACGGGGAACTCCTGTTCCTGGAAATCGACATTACGCACAAACGTGGAGTCAATCTTGGCACCGATAGCTGCCAGATGGGCCGTCGCCGCATGTTCCATCTCTATCTGTACCTCGCGATTGCGGGGGTTGACATAGTCGAACTGCTTAACACCCGAGACACGCGTATCGAGCGCCTCCTCGGTATAGAGCGTCTCGTTCAGATGGAGCAGCTGACCTTCACGGCTCAGGAACAGACGCAGAGCATAGAGCCCGGCATACTGATAGTCGTGCTCGCCTGCCTGCATGGCGAAGGTATGGAGCAGACTGGTGCGTACCAGAAGCAACGAACCGAAGTCGAAATCATCGCGGATACTGCCCAGCTGATAGTCAATGACGGGATGCTTCTCCACCGTCACCACACCGTCTTCAACCCTACGCTCGGAACGGTCGGCATAGACAAGGGCAGCACCTGAGTCGCAGGCTGCACGCAGCATACGCTCCAAAGCCCCCTGACCAAGGACGACAGACGTGGGTTTGGAAAACAGCAGGACATACTCGGCACGGGCCCGTTCGGCTACCTTCATGATAGCATTGCTACTACACAGGTTCTCCGTCCATGACACCTCACGCACCACCTTACTGGCACTAAGTTGTGACAACGTATCGGCCATCGCCTCGCGGTCGAAATCAGGCAAGAAGCAGTCAATCTTTTCTCTCATAGTAATAAAAGTTTCCTGCAAAGGTAATACTTTTTTTGGGATTACGAAAAAAAAGTCGTACCTTTGCGCCAAAATAATCAAGGAACGCACGATGGACAACGAGAGGAAAGTACTCATGGGACTGACCACTGCCGAACTGAAAGAAGTGGCGCGAGAAATGGGGATGCCGGCCTTTACGGGTGGGCAGATTGCTCGTTGGCTCTACCAGCAGCATGTCACCGACATCGACGAGATGACGAACCTCTCGAAGCAGAACCGTGAACGGCTGAAGGAGCACTACACCATCGGGGCCATGCCCCCACTCGACTGCCAGCGCTCAAAGGACGGCACCATCAAGTACCTGTTCCCAGTGAGAACAGCCGGAAATTCCGGACAATCCGGAAATTCTGGAAACCGCTTCGTCGAGACGGTCTTCATCCCCGAGAAGGACCGTGCCACGCTGTGCGTCTCCTGTCAGGTGGGCTGTAAGATGAACTGTCTGTTCTGTCAGACGGGCAAACAGGGCTTCGAGGGCAACCTCACGGCAGCCGACATCCTGAACCAGATTTACTCACTGCCCGAGCGTGACAGACTGACGAACATCGTCTTCATGGGACAGGGAGAGCCGATGGACAACCTCGACGCCGTACTGCGAGCCACCGAGCGTCTGACCGCCGACGACGGCTACCAGTGGAGTCCCAAGCGCATCACCGTCAGCAGCGTAGGCGTCAAGAGCAAGCTGAAGCGATTCCTCGACGAGAGCCAGTGCCATGTGGCCATCTCCATGCACTCGC
>Ga0310786_10000563_pt1 | contig 60314 bp, 52 predicted proteins | sample AusTroGonzalo_MG_FD_203881 | JGI IMG/M metagenome (GOLD analysis project Ga0310786, IMG submission 203881) | Bovine rumen microbial communities from tropical cattle in Woodstock, Queensland, Australia - Gonzalo_03 (v2) (version 2) | ecosystem: Host-associated > Mammals > Digestive system >...
GCGCCGATCTCAACTGCGAAGAAGATACCGAGTCTTCCCTCCATCCAGAAGAACTCCATGAAGTTCATGTCGGCGTAAGCCGCGAGCATGATGGAAGTCGTGTCGCCTACGAGTGTAGCCGCGCCCTGAAGGTTCGACGATACCGCGATAGACAGTATCATGCCGACAGGATTCATCTTGAGCTTCTTGCACACAGCAAGTCCTACGGGAGCTACCATCAATACGGTAGCAACGTTATCTATAAAGGCACTGATTAGTCCTGCGAAAAGCGACATCAGTATCGTTACCCACATCGCGTTCTTGGACTTGTTAAGTATCATGTCCGCCAGAAGATTCGGCATCAGAGATTCTATGAAGTAATACACGATTATCATCGTTCCCGATATCATCATGAGAACATTCCAGTTGATCGTGAACGGAAGCTCCTTGAACGGAACGATTCCCAAGCACACGAATATCGCAGCAACCGCCAGTGCAATCACCGGTCGGAACTTAGGCTTCGCGATCATGCCTATGTACATGATCACGAACAGGATAAGAGCTGCTGTCTTCAAGAAACTACCTCCGCTACGATCCAGCGGTGGCTTATCTCATCGGGAACATAAGTCGAGTAGACCGTGTTGTCATAGATAACGTTATATCTGTCGGAAGCATAGAGATCTTCCGCGAAATATTCATCTGTAGTACCGGGCAGCATATCCACCACGATGGCATCGACATCATATTCATCGACGAAGGCATTCATGTCGCGCATGGACATTATCATCATCTTGCCTCTGATGTGATCGACACCTGAGAACTCCATCATATAAGGATCCGTTCTGTTATCGAGATGAACCGGAATACCATAGTAAACAAGCCATGTTCCCGTGAAGAATGAGTTATAGATCCTGTCGTACTTCTTCTCCTTAAGAAGATCGATAACTCCCTCGTCATAAGCAGCGATGCCGGAGATATCGGAGAGCGTATTCGTGGGGAAATAATTGATCCACGAGAATACCGACTGATAGAGCATGAAGCCTACGCAGAATACTGTAAGGATGTAGTTCGATATATCTCCGAACTCGAGCTTCTTCTTATCGAAGTGGAAGATGTTATCGTTAAGCCAGTTAAGAAGAACCTGCAGTTCCTCTGCGCAGAACATGAGAACGATCATCGCTGTGAAGTTCATGAATCTGCAGTACTTGCAGGAGATGATAATGAACATGCAGTAGAAGCACAGCTTCGTGATAACCTTCTTATCGAATGCACGAAGTCTCTCATCGACACCGAAGCCTACGAGGAACAACAGGATGACTGTGATCTCCAGGATCGGGAATGTCTTAGGCGCCCACTCCATGTTGTTCGCCCAGATCTCCGTACCCTGTGACTGAAGATAAGCGAATGTCCAAGTCTCGATTCCGATAGGGCTTAACAATGAAGCGACGAATCCCGGAATCAGACCGATAAGATACTGACCGGCAACCTTATAGTTCTTATATACCAGTTCGATAACGATGAACACCGCATAGATTACGAAGAACAGCGGGATCATGCCTCCGTGGAACCATGCGAGCAGCAAGTTGCTTACGCAGAAAACGATTATCTTCTTCTTCACCGTGAGCTTGTCGCTTAACATCGAATACAGAAGAATGATCGTCAGAAGAAGCGAGGCCAGGTGAGGTCTCGCATTGTAATTCGGGAATGACATGCAGCGTGCGGCAGCAGCCGTAAGCAACAGGATATAGGGATTTACCTTATCGTCGAGATTCTTCTTGAAGATGATTCCCGCCATCGTGTAATTGAAGATGGCAGTAAGACCGATAACGCCGATAAGTCCGAACAGCTTATAAGCTGCTCCTACAAAGAAATACCAGCCGACTTCCTCAGGGCACCAATTAAGGCCGGGATGCCAGCTGTATATCTCATCGAGCACGAGCCCCTTGCTCGCGATCATATCAAGACCGACTTTAATCTGGATCATCGCATCACCGATGTATCCTTCGCCGATCATCTTAATGTTGAAGAAAGGACAGTAAAGAAGAGCTATCGCCGCGATTATGAACACCTTGGCAGATGTCGACAGCTTCTTTTGTCTTAAGGACGGCATCTTACTTCTTTAATGCGATTGCCTGCTTAGCCTTCTCGGCGATATCAGCGCCTGTCAGATGGTAATAAGCCATAAGCTCTGCAGGTGTACCGGAACGGCCGAACTCATCCTGAACTCCTACGCGGAGCATCGGGCAGGGTGCATTCTCTACGAGAACCTCAGCAACCGCGCTGCCGAGACCGCCGATAATGGAGTGCTCTTCGCATGTAACGATGCATCCTGTCTCCTTGGAAGCCTTGATGATAGCTTCCTTGTCGATAGGCTTGATTGTGTGCATGTCGAGAAGTCTGGCGTTGATGCCTTCGCTCTCGAGGATCGCATGAGCTTCGATAGCCTGCTCTACCATGTAACCGCAGGCAATGATGGTAACGTCTGTTCCATCCTTAACCTGATGTGCTTTTCCTAATGTGAAATCAACGTCCTCACCGAACTCGCCGTAAACGGAGTCAGTAGCAAGACGTGCAAGTCTTACATAGAAAGGTCCGTCATTCTCGTATGCAGCCTTGACTGCCATTCTGGCGGAAGCTGCATCTGCAGGGCACAGAACAGTCATGTTAGGAAGGGATCTCATGATCGAGAGGTCCTCGAGGCACTGGTGTGAAGCGCCGTCCTCACCTACTGTGATACCTGCGTGTGAAGCGCATACCTTTACGTTGAGCTTGGGGTAGCATACGGAGTTTCTGATCTGCTCACAAGCTCTCTCTGTCGCGAACATCGCGAAAGAGGATACGAAAGCAGTCTTGCCGCATGTAGCCATACCGGCAGCACATGCAACCATGTTTGCCTCTGCGATACCCATATCGAAGAATCTTTCAGGGAAGTCCTTCTTGAATCTGCCTGTGTTAGTGGAACCTGCAAGGTCCGCGTCAAATACTACGATCTTCTCGTCAGAACCGATCTCCTGAAGTGTTCTTCCGTAAGCCTCTCTTGTTGCCATCTTGCCCATTGGATCAACCCTCCAGTTCTGCTATCTTCGCGTCGAGTTCTGCGACTGCGATATTATACTGATCTTCCTTAGGTGCACAACCGTGCCAGCTCGGGTCGTCTGTCATGAAGGAAACGCCCTTGCCCTTATGTGTCTTACAGATAACGAAGAACGGCTTGCCCTTGCCCTGATTAGCCTTGAAAGCTTCTACAGCGCCTTCGATCTCATCGAAGTTGTGGCCGTCGATTACGACTGTCTCCCAGCCGAATGCCTTCGTCTTAGCCTCGATATCACCGAGACTCATAACATCATCGACCTTACCGTCGATCTGAAGACCGTTGTAGTCGAGGAATGCACAAATATTGTCGAGCTTGTAGTGAGCAGCACTCATGAGAGCTTCCCATACTTCGCCCTCCTGCATCTCACCGTCACCGAGAACGGAGAAGACGCGGTATAACTTCTTATCTACCTTAGCGGCGAGAGCCATTCCTACTGCAGTAGAGATGCCCTGACCGAGGGAACCCGTCGACATGTCGATACCGGGTGTGATTGCTTTACAAGGATGTCCCTGGAGGAATGAACCGATCTTACGGAGATTCTTGATCTCATTTACATCGAAGAATCCGCGAAGGCCCAGAGCCGAATAGAGAGCCGGTGCACAGTGTCCCTTGGAAAGGACGAATCTGTCACGCTCGGGATCCGAAGGATTCTTGGGATCTACATTAAGTACCCTGTTATACAGGTAGCAGATAATATCCGTACAGGAAAGGGATCCGCCGGGATGTCCGCTCTTGGCGTTATATACGCCCTCGATAACCCATCTTCTCATTCTTGCCGAGAATAACTCGAGCTCTTTTCTCTGTTCAGGTGTCATGATTGAACCGCCTCTCCTCAAATACCGCTTTATTATATATCAGTCTGCGAAAATTCTCTGCACTCTTTTTCCCACATCGCAGGTAATCTCGTAACTTATTGTTCCGAGGGCTTCGGCAAGCTCGGCTGCGGGCCTGTCCTTACCGAAGATTGTTACAATATCGCCCTTCTTGATCTCACCCTTCATGTCGGTCGCATCGAGCATGCACATATCCATGCAGACATTGCCGATGATGGGGAGTCTCTGGCCGTTAACAATAAGTTCGAAGCCGTTGCTTAATCTTCTCGACAGTCCGTCAGCGTATCCAACCGAGACTGTAACGACCTTGGTGGGGCGCTTAGCTACGAAGTGCCTTCCGTAGCTTACTGTCGTTCCTTCGGGAACCGTCTTAACGTGAACGACCTTGGAATACCACGTCATAACGGGCTTCAGGTCGATATCCGTATAGCCTTCGGGACATCCGTCAGGCTTAAATCCGTACAGGATAAGACCCGCACGCACCATATCCATGTGCATGTTGGGAAATCTCATGATTCCTGCACTGTTGCAGATGTGTCTCTTCTTAAACTCGATGCCTAATGCCTTCAAGTCCTCGACTTCCTTCGTGAAAGCCTCGAACTGGCTCATCGTGTAATCGTCGTCCGTGGTGTCAGCCACAGCGAAATGCGAGAATATTCCGTAAGGGTTGATACCGGGAAGCTTGCAGATCTCGACGATCTCGTCGTTCATCGAGCCGTCAGCCGGGAAACCGATACGTCCCATGCCTGTGTCGATCTTGATGTGAATATCACAGACTCTTCCCTGTCTAACTGCCTCGTTCGAGAGTGCGACCGCAGACTCCTTATCGTAGATAGCAAGGTCGATGTTATACAGGACTGCATCCTCGTAGCTCTCGATATCAGTGCCTCCGAGGATCAGGAGCTTGGATGTGATTCCGCTCTGCCTTAAATGAACTGCCTCGCCGATAGTAGCGATACATAAACCGTCAGCGCCGTTATCGAGCAAGGTCTTGGCAACCTCGTAAGCGCCGTGACCGTATGCGTCGGCTTTAACTACCGCCATTATGTCTGCATTGGGATCTGTGATGCGTCTGATCTCTTCGATATTGTGCTTAAGGGCAGACTTGTCTATCTCGACGCAAGTCCTGTCAAAGAAAACACCGTTCTCGATAATGCCCATCTTTACCTTACCACTCCGTATCTTCGAAGATCTTTGCCAACTGACCGATAACGTCCGTAGGAAGCATATAACGCTTACCTATCTCGGAAGCCGCCTTCGCTCCCGCAGCGGAATGGAAGTAAACACCTGCTACTCCTGCGTTACAAGGCTTGATGCCCTGTGCGAGGAAGCCTGCGATAAGGCCTGTCAGAACGTCGCCGCTCCCGCCTTTGGCCATGCCGCTGTTATCGCCTTGAATACTATAACATGAGTCATGAGGTGTATATATCAGAGTTTTATTATCTTTAAGCACAAGAAGACAGGTATTATCCACCGCAAATTTGGCACATACCTCCTCCGTGACATCATCCTTAAGAAGTCTTCTCATCTCGCCGACATGGGGAGTGAGCACTGCAGGCAGAAGGCCTCTTTCCTTACGCGAAGCCAGTACCGGCAGCAATTCTTCCTTATAATGGGCGATTATGTTGAGCGCACCGGCATCGAGAATGAGTGCCTTCGCATTAAGAAGGAACTCCTCCAAGAGGGCCTTGGACCTAGGGTCAGACTCGTCGAGACCGGGACCGACGGCTACTGCAGTAGTCTTACGCATGAGAGCATCAGCTTTTCGAAGTGTGGAAGCAACGTCCTCCTCCCAGGCTGAAGTCAGCGCGCAGGGGCAGTTAACCTGAAGCGGCGCGAGCGCAGAAGCCGGAGCAAAGGCCGTAACAAGGCCCACCCCGCTTCTTAAAGCAGAGGAACACGCCAGGACGAGAGCACCCGTCATGAACTCGGAGCCCGCGCACACCAGCACGTGACCGAAGTCGTTCTTGTGGGCAGTATCGTCCCTTACGGGAGCCATTTCCTTCACGAGAGCGGCTGTGATCTCGGTGCAGCTTGTCATGTGTCCTCCAGGTCGAGCTTGGTATTCTTCTCGACATTAAGCAGCGACAGGTCGAACGGCGTCTCCTGGTATACGTAGTAGTTAAGCCAGTTCGCGAAAAGAAGCGTAGCCGAAGCGCGCCACAGCATTACAGGCTCCTTCTCGGGATCGTTGTCCTTGTAGTAGTTGATCGGCAGCTTGATGGGGCGGCCGAGGCTCACGTCACGCTTGTACTCGGAATCGAGTGTGTAGCGGTCGTACTCAGAGTGGCCCGTGATGAAGAACATCCTTCCCTTACGGTCGGATACGGCATAAACGCCGCTCTCGGGAGACTCGGAGAGGATACGAAGGTCGTAGATCTTCGCGATATCGTCTCTTCTAAGTTCCGTGTGACGGGAATGAGGCACGTAGAATACGTCGTTGAAACCCCTGAAGAGCTTAACGGGCTTGGACCATGTCATCGAATGCTCGAACACGCCGAAGCACTTCTCGGGAAGGTCGTACTTGGGAATGCCGTAGTGGTAGTAAAGGCCCGCCATCGCGCCCCAGCATATGTGCATGGTGGAATAGACATGTGTCTTGCTCCACTCCATGATCTGGCACAGCTCGTCCCAGTAATCTACTTCCTCATAAGGCATCTGCTCTACGGGAGCGCCCGTGATGATCATGCCGTCGTAGTGACGGTCCTTGATATCGTCGAACGTCTCGTAGTACTTGAGCATGTGCTCGGCGCTTGTGTGCTTGGACTCGTGTGTCGAGATCCTGAGAAGATCGATATCGATCTGAATAGGTGTGTTGGAAAGCGTACGCAGAAGCTGCGTCTCTGTAGTTACTTTGTCCGGCATGAGGTTCAGGATGACGATGTGCAGGGGTCTGATATCCTGCGACAGGGCGCGGTTCTCCTCCATAACGAAGATGCCCTCGCCTTCGAGAACATGTCTTGCCGGTAAATTGTCTGGTATTCGAATGGGCATTTAATGCCTCCTTATGCTGAAATAAATTCGTTCAAGATTGAATCCGAGGGAACACGTGAAGGATCGACCTTGGGGATCTTCTTCAGGTGTCTTACGAGACGGTCCGCCCATGTGAGCGCCGCTGATAAGTCAGCGAAGTCCTTGCCCGTCAGTGATCTTTCCATGAACACGTTGGGCTCGAGTCTGCCCTCATCAAGTGCGAGCAGCGCCTCGTTGATATCCTCGAGTGCCAGCGGAGCGATTATGAGGCTCTCGTACGGAAGGAACGAATTAACGTGATAATCTGCAGCCGAGAGGTAATCCGTATAGTACTTCTCCTCTGATTTGGCGATCATCGGCCAGTAATCGATAGTTGATAAGGCGTGTGACGCTCTGTGGCGCTTGTCTCTTACGATCCTTCGAAGGAGTCTGATCTCCGCACTGTCCATCAGTTTCCTGTCAGAGAAGACATTGCCGTAAGGCATAATGAAGACTTTCATGATCTCTCCGTCGAAGTCACCGGAGATCCTCTGGTTGAGGCCGTGAAGTCCTTCTACTATCAGGACACCGTCATCCGGGAGCGTGATGGCTTCGGAAGCATCACGCTCCTTCTGCATTCGCTCGTTGAAGTCAAAGAACGGCGGTATTACCGTCTTGCCTGCGATGATATCGTGAATATCCTTATGAGCGCGCTCCACGTCGATGGCATCGATAGTCTCGAAGTCGGGGCGTCCCGCTCTGTCGAATGTGAGATCCTTAAGGAAATAGTAGTCGTCGAGCGACAGGAAAGCTGCCGTTCTGCCGGCCTTGGACAGACCGTTCGTCAAACGCATGGTAAATGTAGTCTTACCTGAAGACGTCGGGCCTGCTACGAAGATAGCCTTCTTGGACTTATCTTCGATCATAATATCTACTATCTTGTCGATACGGGAAATGAATCCCTCTTCGCTTCTTCTTATAAATTCAGGAAGTTTCTTCTCGCCGAGATTTTCTTCAAGTTCTTCCACTGTAACGTTTATCTTATCTTCGAGAAGCGCCATACTCCCACCTTCTTACCTTTTGTATCTGAAAAACTTTCTTAAGACCAGTCTGTCCACCAGGAAGTCGAAGAAATACTGTACAACCTTATACAGGATGACAATGATTCCGGGAATGACCACGAAGGCCGCCAACACGAGAACTACTACGAGGACCACATGTACGCCTCCGGTCAATACACCCATTACTGTGGAGAAGCTTCCGCCGCCTGACGCGAACTTCTCGGTGTATCTTTCCAGCGTGGAGTTAAGGTAATCGATTAGGAAATCCTTAAGTCCGTTGCTCTGAACCGTCAGTCTCGGAAGGATAAGACTTACCGTAAGACTCATGACCAAATATGCCTTATAAACCTTGATGAATAGAATACCTGCCTTGCCCCACACGGGCATGCCGTAGTACTTGAAGCACAGGAAGGGGTTAACCACTGAAAGCATAATAAGCATGATCGTACCGAGCAGACCGAAGTTACCCACTCCGAGGAGCGGCCTTCCGGTCCAGTAATAGAGTACGAGGAAAAGAGTAGTCAGGAAACCATACAGGAGAAACAGCTCTATATGACGTCTGTTCTCAAAATCCGTATCGCTCCAGTATCTTCCCAGAAACAGGCCTTCAGCGTAATCCAAAGGATAACCTCCAAATAAAAAATCCCGCCTACGTATTCTAACATACAACGGGGGGTAAATAAACGATAAGGGCAGTTACTATGCGGTCAGCGGAGTCTGAAACAACATTCGGTTGTGGCTTCAATAAGCTCCTTAAGTTTTGTCCAATTCTTGGGGAAGTTCTTGGTTCTGCTCGACACGAGATCGGAACCGTCTTCGAAATTAACACAGATTCGCCAGGATGAGGGATTAGCCGTGGGGAGTCCGTACTTGGCAAGTTCGCCCTTGTTATAGCCCTCCATCCACTCGAGCATCCCTGTACCGGGAAGGCCCTTCTGCATCATCTCAAGCTTCTCAGGAGTTAAGGACTTCATGAAGTTGTTATTCCACATGTAACCGTCGTTCCAGGAGATGAGCTTGCGTGCGAAATCATAGCGAACCTTATATCCGCCGCCCGTGAATGAGCTTATCTCCACTTCGAGAGTGGTAATCGACTTATATCTATCGTCTTTCTTCATTTGCCCTCATTACTCGATCCGTATTCCGAACACCGAACCCTGGGTAGTTCCGATAACCAGAGTATTACCGAATACGGCCGGTGACGCCTCGAAAGTAACACCGCTTCCGGACTGCGAACTTACCTGAATATAGGTGATTCGCTCGCCTGTCTGTCCGTTAACAAGGTGTATCTGTCCCAGACTGTCAGCAATAATTATATACGCATTACCGTCTGCGGTGTAGCACGCGACGGGTGATGAATATGTATAAATATTCATGTCATAATGCCAAACTTCTGTGCCTGTGTCCCTATTGTAAGCGACGAGACGATTGCCTCTCGTGAGGCCGTCAGTCATGGAATACGAGAAAATAACGAGGTTTGAGATGTTTCCCATACCGATAATGGGGTTTCCGACGCATCCGCCGCTCTGGTCGGTCGCGGAAGTCTCACCGTTATACGTATAGCAGGACTGGGATGTCTGCCAGACCTCTTCACCCGTAAGACCGTTGATCTTATAGGTGTAAGCGGCTCCGTTATACTCTCCGCTGCCCTGGTTATCTACCTCAGTACCGATATAGATGTAAGGAATACCGTTCTCTTCCTGAACTACGGGCGACAGATCCGAGTCATCACCCGTTCTGAATACCCATACCATCTGCATAGTATTCAGATCGAGACAAACGAGATTGCAGTTATTGTCCATGAAGTAGCAGTAATGTCCGTAAACAGCGGCAGAACTCTCTACACCGAGGTATCTTCCCTGCGTATCGTTGAAGATGTACTTATATCCCGTACACATCGGGTTGACGGATACCTGTCCCGTCACTGAGTTGAACTGCGAATTAAGCTGGAAGCTGTAGATGATTCCATTCTCGCACGGCCAGATAAGCGTATCCGTCACTCCGTCGATGATAGGAGAGGAATCGAATGCGCCCCAGTTCATTCTGTAAGCACCGTCATCGAGGCCCTCATACGAATAAAGGAGAGATCCGTCGATAAGCGAGAAAATATACATACCGAATGTGTATTCGTTGTTGTCGTCACCCTGTCCGATATAAAGGAGAGGATAGCCGCGCGGATCAAGCGCTGCCGTACCCTTAACGGATGCGCCGACATAGATCGGGTCACGCGTCATGGTACCGTCATCGAGATTCATGAAGTAGATATAACCGTCGAGCGAAGGGCAGATAACCTCAGTCAAGTCTGGGTTTACTGCCGCGGACGGATAGATATTCATCAATGAGACGAGATTTGACGGCCATTTTACGATAAGAGGCTGGCCCGTAAGTCTGTATCCGGTCCACTCGAACGTCATGTCGGAAGACAGCAGGCTGTGACCGTTCTCATACTCCCAGACCTGTGTCAGTGTATCGACAGTGCCGTCTGCGGGTGTGAGATAACCGAACGAAGCTGTATTTCTGAAGTTGTTGCCTCTGTATGTGAGAATTCCCGGAATCTGCGTGTAGTAAAGCGGATCTCCGATATTGATCGGATTCTCACGCGTAAAATCCGTCAAGATCTGTGAGCCGCTGATGATGTTCTGCGTAATTCCTCTCATAGAAGGGTTTACGCTCTCATCTATAACTGCATCGGGATCTATGAAGATGCCTGCAGTAGCGGGATAGAGAATGGGATTCTGGTAATCAGCAAGCGGGGGAACCGGCGTCGGAGTAGCCGTGGATACCGCGATGTAGTTGCTCAACATCTCTCCCGTAGAGGGATTAGTCTGTCCGCCGTGCTTCTTGGTATAAAGAACAGCCGCGAGCACTGAAGTAAGAATGACCGAGATAATGGTCAGCGTAACGACCAGCATAGTAGTGCCGCCCGAAGGATCGTGCGAGGGCTGGTGATAGCTGTTATCAGGCTCGATGTACTGATTTCTTAAATCCATAAGGGAAATAATATCATATACTTTCCGCGATTTCGATAAGGCGCGTCAGTCTGTGATTCATGCCTGACTTGCCTATCGGCGGATTCATCATCTTCCCGAGCTCCGCGATAGACGCGCCGGGGTTGTTCTGGTGCACTACAGCCGCCTCATAAAGGCTCTTGGGAAGCTTCTCCGCTTCAGGGGACGCGAGCAACTTTCCTATTAGCTCTCCCCTCCTTGCAGCAGCTTCCGCCTGGCGCCCGGTGTTGCCCGAGTCGCAGTTAACTGCGCGGTTTATGTCGGAGTACACTTCACGCTCTATTCTGATGCTCTCGAAATTAAGTCTCGCGGTACTCGCACCAATGAGACCTAAGATATCGGAGACAGCATCGCCGTTACTTATGTAGATGGAGTGTATCTCTCCCCTCTCGGCTTCCGAATAAGGGATATCGAAGCCCGACAGTATGCCTGTGATGACATCGGCAGCCTCAGGGTTTACGGGTCTTAACTCGATCCTGTAAGCGGATGTGGGCTCCGTTATGTAGCCGCACGCGAGGAAGAAACCTCTTAAGAACAGTCTCGCGCCGTTCTTCGGGTCGAGAGCTATCTTCTCGGAAGAGCTGTTAAGCACATCCTTGCACTTCATGAGAACTTCCTCGGCATAGTCCTTGATAGGTGTGCCGGGCATGATGATACCGGAAGCGAGACTTCGCTTATCCTCCGTCTTCTTCACGGGGATAGCAGCCGCTTCCGCCTTTACGAGCTTGGAGAAACTCTCCTTCTTATCCTCAGGTGTTTGTCTCGGACTTTTTGACGTCATATCTGGGGTCTCTGTCTATATCACGGTGATGGACCGTTACTCTGTAGCCTTCATCAGCGAGGATCTGACCTAACTTCTCCGCTATGAATACGGATCTGTGTCTTCCTCCGGTACAGCCGACTCCGATATTAAGTCTGGCCTTACCTTCTCTGATATAGAAAGGGATCATAAACTTAAACATATCGCTTATCTTGTCGATGAAGTCACGGGTCTCCTCGAATCCCATAAGGTATTCGGCTATAGGCTCGTCCTTACCGCTCATAAGCTGAAGCTTCTCTACCCAGAACGGATTAGGAAGGAATCTTACATCGATTATATCGTCACTGTCGGATGACAATCCGTACATGAAACCGAAAGACTCGACATAGACAGAGAGTCCTGAAGTCTCAGCTTCGTCGAGGACCGTGCGCAGTTCTTTTCGAAGTGCGGAGAGCGTGGTCATGGTAGTGTCGATGATGTTGGTGGCGCGAAGCCTTATGCGCTGAAGGAGCTGTCTTTCAGCGGCGATTGCATCCACGAGGCTCATCTCTGCCGTGAGAGGGTGCGATCTTCTTGTCTGACGGTAACGGCTTACAAGCACGTTGTCGTTAGCTTCGAGGAAGACGATTCTATAAGTGCAGCCCATGTCGTCGAGCTTAACCATAGCGGCATCGAAGCCCGCGAGAAGGCTTCTGGATCTTACATCGACTACGATGCAGAGCTTATCTACTGCGATGGATGATTCTTTGTCTGTTCCCATGAAGGACTCGACGATGCCCGGCAGAAGCACCGGAGGAAGATTATCGATGCAGAAATATCCGTGATCCTCGAAGTAGGCCGCTGCCTGCGACTTACCCGCTCCGCTCATACCGGTCAAAATGATGATGTCCATTACTTCTTGCTCCCGCCTAAGAATCTTACTTCACATTCGAGTCTTACGCCGCTGTCGGCATAGACCTTATCCTGAATGTAATTTATCAGCTTCCTGATGTCCTCGGAACCCGCGGTGCCGTTGTTGTTTACGACGAAGCCTGCGTGCTTGGGACTTACCTCGGCGCCTGAATCATCAAGAGAGAATCCCTTGAGGCCCGAGTCCTGAATAAGCTTGCCCGCGAAGTAACCCTCGGGGCGCTTGAAGGTGGAACCGCATGACGGAACTGTCAGAGGCTGCGATGCAGTACGCTTGTCGCGAAGCTCCTTAACGAGCGCATCGATAGCTTCCTTGTCGCCCTTCTTAAGACGTGCGCGAAGTCTCGTTACGATCCTGCCATTATGTGTGAAGAATGACGTTCTGTAGCCGAAGTCACTCTTAGATACGCGCATATCCTTAACCTGTCCGTCCTCGATGAATCTTACTTCGTAAGCGATGTCGGAGATGTCTCTTCTGTAGGCACCGGCATTCATGAATACCGCGCCTCCGACACTGCCCGGAATACCGCATGAGAACTCTGCGCCCTCATATCCTTCAGCTGCAGCCTGGTTGCCGAACTTCGACAGAAGACAGCCTGCACCTGCAGTGATGAAACCGTATTCGGGATCGGCGGGATCATCCTCTATAGTGATCTGCGACATGTTAGATCCGAGCTTGATGATAAGCCCGTCGAATCCCCTGTCGTCTGCGATCACATTGGAACCGTTGCCGAGGATGAAGACTTCGAGTCCATGTGCCTCGGCGTAGCTTATTAATTCGATTATCTCTTCCTCACTCGAAGGCTCTGCGAAGAATGCAGCGGGGCCTCCCGTCTTCATGGTAGTGAGGGGCTTAAGTACAACGTCTCTTCTGATGATATCTTCGATGGGCATCAGCTTAAGTTGCCTCCCGGGAATACTCGTGAGACAAGGTCCTGAGCGGCATTGAAGCCCATCTTCTTGACTCTGTAGTTGATAGCCGCAGCCTCGACGATGATCGCGAGGTTACGTCCGGGTCCAACCGGGATAGTGATGGAAGGAACCTTGAGACCTAAGATCTCTGTTGTCTCTTCGTTCAGACCCATTCTGTCGTACGTCTTGTTCTCATCCCACATCTCGAGATTGATAACAAAGTCGATCGACTCCTGAGGCTTAACCGAAGAAACACCGTAGAGTTCCTTAACGTTCATGATACCGATACCGCGGATCTCGATAAGGTGCTTGATGACGTCGGGTGCCTTACCTACGAGAGTCGTCTCGGAAACCTTTCTTATCTCGACCTGGTCGTCAGCGATAAGTCTGTGTCCTCTCTTAACGATCTCGAGCGCGGTCTCGGACTTACCTACGCCGCTCTCACCTAAGATCAGGATACCTTCACCGTTTACCTCAACGAGAACGCCGTGCATCGACACACGCGGTGCAAGCTCCATCTTAAGGTACTTAACAAGTTCGCTTGAGAAATCTGAAGTTGCCTCCTCTGTCCTCAAGACAGGAGTCTTCGTCTCCTCGGCAGCCTCAAGTATCTCGGGCTGTACCTCGTGGTTACGCGTGATTATAAGTGCAGGTATATCCTTCTTGAAAAGAGTAGATATAGACTTCTTTCTGTCCTCGGAAGTGAGGTTGTTAAGGAACGCGTGCTCCATGTTGCCGACGATCTGAAGTCGGTCGGGACCGAAGTGATCGTAGTAACCTGCAAGCTGAAGACCGGGACGTGTTACGTCTGCGACGGTTATTCTGCGCTCCTCGATGTCGCCCGAATCGTAAACGACCTCGAGTTCGAATCTCTCAACTATCTGCGATAAGAAAATACTTGAATAAGGCATCTTATCCTCCGTGTCAGGGCCTTAACAGAACGTTGGCATTACATCTGCCGATCCATTCCTGAGAACCCAAGAATCCTCTGTAAACCTGCTCTCTTGTCATGGCTCCTGTGTCGAGCTTATTGATCCAGTAAGGAAGTCCGACACCGTCCGGCTCACGTCCGAGTATGGTGATATACATGCGTCTTACGAACTGCTCATTGCTCATATTCACATTCATAGCCGTAAACTCGGGTGAGAAATAGAAACCGTCAGCAAGAGTCATTCCGTCAACAGTATTGTTAACGAGTCTTGCATACCAGTAAGCCTTGCCAGTAGGATCGGAAGAACGTCCGAGCATGTTGACATAGAGTCTCTCGATAAAGTCCATGGCGTATTCTCTCTCCTCAGCAGTTACGACATTGCTGTTCTGCTGGGGAGAAGTATAAGTCACGACTCCTGTAGCGCCCGTAACGGTAACACCGTTGCTTCCGAGCTGGATCTGATGATCAAGACCTATGAATCTTCCGCCTGTCGTCTGCCAGAGAGTTGGCCTTACGAGAGCGTACTTGGCTTCATCCCATGTGGAGAAATCATAACCAACGAGTCCGCCGGTATCACCGGAGTTCGCGTTAAAGCACCAGAATGTGTGGCTTAAGCCGTAACGGTTGATCATCTGCGCCTCGCAGTTCATCCACTGCTCGTTGGCGCCTCCGTCCATGAATCCACCCCATTCACCGATAAGAAGCGGAGCGATATTCTCCTCTCTTATGTACAGGAACATATTGTGCCAGTACTCATTATAGAGAGTGTTGTAAGAGAAACTTCCGTTATGGAACCACGGCTGCTGGTATACAGCCGGACCGTAATCGTGAGGCGAATAAACTATCTGGTCATTCCTGTCGGCTGAGCCGAAGTTAATGGGATAGTTTCTTACGCCCTGAAGATTGCCGCCCCAGAACGCAGTCTGTCCGTTACATGTCTCGATTCCCTCTATCACGATGAGGAGATTCGGATTGATATCAAGGACAGCATTTCCCGCTCTTGTGGCAGCGCGTCTCCAGTTGTTCTGAGCATTACTTCCGTCCCAGACAGTACCGCCGTGAGGCTCGTTCTTAAGGTCTATGGCAAGCACTGTATCGTTGCCGTTGTAATGACTAGCAAGCCATGTAAGCGACTCGATCCAGCGGTCCTCAGAATATGTGCCGTTATACCAGTACTCATACATATGACCGCCGCCGTTGCTGTCGAGACTGTGAAGATCGAACATGACCTTGATTCCGTATTCGCGGCACTTGGCAATCGCGTAATCGAGGATCTGAAGGCTGTTCATTCCGTTAAGTTCGGGATTGGTATATGAGTTGTAATTAGCCTGCGGATACTGTCCGCTCTTCCATGCGAGTATCAACTCGGATGAGATAGGGATCCTGAGAAGATTGAAACCGTGATCTGCTATAGACTTCAGGCCCGACGCCATGTTAATGGACCAGCACCCGTCGAAAATATTAGTTCCGGTATTGTAGCCAAACCAGTTAATGCCGGTAAGTCTCACTTCTCTTCCCTGCGCATCTACGATCCTTCCTCCTGACGTATGAAGCCAGTCGTCTCCGTTAACTGCGGTAGCAGCAAGAACGGTCGAATTCGTTAAGTGCGAATCCGCATTAATAAGTGCCGCTGACAGCGATGCTGTCAGCGACACAGTAAGAATCAAAGATACGAGCTTTTTAAGCCTCATCAGAACTTAACCTCTACCTTATGCGACGCGCCGTCTGTGAAGATCGGAACCTTGCAGTCAGGAAGCTCATTACCGTCACAGAAGACCTTAACGCCTTCGTTAGTACGACGGAAGCCCTCAGGCTTTGTGATGTTGATGTCGTAAACTGCGAGACCGCTGTTTACAGTGACATTGAGTTCTGTATCGCTCTCTCTGAGCAAAGGCTCAACGATGAGTGCATCGGATGTGAACTCTACGCCGAAGCATGAGAACAGGCAGAGCAGGAGCCATGTGGATGTACCGGAGAGTGTAGGTCCGATATTCTCGCCTGTGCTACTGTTGTTGTACTGTGTACACCATCTCGGGTTACCGCAGGACTCGAAGGGGTGCTTCAGAGTTCTGTAAGGAAGGATGCAGTCGATTACCCAGTAAGCTGTCTTAGCAAGTCTTCCTGCGAGCTCTACATCGCTTACTTCCTTAGCTGCCTTGAGCATAGCTGCTGCAGCCATCATGTTAGCGTGCTTGAATACACCGCCGTTCTCACGGTCACCGGGATAATACAGAGCAACGTCGATTCTCGGAGCGATCTTCGGATAGTCAACTGTGGAGCAGAGTCTGAAGCCGTAAGGTGACTTGATGTACTTATCCATGGAGTCGAGCATTGTAGAGATCTGCTGCTCGTCTGCACATCCGGAGAGTACGGACCAGGAGAATGCATTGAGGAAGTATGTTCCGGGAGCATCCTCAACCTGGAGCTTATCGCCTGCAGCACCGAGGTACTCGAGCTCGGGCTTATCCTTTCTGTTGAACAGAACACGTGCGAAGAAGTCGTTCTTCCAAGCGTTCTCTCTCATTGTCTTCTTAACGGACTCGGAAAGCTCGCCGAGCTCAGCTGCGTAAGCTGCATCGCCTGTCTTCTCGAACATACCCTTAGCTGCATCGATAGCAACCTTGAGGAGGAATCCGTTCATCGTGGACTCGGAGAACTCAGACTCGAAAGGAACCTCGCCGTAAGCCTTACCGGAAGCAGCGAGCTGAGCCTTGTAAGCCTCGAGCTTCTTACCAGCAGGCAGGAAGTCAGGATCTACTCTCAAGCAGTCGTTCCAGTCAGCTCTGTCGATGAGCGGAATGCCGTGTGAACCTACGGAGATCTTAGCGCTGTATGTGATGATAGCCTTGATAGTCTCGAGGATAGTTCTCTTCTGACCTCTTCCCTCCTTAACGGCCTTCATAGCCTCGTCGGGAGTCTCATAAGTCTCAGCCATAACTACTTCTTCCTTAAGGAAGTCATAGTCGCCTGTGAGTGATACATATCTGTCGAGAGCCTGGAGGAGCCAGAGTCCGTCATCAGACCACTGACCGGGCTCCTTGCCGTACCAGTAGAAGTTGTGGTTTGTATAACCCTCTTCGAATACGTTGCTTGTCCACTCTCTAAGGAGCTTCTTAACGAACTCCTGCTGTCCCATACCAGCGAAGTAGTACATGGAAGCGAAGATGTCCTGGATCTCTCTGAATCCGATCTCGCGGTAACCCTTCTGTGTCCAGTCGAGTGATCTACTTACGAATGTCTGATAGAAGACCTGGAAAGGAAGGTTGTTATTAACGTAGGACTCGAAGTTCTTGTCCTCGTGAGAGATCTTCATGTACTTAGCGTAGTCGTGTGTGAAGTTAACTACCTTGTCGAACATTGCGGGAAGAGCCTTCTCGTCACTGTAGTAAGCGATGAGGTTAGCGATCTCCTCGTTTGTTGTCTGGTCTACAACATAAGCGTCGTTAACTACATCAGAAGACAAGCAAGTGAAGTTATCTGCTCTTACGCTGCCGCCTGCCTTAACTGAGAATGCAGTAGCGAGTGCGAAGAAGCCGGGGCCCTTGCGGGACTGCTTGTCAGAAAGGAATGAGATGAACTCAGGATTAGCGAGTGTACCGCTTCCAACGAAGTCTGCATAACGTGCGCAGTACTGTGTAGGCAGCTTAGCCTTGCCGTCCTCGTGAACGATAAGAGTATTCCAACGGATGTTGCCCTTAGCATTCTTCGGGTTAGGATCGTTACAGATAGCGAGAATGTTCTCGTTCTCGTCATAGTAAACCTCAGACTCGCATACAACTGTCGTGAAGATAACGTCCTCGCTCAAAGCGTGAACCTGCTTCGTACCGAACATACCTGTGTAAACGATGCGGAGGTCTCTGTCCTTGGAACCTGTGTTCTCGATGTTGATCATCTGAGCTTCTGTAGCAAGAGGCATATCGTCCTGTGCAGGAAGGATGAAGATAGTTCTTGTAATCTTAAGTCCGTCCTCGAGCTCGTAGGAGATGATCGTTCTGTTCTGTGAATGTGTTGTTGTAACCTTCTTGAGGCCGTCAGCCTTAGCTGTACCGGACCAGAAGATCTGCTTGCCGTTCTCAGTAAGGTAGAACTGTCTGTTTGCCGGGAAGCCGTTCTCCTCAGGCAGGTAGTCCCATCTTGTTGCGAGAACCTGTGTGTCTGCGTGTGATCTGAAAGAACCGCCGCCCAATGCGTCTACAGCACTCTTAGGTGTGCTCTGCAAAGGTCTGTCGAAGCCGATTCTGTTACCGATCAGCATGTTTGTGTAGTAGTGAGGTCCGGGTGCAGGTGTAGCAGGATCGAAGCTTAACTCACCATTACCGTCGAGCTCGCCGCCCCATGTCTTGGCACCGTCGATAGCAGCCTTGATTGCTGCCTTCTGCTCTGCGCTGATAGCCTCGGGAGCACTGCTGCCCTCCTTGTAGATATCACCGTCAGTCGTGAACAGAACACTTACGCCCTGCTCGAAAAGCTTCGTGAGCAGATCGTTGATCTCGTTCAGCTGAAGGACTACGGATACAACAGGGGACTCGAAATCAAGTCCGCTTACAGCCGCAACCACGGGTGCCTTCGTAAACCCGATATACTGAGCGCTTACAGCACCTTCGATAAGGTCGCTGAACTTGCCCAACGCGATAGACTTAGCAGAAATCTGCTTGTCTCTGGCCTTAATGCCGTTCACGATTTTGTTAGTTGCCATAGTGGGAACCTCCGGAAAAATGTTGGGATTTACTTATATTTTTGTAACCGCAGACCCCGTCATCCAAAATGGTTTGACGGGGTCTGACCGTTACTGTTCTTCAGTTAGACATCGGACCTTAGCCGAGGACAACCTCAACCTTGTGAGTCTTGCCGTCGCCTGCAACAGGAACGATGCAGCCGTCTACTGCCTGACCGTCAACTGTGAGGCTCTTAACACCCTTGTTTACGTGGTCGGGATTCTTGATCTCGATCTCGTATGTGTCGCCTCTGAACTGACGGGAAGCCTTGAAGCCGTCCCAAGCAGCAGGGATTGAAGGATCAACTCTCAGACCGTCGAACTCAGGCTTAACGCCGAGGATGTACTGGGAGATAGCTACCATGTTCCAAGCAGCTGTACCTGTGAGCCAGGAGTTCTTGCCCTGACCGAAGTTCTGAGCATCCTTACCGCCGATCATCTGACCGTAAACGTACGGCTCAGTCTTGTGGATGTCGGATGTCTCTTCAGTGAAAGCAGGAGCGATCTTGCTGTAGTACTCGAATGCCTTCTCTCCTCTTCCTGCATAAGCCTCAGCACAGATGATCCATGCATTGTTATGAGTGAAGATACCTGCGTTCTCCTTGTATCCGCCCGGATATGTGGAGATCTCACCGTACTGGATGTAGTACTTAGTGAATGCAGGGTTGTTGAGAACGAGACCGAACTCACAGTTCAGATACTTATCGATGGAGTTCAATGTCTTGATGTCAGCGCCTACGTCCTTACCGATCTCAGACATAACTGCGAAGCCCTGAGGCTCGATGAAGATCTTACCTTCCTCACACTCGTGGGAACCCATCTTCTCGCCGTTAGCGTCGTAAGCTCTGAGGAACCACTCGCCGTCGAAAGCAGACTCCATAACGTTCTTCTTCATCTTGTCGATCTCAGCCTGTGCCTTAGCAGCTTCCTCTGTCTTACCGAGGTGCTCGAGGATACCGACATAAGCAGGACCTGTGTATGTGAAGAGTGCTGCAACGAATACAGACTCAGCAATCTTGGAGTAACCGCCCTCAGCCTTAAACTTAGGGTTAGTGTATGTCTGGAATGATTCACCGGGTGTGTCGGAGAAGCATGACAGGTTGATACAGTCGTTCCAGTCAGCACGCATTGCGAGAGGCAATCCGTGAGGTCCGAGGTTGTTAACGATGTGGTAGAAGGATACATCGAGGTGATCGAGCATCGGCTTAGCGAGTGACTCGTCGTTGTCGTAAGGAACCATCTCATCGAGGATTGTCCAGTCGCCTGTCTCCTTGATGTAAGCAGCTACGGAAAGGATCATCCAGAGCGGGTCATCGGAGAAGTCGCCGCCGATATCGGAGTTACCCTTCTTAGTAAGAGGCTGATACTGGTGATAGCATCCGCCGTCGGGCATCTGTGTGGAAGCGATATCGATGATTCTCTCTCTTGCACGATCCGGGATCTGATGAACGAAGCCGAGAACGTCCTGGTTGGAATCTCTGAATCCCATACCACGGCCGATACCGGACTCGAAGTAGGAAGCAGAACGTGAAAGGTTGAATGTAACCATGCACTGATACTGGTTCCAGATATTAACCATACGGTTAACCTTGTCATCAGGTGTATCAACCTTGAAGATGCTGAGGAGGTTATCCCATGTAGCACGGAGCTCTGCGAGACCTGCAGCAACCTTCTCAGGTGTGTTGTACTTCTCGATCATAGCATCGGCCTTCTCTCTGTTGAGAACCCATGCCTCTCTTGTGAGAAGTCCCTCGGGCTTTGTGGAAGCGAACTTCTTGTCCTGAGGATTCTCAGCATAACCGAGGATGTAGATCAATGTCTTTGTCTCGCCGGGAGCGAGAGTGATCTTCTTGTAGTGTGAAGCGACAGGAGACCAGCCGTCAGCGAAGGAGTTGGAAGCCTTGCCAGCCTTTACTGTCTCAGGATTATCGAAACCATTGTAGATGCTTCCGAGGAATGCATCACGGTCTGTATCATAACCATCAATTGTGTCATTAACTGTGTAGAAAGCGTAGTGATTACGTCTGTCTCTGTACTCTGTTACGTGATAGATCGTGGAACCGAGGATCTCTACACGACCTGTGGAGAAGTTTCTCTGGAAGTTTGTGCAGTCATCCTGAGCATCCCACAAGCACCACTCTGCGAGTGAGAAGATGGAGAAGTCCTTAGCTGTGGAGCCCTCGTTTGTGAGAACAACCTGCTGTACTTCACCGTCGTAGTTCTGAGGAACGAAGAAAGTAACCTCTGCCTTAAGGTCATTCTTCTTACCTGTGATGATCGTATAACCCATACCGTGACGGCACTCATAAGCATCGAGCTCAGTCTTTACAGGTGACCATCCGGGATTCCATACTGTACCATTGTCGTTGATGTAGAAATAACGTCCGCCCATATCGAGAGGTACGTTGTTGTAGCGATAACGTGTGATTCTTCTAAGTCTAGCATCCATGTAGAAGCTGTAACCGCCGGCAGTGTTGGAAATGAGGGAGAAGAAGCCCTGATTGCCGAGGTAGTTGATCCAAGGATAAGGTGTCTTGGGAGTATTGATGACGTACTCTTTACGCGCGTCATCGAAATGACCGAATTTCATGATGGTTGCCTCCGTGGTGAATTATTCAAAAATATGTATCTATTCTACACTATGATTTATTTATTTTAAATAAAGGAAGGAAGATTTATCAGTTCGTTTACAAACAATAAAAACGGGCTGTCCGTCAACCGGACAGCCCGTGTAATTTACGGTTCAGAATTCAATTACTGAACAGTACATGTGGATCTGTAGAACTCTACTCCGTTTGAATCATAGAGTACGAATGTGTAGCTTCCTGAAGGGAAGGAATCAAGTCCGCAGTCCTCAGCATAGCAGTAGTGCTCGAGGAATCCGTAATCGTTGTAATCACGGCTTGTGTAGAGGAGGCTGCCATCCTGGTAAACCTGGAAGTAGTACTCCATATCATCATAGTAGTGCTCATCAACAATATTCAGATCGAGGTCGAGGTAAGATCTTCCGGAGCTGTAAACAGAGCCGTCAGCACCCCACCAGTTCTCACTGTTTACCCATCCGTCGTACTCGGATGTGAAACCGAAGTCGATATCATAGAGCTCTTCGTAGAAATCTTCAACGAAGTCTTCAGCGTTATCGATAACCCAGTTGTCTCTCTTGTTTACAAACTCGAGTGTGATCTCGATCTCGATTGTACCTGCCTCATCGAGAGCATCTTCGAAATCATCGACATCATCAGGATCCTCATCCAAAGCTGCATCATAATCAGGGAGTGTAATAGTGAATACTACTGTTCCCTCATCCTTCTTGACACTTGCCTTGCCTGCTTCGATAGTAGCTCTCTCGAGGATAGCGTCTACCGGATCGTAAGAAGCAGCATAAGGTGCGAGAGCCCTAAGAGCATCGTCTTCGTCTTCACAAAGCTCTGCCATATCCTCAATCTCTCTTTCCAATGCAGCCTCAAGGAACTGAGTTCCTGCTTCCTTACACTCCTTAGCACCCTTGGAACAACCAGTTGTGCTCAAAGCCATTGAAGCGATAATTGCAGAAGCAATAATTGTCTTGCAAGCCTTCTTCATAACAACTCCTCCTAAATTTTTGATAAATACATTATATAAAAAGAGCCGTGCTTTTGCACGGCTCTTTCTTGTAAACCCATAAAGGTTGATCGCGGTTCGGATTACTCCTTAACACCACCTGCAGAAACACCCTGAATGATGTATCTCTGGAGGAAAGCGTAAGCGATGATGATCGGGAATACGGATGCGGACAGACCGATGTAAATAGCACCATAGTCTGTGTAACGGTCACCGTAGAGCAACGATACCATCAAAGGGAGAGTCTTCAGATCCTGCTTTGTGAGGAGGATCGAGGGAGCGAAGAAGTTGTTCCAAGATCCCAAGAAGGAGAAGATACCCTGTGTAGCAAGAGCCGGTACCATGATCGGGAGGCAAACTCTATTGAATGTATAGAACTCGCCAGCGCCATCGATTCTTGCAGCTTCGATGATTTCCTTAGAAAGCGATGTATCAAGATACTGCTTAATGAAGAAAACAGTTGCAGGAGCTGCGATAGCAGGAAGGATCAAAGGCCATCTTGTTCCGAGCAGTCCCATGGAGTTCATGAGTCTGTAGAAACCTGTGATGTTAACGGCTGTAGGAACCATCATAACTCCGACGATGATAGTGAAGATCAACTTTCTACCCTTGAAGTCATAGACACTGAGTCCATAAGCTGTCAAAGCGGAGAAGTATACTGTCAAAGCTGTCGAAGAAACCGTGATGATCAGTGAGTTCTTGAAACCAAGAGCAAAGCTGAATGTTGAACGATTTGACAGGTACTGCCAGTTAGCCTTAACCTGCTCAACTACATGTCCTACGTTAGGCCAGAGCTTAATTCCGGTCTGGATTGAGAATGTATCCCAAGTAGCGTTCATGAACATGTACCAGAAAGGAATAATGGCAAGAATCGCAAAGAAGATAACTACAACGTATACAAGTGCACTGTATGCCGCAATAGAAGCTGACTTACTGCGTAACTTTACATCATTGCTGCTCATTAGTTGCCACCTGCCTTTCTTGCGAGTTTCTTAGCTTTTGCAGCCGCCGCTGCGTCCTTATCTCTCATCATGTAGAAGATGACTACAGAAAGGATTGTCGTTACGATAAACAAGAGGATTGATACTGCAGATGCGATACCAACCTGCTTAATGCTTGACTTACCGAACGCGAGGTTGTTGACATACATAAGAACTGTCTGTGTGCACTTGATGTAAGAACCGTTAAATGCAACGAGTGAAGGATACTGGTTGATGTTGAACGGAATATCGTACATCTGGAGACCACCGATCATGGATGTAACCAATGTGTACAAGAGGATCGGACGGAGCAAAGGCATTGTGATCTTTGTGTATGTCTGGAAGGAGTTAGCACCATCGAGCTGAGCGGACTCATAAAGAGACTCAGAGATGGAAGTAATACCTGCGATCAATACGATCATTGTATTACCATACCACATCCAGAAGTTGATGAAGCAGACGATGAATCTTGTGTACCAAGGGTTAACGAAGAAGTTAACTCTCTCGTGACCAATCGCATCGAGCAACATCTGTACGGCTGATGTAGCCTCACCTGTTGAATAGGAGAACAATCTTCTGAAGAAGATAGCGATTGTTGCAGCCGTAATAACGTTAGGCAAGTACATCAAAGCCTTCATGAGGTTCAAGCCCTTGAGCTTGAGCTTAGTATCTGTGAACCAAGCGGACAAGAGCAGAGCGAGGAGGATCTGAGGAATAAATCCGATGACCCACATAACAGCTGTTGTATAGAAAGCACCAACTACTGTGTTGAATCTGTACTTGTTACCGAAGATATCACCGAAGTTTCTGAAACCTACGAAGAGATAGTCTCTTGTAGCATCAGCCTTCTCGAGGAGACCGGTAGGTCTGTTTACCTTGGATTCGTTGTCAACGATTGCAACGTTAACAGCGGAGAGAGCCTCGTATGCATCCTGGATAGCTTCTTCATCACCGGAAGCTACAGCTGCATCGTAAGCTGCCTGAGCATCAGGAAGTGCAGCACGAGCATCGTCAAGCTTGGACTGAGCCTTCTCCTGATTCTTGAGCTTTCTAGCCTCGTCGAGCTCCTCGTACTTGTCCATTGTGAGGACTGTATCGAGACCGATGAGAGCCTTGAAAGAGAGATACTTGCTGATGTCGAACTCACCGTTGAATGTGATGTAAGAGTCTACATCGATACCAGCATCGATGAGCTTCTTTCTACCGGCGTTCATAGCACCATCAAGGTAGTTGTTAAGGCATACGATCTGAAGAGATGAAGCAGCCTTAACGGGGTCTGACTGATAGTTGCTGTCAATGTACTGACGCATAGCAGCCAGGATGTTGTTTGTAGCGTTGGAAGACTGAACGAGTGTATCGCCTTCCTGAACGAGCTGAACCTGGTTAACGATGAGACCCATAGCATCGAGGGACTGGAGATCAGCGTAGAGCTGCTCTTCACCTTCGTGGAGGTCCTTATCACCGCTAATGTAGTTAGCAAAATCAGAATAAGATGTGAGAGCGGGTACAGAAGTTGACCATGCATTAGCATTGAGATATGTAACGAGGTCATTCATGAAAGGAACTGTAATAGCTGCGATTGCAGTCTCGCCCTCTTCAGATGTGTAAACAGCGTTAGGAGCGTTGAGGTTAGCGCAGATGTAATAGAATACATCAGAGTCAACGGAAACGTCCTCAGCTGCGAAGAAATCATAGAGTGAATCTACGCCCGCATAGTTAGCGAGGTAGTTAACGAGGAGTGTCTGACCTTCGTCAAACTCACCAGCCTGAAGTGTCTCAAGGAATGAAGCATACTGATCACTTGCGAGGATGTCCTCAGCTGTAAGTGTTGTTGTCTCAGTCTCTTCTTCGCTTGCAACTACTTCTGCAGCAGTTGTAGCTGCAGTGTTTACTTTGCCTAAGCTGTTGATAACGGTAAGTCCGAGATCAACATAGTTAGCGCTCCAAGAATTGAGCTCTTCCATTACGGAAGCATCGGATGCGATATAAGAAATATCGTTAGTGTCGATAACCTGCTGGATCTTGCCTCTTGTAGCCTCTGACAAATCACCATTGTCTACGAGTGCCTGAAGGCCTTCGGGGTCAATGGGGTTATATCTGTCAGCAACTTCCTGTGCGGAGAAGAAGCTCTTGATCTTAGCATAAGCAGCAGGGTCAATACCTGTGGATCCCTGGAGATCATCATAGAAATCTGTCAGGTTAAGGTATTTGTCGTAATATACCTCTCTGTGAGAAAAACCCCAGAACTTAGCGTTTGTGTTCTGCATGAATGTTCCGGAATACCAGAATGTGGTAAGCAACGGATACAAGCTGAAGAGACAGTAAACGATTACGAACGGGGCAATAAAGAGGTAGCCAAACTTGGTATAGCTCATACCTTTACGTCTGGAAGGTGTATTAGTACCTCTTGCCATCTTTGTCACTCTCCAAAATTATTTTGCCCAAAAGTTTCTGAAAGTTAAGGAAATGCGGGGCAGGGTGTTGCCCTGCCCCGCAAAATACCTTAGTTAGTTTAAATCAATTGTTATGAATTAAACAATACCAGCGTCTTCAACTGCTGCAATGAATGCGGACTCAGCCTCAGCAACTGTAGCGATGTCGCCCTCGATGTAGGACTGAACTACTGCGTTGAACTGATCGTTGATAGCACCGTCATTGATTGTGATTACAGAGTTGTCGATCTGTGTAGCAGCGTCGAGGAGAACCGGGATAGGGTTCTGGCCGCCGAGCCACTCAAGTCCGAATGCGTCATCATGTCCGAGTGTGTCCATGATGGAGATGTTGTTAACGAACTCACCGTTGTTAGCCATATCCTGGAGGGAATCTGTATCGATGCAGATGTCTCTCATGATCTGAGCAACAGAAGCCTTAGAGTTGCAGTACTTAGAAGCCATGAGCCATGTACCGCCCCAGTAAGAATCAGCGGGAGCGCCTACGATACCCCAATCGCCAGATGTGGGATTAGGAACGTCGTTAACGGAAGGATCAAGAGCCATGGAGAACTTAGCAAGCCACATAGGTCCCCAGTAAGAAAGAACTGTACCGTTAGACATATCAGCTGTCCAAGCATCCTGCCACTGAGAAGTCTCGTGTGTGAGGTTCTCATCGTGGAGTGTCTTAGCAAGGTCGAAGTACTCTTCCATGCAAGGATCGATTGTGAGCTCGCCATCTACGATCCAAGCCTGTGTACGTGTGCCGAGGATAGCACGGAAGATGTCGCCTGTAGCAGAAATAGCAACATACTCGCCGGACTCAGCAACTGTTCTAGCTGTCTCGAGGAAAGCGTCCCAGCTCTCGAAGTAAGGAGCAACATCCTCAGGCTCGGAAACGCCAAGAGTTGCCTGTGCTACGCTTCTGTTGTAGAAAACGCCGCAAGGGCAAGCCTGCCATGCGAGACCCTTAATGATGTTCTCATCGTCTGTAGCGAACTGGAGAGTGTAGTTGTACATCTCTGTGAGCTCGCTATAAGCGATACCAAGATCATTGATAGGCAATGTGTTGTCTGTCTGCATGTACTTTCTAGCATAGTCTGCATCGCAAGCAAACATGTCAGGAGCATCCTCACCAGAAGCGAGAACGTTGTCAAGTACCTGCTGAATTGTGTCAGATGACTGCTGCTCGTAACGAACAGTGATGTCGGAGTATGACTCGATGAGGTTCTTAACTTCCTCGTTGAAGCCATAAACAACAACTTCATCATCCTCATCAGCTACATCAGCAATAGCAAGCTCGTTGTAAGCAGATGCGTTAACTGTAGGATCCTGTGTCTCAGCAGGTGCCTCTGTCTCAGCAGAAGAAGCCTGTGTCTCAGCAGCAGAACCAGCAGTCTCGCCAGGTGCCTGTGTCTCAGCTGCATCGTTAGAGCAAGCTGCAACACCGATAACCATTGCCAATGACAACATCAAAGCAATAATCTTCTTTGTCTTCATTGTTTTTGCCTCCTAAAAAAATAAGGTTTTATTTCTGTCCTATTAGGACCAAAGTTTGCTTACATGAAGCCTTCGCCTCATGTGGTCCATCCGCCTTGCTCGCACGCATGCTCACAAAAACATGGACACTTACGACTGAATTTTACAACATGTTGCACATCGTTGCAATCTTTTTTTGTGCGGTCTGTAAAAATGCCTCAAAAAAGTGAGTGAAATTTGCGTCAAAGTTGAACATAAATCTCACGACTCAGGCAGAGGTATTCTTCAGTCCTCCTCTTCCTCTTCGTCCTCAGACTCTTCAGCCTCTTCATCGGCCTCGGAATCCTCGTCCTCTTCCTCGTCTTCTTCGACGTCTTCGTCTTCCTCGTCCTCTTCCTCTTCTTCCTCATCCTCATCTTCGTCAGCCGGAGTTACACTCCATACGATCCTGGCGTAGCGTGTAAGGAAGTCATAGAAATCACCGAGGTTAATAGTATAGAAGTCTGTGCCGTCTTCGGACGTCGCGATAACAGTCGTGATTATCTTTCCGTCGTCAGTCTCTTCGACACCGATGAATTCGATCTCATAATCCTCCGCAGAATCTCTTCTGTCGGCGGTATCCTCCGCGATAGCCTCAGCTACTGCCGCATAGAAAGCATCAGCATCCGTAAACAGCATATCGGGGGTTATCATCTGACCTGTATAAAGGTCATAAGTTACATACTCTGTGAGCTCTGTTAAGACTTCATCTTCCTGTGTCGTCTCATAGCTCATGACAACCGCAAGCAGTCTGCCATTAAAATAATAATCATAATTAACAGATACTGTAACGGTATCAGGTACAGTCTCGGGATCGAGCTCGTAAGCTGCGTACTGTTCATTTACTACTCTGTTATAGATTCCCTCAGCTTCCATATAGAAAGCATCGAGCATAAGGTTTACTGAAACTACGGGAGCCATCTCCTCTTCAGCGGACAGGAGCATTCTGATTCCCTCGAACTGTGCCAGGAGGATATCGTCGTCATCCTCGGCATGTGCGGACTCGGAGAATTCTTCAGACTCTACATATATCTTGTCAGTAAGCGTATCTTCCGTAAGCTCGGAGAAATCAACTCTCTGAGGAACGGGCGTGGGAGACGGTGTGGGAGTTGCTGTCGGAGAAGGTGTCGCCGTGGGCTCCGCGGGAACAGTCTCCTCGGCAGGCTCTGTCTCTTCGACGAAGACTTCAGTCTCGATGGTCTCGGCAGCAGGTGCTGTCTCTTCTTCACTTTCAGTGGAGTCTCTGTTGCTTGCGGCCTCGCTCAAGTTCTCTCCGAGGTCAGAGAAAGCTTCGCTTACGCCATCCATATTGATCGAACAGGATGTCATAAGAATAACTCCTGCCAGAAGAGAGGAAACTACTGCTGTTACTTTACTTCTTCTCTTTCCGATCATTGCACATTCCTCCTAGAATATAATCTCGTATCTAAATTATACTTTTGGAAATGTGCGCTATTATTTCATTTTCGTGACGTTTTACGGTACCTCAGGGCTGCCATTATGGCGCCGGAAACGAGCGTTACGAAACCCGCTACCGTTACTACCTCATCTGCGAAAAGGTGCTCGGAAGTCAGCTGCGCCGTCTTCTCCCAGTAAGGGAACTCGTATGCCGCGAGTCTGGACTCGGTCTTGCCGATAGGCCACATGAAGCGCCAGGAGCTGAGCAAAGAGAATCTTCCTGTATTACTGATTATATAGAAGTTAGGGTCAGCGGGATTGTAGCCCGTTACGGCAGAACTCATGTCGTTCTTGGCAACATTACGTACTGCCTCGGGAAGCATAGCCTCGTAGCAGAGGATAGCCATGTCGGGGCGCTGTACAGTCGTGCCCGTGCCTGCACCTGCCGCACCGGCTGCACCTGCCGCACCGGCTGCACCTGCGGGAGCCGCTGCCGAAGCATTGGAAGCAGGAGCGGAAGAGTTTCCGTTATTGTTGTTCTGTGAGCTTCCGGCATTAAGATCCTGAGCCTCGAGGGGAGCGAGCTCCTCCATCGCAGAGAAATAGATATAAGCGCGAGGCTGCTCTGTTCCTGCACCTCTGGCAATTCTGTCATTGGGCTCATCGACTACTCCGATGATAGTGAATTCCTCTCCCCAGAGCTTAACGGTGTTTCCGATTACGTCGTATGACTTATAGAACTTCCATGCCAGAACGTCATTAAGAACGATCTGTCTGTTGTCGTAAGCGACCTCGGGAAGGAATCCGCCGGACATATATCTGAAGGGATGGAATGCGGGGAAGTTACCGTCGATAGCGATGATGTCGCATGTACTTGTGAAAGTGAACTGTGTTGTGCTGTCGTTAGCCGCAACGCTCTCGATAGTTCCTGTAAGGAAAGATGAGTAGCAGTCTTCCCAGCCGCGGGGTCTGCCGTCAGAAGTCAGACCTCCCTTTCCTGCACTCGACTGTCCGAGGCTCGTGTCGGCGAGTCCCTGCAGGGTATTGCGAATAGTTACGATGTCGGCTCTCTTAAGAGAAGACGCAGTGTTGATGTAGACCGGAGGCGTAGTCTCGCCGCCGGGTCTTGCTCCCCTGCCGTAGACCGACATGTGACGGTAATTGAGCTGGGCCTCGTATTCCCAGTAGGAAGCCATGTTCTGGTCCTGCCTGTTGTCCGTGAGGAAGATGTATCTTCCGATGCCGAACGAAGTCAGGGTGACCCCGATGAGGAGCACCCAGAACGGAGCTGCCATGACAATCTTCCTGATGCGTCTTTTCTGCAGGTAGAACTTATCTTTAATGTATCTTTTCGCGCTGTTACTTAAGGCCATATCGATCCCCGTCAGTTAGAATTGCCGCTGTAGTCTTCGAGACGGACGCGGTCTCCGTTGTGCAGAGGCTCCTCGCTTCGGGTGACGACCATGACTCCGTCGAGGCCCTCGCCTGAGATGGCGGAGAAGGCACCGGATGTCGCCTGAACCGTAACAGAAACTCTTCTTACCGTGTATCTGTCTCCGAGAGGACCCGATGACTGATCTACGACGAAGACGAAGTTACCGGAGTTGTCCTCGCTGATGGCACTTGATGCCACGACGTGATCGTAAGTAGCATTACCCTTGTCAGCCGTTACCGTAATGCTCTCACCCGGATATACAGGGAAACTTGTATAAACCGCACACTTAACGATACGGTTGTCTCTCGGGTTGTTAGGGTCGGGCTTTATATTAGTAATAACAATCTTATCTATATAGTAGTAATTAGAAGCAGAGAACTCCTGGCCTACCTGATATGACTGAACGACATTGGTAGGGAATGTGAAAGATACGGAGTATGAGCTGTCTTCAGGAACGATTGTGAAGATTACTGTCTCACCTACGAGCTTATCGCCTGCTGCAACGGAGAGGTTGTAGAGGTAACCGGAAGCGGGAGCAACGATCTCAGTCTGAGTGAGTCTTGCTCTTGTCTTCTCGATCTTAGCCTCGAGGTCAGCGATCTGACGCTCTCTGTCTTCTTCTGCATCAGCGAGCTGGTCAGCTGCGATGCCTGCGTTGATCTGAGCATCGGACAAAGCAATCTGTGCTGCAGTAAGAGCAGCCTGAGCATCAGCTACTGCATCGTTTGCTGCATATGTGCTCGGCAGAGCCTCAGCAGTTGTGATTGCAGCCTGTGCTGCCGTAACTGCAGCCTGTGCTGCTGCAAGCTGTGCGGAATAACCCGCGAGTCTGTTCTGTGCATCGATGAGCTGAACCTGGAGCTGAGCGATCTGGTCAACCATAGCCTGACGGCTGGCGTTGGGATCAACAGTAGGAACAGTATCTGACGGAACAGGAACTGTAGTCGCAGGTGTTGTAGGATTAGTTGTTGTGGGAACCGTCGTTGTTGTAGTCGTAGTATCTCCTGTACCCGTATTGGGATCTGTCGCAGCGTTTGGATCCGTAGCGGCATTGGGGTCTGTTGTGCCGCCGGCATTAGGATCTACAGGAGCTGTTGTATCACCGCCCTCGGGATCGTTCTTGGAAGGCTGGATTGCAGCGGGTGCGTACATAACTGTGGGGTTAGAAGGAGCAGTTCCATCGATGATGGCGATTCTTGCCTGGCATGCACCAATCAGCGCATTGATATTCTCTACTGTAGCCGAAGCGGAAGCTACCTGAGAAGTCAGTGCGTTAACTGCAGCCTGGTTAGCATTAAGAACCTGCTGTGCAGCTGCGATAGTCTGGTCTCTTGTTGTAGCGGAGTTGAGGTTAGCCTGTGCATCTGCAAGAGCCTGCTGAGCATTTCGAACAGCCTGGTTCTGTGCAGTGAAGTCGTTGTGATGAGGAGTTCTTGCAGCATATTCCTGCTGGCGCTGCAGATCGAGAAGCTGCTGCTCGAGAGTAGTAAGCTCGCTCATATCCTCCACGGGTACGAGTGTGATGATGACATCACCTTCCTGGACTGTGTCGTAGTTCGTGAAGTGAACCTCGCTTACGGTTCTGCCGTCGAGCGCCTTAACCTCAACTTGGTCATCAGACTGCAGGGTTCCTGTAGCCGTGTTGGTATAAGACAGGTTGCCTCGCATAGCGTTGGCAGTTACTACCAGCGGTATGGTGGCGTTCATGATCGTGTTCGAAAAGAACGTCAGTAAGGCAAGTACGACGAGGAATGTCACCATCGCCCTTATAACCCATCTGCGGCTGCTCTTCATGTTCTCATGCTTCTTCATTTTTCAACCCCTCCGTGTTACTTAACGCCCGATCTGGAGATTCCTTCTACGAGGTACTCTTCACCCCATAGGAAGATCAGAAGTGGCGGGATCATGTAAAGTGCGGATGCGGCAAATGCGATACCGATCTCCGCTTCATTTATTTGTGATAAGAATACTGACATCGGCTGCTTTTCCGGATCGGTCAAAAGAACGAGCGGCTGCTCAACCATGTTCCAGTAATCAATAAATAACAATATAGAAAGAGCAAATACGGCGTTCTTACAAAGCGGAACAGCGATCTTCGTGAAGATCTCCCATTCCGTGGCGCCGTCAAGCTTGGCTGCTTCGATATAAGCGATAGGGATCTGCCTCATGTACTTGGTCAGGAGGAAGACAGCGAATGTCGAGAAGATACCCGGCAGTACGATAGCCCATCTCGTGTTAAGGATTCCAAGGGACTCAGAGATCATGTAGTTAGGAACCAGAGTAACCTGGAAAGGCATGAGCATGAGGATGATATACGAGAAGAACAGAATCTCTCTTCTCTTTCTTCTGTATCTGGCGAAGCTGTATGAGGCAAGACAGGAGACACCCATCTGACCGATAACGATAGGAACGACCAGGATGATCGAGTTCCAGAACTTCAGAAGATATGTAGGGCTTAAGAACAGAAGGTTCAGATACTGCTCGAGTGTAACCTTCTGGGGAACCAGAGTGATCGTCGGTGACTTGGCAAGGTAAGTAGCACCCTGCTCGGCATGACCGGAAAGACTCTGGAAGATAATTCCGTAGTTATGTGCGATCTCAGCGGACGACATAAATGAGTTAAGGAATGTGAAGAATACCGGGATGATGGCGAGGATAGAGACGGAAGCCGCAATGATAAGTCCTATCGCAATAGTGATCCTGTTCTTAATTTTTCTGGCTCTTCTGACCTTTAATGACTTGGCCTTCTCCTGCTTAAAGAATTCTTCCTTAGCAGCCTCATCCATCTTCTCGAAGAAAGACAGATCCCTCTCTACTCTTGTCTGGACCTTACGTCTGGCCTGTGATGCCGCATCTCTTCTTTGCTGTTCAGTCATGCTCATGTTATTAACCTTCCACATCCGCATCGAACTTGGCTTCCGCAAAGAACAGAATACCTACGATAACTATCATAAATAAGCACATTATGATTGCACCCGCCGACAGCTTACTGTAGTCGAGGTTGGTGAACTGGTTGTTCATAAAGTGCTGAAGCATATAAAGCTTGGCATACGGGTGATCACCTGTAAGGAGATAAACCTCACGGAAAATCTTGAATGAATTGATCAAAGACATGATCGCTACGAAGAAAAGAGTCGGAGCGAGGAAGTACATCTTGATGGAGAAGAATCTTCTGATAGAGCCCGCTCCGTCCATGGTGGCAGCTTCCAATATCTCTTCATCGATACTGTTCAGAGCTGCGAGGAACAAAACCATGTTATAACCCAGGTTCTTCCACAGGAACAGAACGAGGATAACAAACTGCGAATGATCGGACTTCAACCAGTCGATCCTGTCGGGTTCGAAGAACTGATAGAATCCCCAGCCGTTAGCAAGACCGTTATAACTGAAGCATACCTGCCAGATAAGAACGACGGATGCTACGGGAACCATCATGGGGTTAAGAAGGATACTTCTGAATATACTCTTGCCCGGAAGCTTGGTATTAAGAAGGATGGCAAGAAGCAGTGCGAGCAGAACCGAAAGAGGAACGGCAATGCCTGAAAATGCCATGGAGTTCTTGGCGGCGTTAATGAAAGATTCATTCGTAAGAACTCGCTCGTAGTTAACGAAGCCGACAAAATCAGAATTGGTCGACGAACGCTGGAAAGAAGTCTTAAGGATAAGCAGAAGCGGCAGGAAGAAGAACAGCATAACGCCGACAAGACTGGGTGTCAGATAACCTGTGAACATTGCCCAGTCTTTGATTCTCCTTTTACGGTGAAACCGCTTCTTATCCTCATGCATCTTCGCAAGACGCTCAGGATCGATCGCAAGCGCAGGATCAGCCTGCGGCTTGCGGTCTTCGCGGGTCTCCGCTTTTACTTGCGCTGTTTGATCGTTGTTTTTCTCTTCGTCAGAAGACATGAATCCTCTATTACCTTCTCTCGTTGATTACTGTCTGTACTCTGTCTTCAAGGACAGGGATGATCTGCTCAAGAGTCTTCTGTCCTTCGAAGTATGCGGGCATCTCTTCTCTGATGATGGCATTGATAGAACCGTCATTGATGCACCATCCGGAAAGGCTGTCAATAAGAGCTGACAGATCAGAGATTACAGAAGCATCCATATGCTCTGTACTCATTCCGTACAGGATCATCTGGGCTTCAGTATATCTTCTCATACTTATATCAATATTATTGTTATAAGATTCTACAAAGCTGTTGCTTGCAGTCTCAAATGCGGAACGGTTAACAGACAGCCCTCCCTGATATCCGTAAAGAACCTGAATCTCCTCACCGAGAAGGATGGATACGAATTCCTTACATGCGTCGGGAGCGATTGTCTGAGCGGAGATCGCTACTGAATCGGATGAAGTAATGATAGGGCCTCTGCCGTCATAAGAAGGCAATCCGAGAATAGCTCTCTGACCGTTCTTGGTGGCATTGAAATAGCTCGATACATTTGTGATGGTGGTCATGTATGATTCAGGTTCATCAAAGTATTCCTCTTCCTCTGAAGGCATAACTTCGTTAACATTCTGCGCCGTGAATTCGGCAAGTGCTCTGAATGCTTCGTTGTCATAATTAACGATCTGATCCTGATTCATAAGATCTGTCATGCAGTTAAGGCTTGTAAGGAAGAAGTACATCTTTCCCTGATTGATGGGAGGTGTACCGTTGCAGGGACCATCGACGAATTCCTGATACTGATCGAAAGTGAATCCGATCTGATCGGGATCGACATATGATGCATTCGTAACGATACCCTGAATACCGAAGCACAGAGGAACCTGGAACAGCTCACCAGCGATCTTGGATGTCTCGAAGATGTTTGTGTAATAAGCGTCGGATCCGCAGTTCTGTGAGATAAAGTCAGAAAGATTAAGCAGATACTCGTTGTTATTGATCATTCCGAACTGCGAACCGTTGATGATGATATCAGGGCCGGTTCCGGACATGATGTCGATGGCAAGCTGATTGCCGAGTGTCGTAGCAGCATTGTCTTCATTCTCGGAAGTATCACCCTGAGAATAATCAACATCGATCTGATACTTCATATCAAATCTTAAGAAGTAGTCGGCATTATTACCGTTAAAGTCACAGACTGCCTGACACAAAGGATAATTAAGAGATCCGACGCATGCTATATCCAGAATTGTCTTTCCGGCATGGGGATTGGAATCAGCCTTCGTAAACTCGTAGATCATGACCTCAGTAGAGTTGGTGTCTTCGGGAATAGGATTATATGCGGATCCCGAGAACAGTGCTCTGTCAGCCGTAACATATATAGGCGTCAGGCTGGCGATCTCATAAGCGTTAACATTAGAGCTTGTATACAGGAACAGCGGTACGAATGTCTGGTTAGCGAAGTCGATCGTATAGATACCGTCGTCGTCTCTCAGGACGGAACCTGCGCCGTCAACCTGTCTGATCATATAGGCCTTGCTATTAAGCCACTCCCAGTCACCGTTATCAAGAGTAGCCGTCATTGAATTAAGATCAATAATGAAAACAAGATCCTCATCACTGCTCGTAGCGAGTACAACAACCTTGTTGTCACCCATATCAATAAAGCTGCTGATATTGAATACTTCCTGGTTGGGATAAAGAGATCTCAGGTCAATCTCATTTACGGTACCGTCATCATTAGTTACTACGATGTCGTATGATGAAATCGTACCTGTAGACGATTCAGAGAACCATACCTTATTGAAAGTATATTCCCCTAACTTCGTCGAACCTTCATCAGAACCGCCCTGCTCAACAAGTGCGCTTACCAGATTACCGTTATTCTGTGCTTCAGTCAGGGGGCTCATAGTACCGGAAGCCATGTCGATATATGAACGGTATGCATGTGATGTCTGAGAACCGTAATTATAGGCAGTAACATTAGCGTAGAAGCCGCCGTCAGTAGGGACAACACTGTCTACACCTACATAATCTCCGCTGATACCGCTTGTAAGGGACTGCAGATCGAATGTATTCATGACATTACCGGAAGCATCGTATATTTCCAGCTCATCAACATAATAATCTCTCATGTCGATAGTCTCGGGATCGGTTCCTTCGGGAATCGTACGTGAAGCGCTCAGGCGGAACACATAACCGTCTTCATATGTGCACAGGTAATTCGTGTATGCATAATCAAATTCGGAAGAATCATGAACCTGCTCGAGCGTGACCTTATTCAGATTAAACCAGGCATCGTCACCTGATACCTTCTCACCGCCTCTCCGCTTACCGCATCCGGCGAACATCGGAACCATCATGCATGCAGCAAGTCCGGCCGCCAACAATCTAGTAGATTTCTTCATTTTAAGCCCCCTTAAAGAGAATTAATTAAACCCAACAACCTATATCATCAATGAGTCAGGTAAACCGGACTTCTTTTGATTGATGTCGTCATAATAACCGAGTTCCTGTCGCCTGCTCTTCTCATGAGTATCCTGCCGTTATCGGATGCAAGACACGCAGCAGCTGTACAGAAATCGGAATCAAGTCTCTCGGTGGAGAATCCCATGTTAAGCGGAACTCTTACTGCCTTGAGAAGTCTCGAGTCGAAGTAAGTCACGAAGCACCCCAGATCCTCCGCGATCTTTCTTACTGCCTCACTGTCCTTGGAGAGTGCGGAAACAGCTACCGTTACCACCGCATCAGGATTGATGTGATGCTTCTCGATGTATTCACGGCAGGTGCGTGCTGCATACTCCGGGTCAGATCTCGAAGACACCTCGATACCGAGGACTACGATCTTGGGAACGAGGACCAGTACCTTACCGTTCTTCGGAATATCCTGCAGACGTGCGCAGGTGATGAATACCGAATACTTGTCTTCGCTGTTCGCGGAGGCATAAGCCTGGTTCAATTCGTTCTTCTGATTAGACTGGAACAGAAATGGTCTGTAACTTAATGAGTCGAGAACGGGCTCGCTCATCTCGAGAGGAAGATCACTGTACACATCTACAGTACCGCCGTCCTTGATGTAGGCGGTGATCTCCTTAAGAAGATTCTCGTCGTCGGCCTTCATCTGGTAAGACATGACCGTGCGCATGAGATCCGGAGCCGTATCCTTACGGTCGTCTTCACCGGAAAGCGCAGTGGAGCCGAGAATCGAAGTGATCTTATCGAGTATCTGGTACGTATTGTATCCGCCGGGTCTTAAGATTCCCGCATACTTACCGTCAGGGGTAATGTTGATCACGGGGAACTTGATGTCCGAAGGATAAAGGCGCTCGAGCAAAAGCTTCACGCAGGCTTCCTGGTGAAGGAGCAGAACTACCGTACCGTCAGCTCTCTGACCGCCGGCAGCATAAGAAGAGATGAACGACTCGAGGTTGTCGATCCATTCACCCTCTGCATTATCTATAAGCTTCTGGCCTGTTAACTTCGCTCTGTCAGAGCGCGCGTAACAATAAAGATACATAAATGTAACTTCCTCCACATACAGTTTATCAATAAAAATTAATAATGGAACAAGTAATTTGGGCTTTGATATTATAAAAAGAAAACCAAGGAAGGCGGAGATTTTATGCGTATTGTTATCATGGACGGCTCAGCAGCAAACCCGGGAGACCTCGACTGGAAGCCCTTTGAGGCCTTGGGAGACGTCACGGCATACGACTACACCCCTGTCGAAAAGATAATCGAGCGCGCTTCGGGTGCCGAGGTTGTCATCACAAACAAGACACCTTTCACTGCGGAAATCGTCTCCCGGCTTCCCGATCTTAAGTATATCGGCGTACTCGCCACAGGCTTCAACGTAGTTGACTTAAAGGCGTGTGCAGACAGAGGCATCGTAGTCACGAATGTCCCTGAATACGGCACTTTCGCCACGGCACAGATGACCATCGCGCTCCTCCTCGAGCTCGCTGACAAGGTCGGAATCCACAACACATCGGTAAAGAACGGCGACTGGGTAAGATCGACTCAGTTCTGCTACTGGCTCGAGCCCTTAACAGAGCTTGCGGGCAAGAACATCGCCGTAGTAGGCATGGGTAAGATCGGCTCACGTGTGGCGATCATCGCGGAAGCGCTCGGCATGAACGTCCTGCCGGTTCCCCACACATTAAGAGATCCCGCGAAGGAATACACTTTCGAGGAGGCGGTAAAGAAAGCTGATGTAATCACGCTTCACTGCCCGCTTACGGAAGAGACGAAGAACCTTATAAATAAAGACGTTCTGGCAGGTTTGAAGGACGGCGTATTCATCATCAACGCGGCAAGAGGACCGCTCGTAAATGAGGCCGATATGGCAGATGCTCTGAAGTCCGGTAAAGTCGCAGGATTCGGATGTGACGTAGTATCCGTCGAGCCCATGAAGGAGGACAATCCCCTGCTCACTTCACCCAACACCGTCATCACACCTCATATCGCATGGGCACCGAAGGAGACGAGAGCCCGTCTTATCGAGGCTGCAGCGACTAATCTTAAGCTGTTCAAGAAAGGCAAGACAGGATCCGAAGTCAATCAGGTTAACTGATTTTTCCCTAAACTATTGAAGGCATCTCGATTTGTTGCTCGAGATGCCCTCAACATGGAATAAGGGATAGATATAGAAAATTGTCTGAATCAACATCGAAGTTGCCTTCGATAAGTGAATGATAACAAGTTAAACGTTAATAATCAACGTAAAAATTAATAATTTTTCGTGACTAAATTAATCATCTCTTATTATCGACTGAACGACTATTCCGATGACTGCAATTACCAGGAATAACTCAAGTGCGATGGACAATCTGATGGCATCACCGGGGAACCTTGCAGCGAACAATCCGTGGCAGGGTTTAGCGATAAGATTTCCTATCTGATGAGCTCTTAAGAAGAATGATGCAGCATAACCTGCGATTCTTCCGCCTGCAAGGGCACAGAAGACGATCAGAGGGAAGCCCTCGTACTTAATAGCAAGCATGGAGATAAGAGAACCGAGGATGAGTCCTGCGAATGCACCGATCATCATGGAAATCATATCAGCGCCCATAAGAGCCATCGAGATCTTGGACAGAAGGAATGCGCCGCCGACTGCCGCCACAAGCGTACCCATAATCTGATATACTCCGTATCCTAAAGCCGCGAGACCTAATATACAAACAGCCATTACAAATGAATCAACTGCTGTAGCGCTGGTATCTCTCATTACACCTTCGCCGACCTTTCCGTTAAGGAAATTGTCGCAGATCATCTTACCGAGTGCGAAACCGGAAGCTGCCGACATGATGATTACGGCATATCTGTAGAAATTGATACCGGCACATGCGACGAACAATCCGCCAATAAGAATGATTCCCAGAGCAATTGTGTTAAAGTCCATCTTCTCTTAATCTCAGACAGTCATCAAGTATCTGTCTAACCTCCATTTCGGTACTGGCACGGCACAGTGCAACCTTCATCTTGGATGCACCCGGGAAGCCCTTGATATACTGGGGCATAACACCGCGCATCTCGCAGACTGCGGTCCTCTCCCCGACTTCCTTAATTCTTCCGTGAAGCTCAATTAAGAGCATATCACATTTTTCTTTTAAAGATATGCATTTAACAGCATTGTCAGCGTTTTGACATAACAGATAGTTCTTAACTTCCGTAAACAGCCACGGATTACCGCAGGCTGCCCTTCCGATCATCACGCCGTCGGCTCCCGTGACATCAAGGATCTTCCTCGCGGAAGGTCCGTCCTTAACGTCGCCGTTGGCGAAGAAATACACGCCGGAATCCCGTACGCTTTCGCGAATGAGGCGTATCTGTTCCCAGTCAGCTTCACCCGCATACATCTGTGCCGCAGTCCTGCCGTGAACGCATATCGCCTGCGCTCCGTTTGCCGCAAGAATCTTCGCGAACTCGGGCCCGTTCTTGCTGTTGTCGTTAAATCCGATACGCGTCTTTACCGTAAGCACTTTACCGAGTTCTTCCGCGGTTTTACGGCTCTCGCGAACGATCTTTCCCGCGAGCTCCGGTGTCTTCAGAAGACCCGATCCCGCACCCGTCTTCACTACTTTCTGAACAGGGCATCCCATGTTGATATCGAAGATGTCGACACGCGACAGTAGCTCATCCTCGCATATGATCTTCATCGCTTCCGTGAAGTCCTCGGGAGTGTTGCCGAACAGCTGTATGCAGGTGACTCCTTCGCTCTCGGGATCTATCCTCATGAAGCGGTAGCTCTTCTCTACACCGTTCATCACGACAGAGCGTGCACTCGTAAGTTCCGTGGGAGCGTAGTCCGAACCTAATCCGTGGCAGATACCTCGAAAAGTTACGCAGGAAAACCCCGCCATGGGAGACAGCGCCACCAGTGGACGCGTTGTATCAAATAAGTCCGAAAAATCCCGTCTCATAAGCCTTTACAGCCAGTATGCCGAGGGCAGTTCCGAGTACCATCGAGAAGAAGACATCCGTGAAGAAATGAACACGGAGATACAGTCTCGACAAAGCTATAAGACCTGCGTAGATGAGCGCGAGAATAGCGACATCCTTATTCAGGAAGAACAGCACCGTAGCGGCGGCAAATGAACTTAATGTATGGCCTGACGGGAAAGAATAATCCCAGGGCTGCTTGATCAGAAGCTTGTAATTCTTGTGGAAGAAAGGACGGCTTCTTCTTACGACATTCTTGATGATGAGGTTACCGATAGTGATGCAGAACAGCAGTGCGATGAGCATGCTGTAACCGATCTGCTTCTTCGTTCCGTCGAGTGTCATGAGAACGAGAGCCGCGAATATCCAGATCAATCCGAAGTTGCCCGTACTTGTTACGGTAACCATCAGCTGATCCATGAAAGGCGAGTAAAGATAATCGTGAAGTCTCTTAAGATTACGAAGTTCGAACTGACAAAAACGACTGACTTGTTTGTCAGTCTCAGTCTCGATCTGTCGCGATATCTTATGGCTTTGTTCCTTAAAGCCGGTCTCGATGATTATTCTTTTCATAGGACAAATTCTATCACAGGAATAACAACGCGACGCATTATTTTCATACATTTGGCACTTGTAATTATTTATAGCGCGCGTGAAAATAGAATCCGCGAAAGAATTGGAGTTGATTCTATGGAAGATTGTCTTGTTTATTTTTTCACCGGATTTCTCGACAGCGGTAAGACCACCGTCATAGGCGAGTGGGCTTCTAACGACGCCTTCAGAGGAAGGAAGATCGTCATCATTGCCACAGAGGACGGAGAAGTCGAGTACGACGATCTCGAGTTCCCTGACGGCAGACCCGTCATCATCGAGAAGGAAACAACTGAGATCAACCGCGACTTCATGTTCAGGATTGAAGCCGAGCACAAGCCCGACGTCATCTTCATGGAGTGGAACGGTTCCGTTTCCCCAGGAAAGTTTTTCGATGAGGTGGATGTACCGGAGAGATGGGCTCTCGCGGCTGCCGTCGTAGTTATCGACGCTACCACTTACAGCGAATATTACAAGAACATGCAGACATTCTTCGCAGACTACTACCGCTACTGCGACACGGCTATCTTCAACCGCGTCGATCCCGAAGTAAACAACATCCCGAAGCTTAGAGGTTCGGTTAAGTCCGTTAACCCCGGAGTTAACCTGCAGTTCTTGAGCAAGGACGGAAAGCTTCTCGATATCGGAGACTTCCTTCCCTACGACCTGTCACAGGATGTGTGCGAGATCACACCCGACGACTTCGGTCTGTTCTGGACGGATGCCCTCGACAACGTAGCAAGATATAACGGCAAGAAGGTTAAGCTCACGGGCCAGGCAGTTACTTTTCGCGAGTTCAAGGGCAAGGCCTTCGCGCTTCAGAGGCAGGCATACACATGCTGTTCCGCAGATATCGGACAGATCCACCTGCTTTGCTTCTATGACGTTAAGCCCGGCTTCCCCGTAGGACAGTGGCTCAAGGTTACCGGAACAGTAAGATATTTCGAAGATAAGCAGAACGGTCAGAAGATCGACGTTCCCTGTCTCGAGGTCACGGACTATGCGATCACCAGCAAGCCCGAGACGGAAATAATCTATTTCAGCTAACAACAGAAAGAAGGTAATAACATGGCAACAAAGGTAGACGTATTCTCAGGATTCCTCGGAGCAGGAAAGACAACACTTATCAAGAAGCTTATATCCGACGGCTATAACAATCAGAAGATCGTTCTTATCGAGAACGAGTTCGGTCAGATCGGTATCGACGGAGGCTTCCTGAAGGAGGCAGGCATCGAGATCACGGAGATGAATTCCGGATGTATCTGCTGCTCACTCGTAGGTGACTTCGGCACTGCACTGAAGGATGTTATCGACAGATTCCATCCCGACCGTATCGTTATCGAACCTTCCGGTGTAGGTAAGCTCTCTGATGTAGTTGCTGCAGTTAAGAAGGTTGAGGATACAGAGATCTGCGGAACAGTTACTGTTATCGACGCGAGCAAGTGTAAGGTTTACCTCAAGAACTTCTCCGAGTTCTATGAGAACCAGATCAAGTATGCAGGTACTATCATCCTGTCACGTACATCCGACATCAAGCAGGAGAAGCTCGACAAGGCTGTTGAGCTCATCAAGGGTATCAACGATCACTCACAGATAATCACTACACCTTGGGAGCAGCTCACCGGTGCTCAGATCCTGAGCGCTATCGAGAATCCTCTCACTGCTGCCGATATGGCTGCAGCTCTCGCTGAGGCTGAAGAGCACGAGCATCACCACCATCATCACGATCACGATGACCACGACCATGAGCACCATCATGATCACGACCACGATGAGCATGATCATGACCACGAGCATGAGCATCACGATCATGAGGATCACAGCCACTGCGATCACGAGCATGGTGTATGCCACTGCGGTGAAGACCATCACCATCATCACGCTGACGAAGTCTTCGATTCCATTGGTTTCGAGACTTCCAAGAAGTTCACTCAGGATGGTATCGAGGCAGCCCTCAAGGCTCTCGACGAGACATCCTCTTACGGCATGGTTCTTCGTGCCAAGGGTATCGTCGCAGGCGAGGACGGCAACTGGATCCATTTCGATTATGTTCCCGGCGAGACTTCCGTCAGAACTGGTCCCGCAGACGTTACGGGCAAGCTGTGCGTAATCGGCTCCGAGGTAAACAAGGACGCAGTTAAGGAACTCTTCGGCATCTGACCGTTGTGTTAGAATAGGTGATAATGAAAGCTTCTGACTACATAGTTGAGTATCTGCTTAAGCAGGACATCACCGATGTCTTCGGTTACCCCGGAGGCATGGTTACTCATCTTATGGATTCGTTCAGCAAGTCTTCAATTAATTCCCACGTAACTTATCACGAGCAGGGCGCAGCCTTCGCGGCATGCGGCTATGCTCAGACGACCGGCAAGGTTGGTGTGGCTTATGCGACTTCAGGTCCCGGTGCCACCAACCTCATCACAGGTATATGTAACGCATACTTCGACTCCATCCCGACGCTGTTCATCACAGGTCAGGTCAACACATTCGAGTCGAAGGGCGAACTCGGCGTAAGACAGAGAGGCTTCCAGGAGACGGACATCGTCTCCGTAGTTAAGCCCGTCACCAAGTATGCCGTAAGGATCACTGATGCGAACAAGCTCCGCTACCACCTGGACGAAGCTTTCCACATCGCACAGGAAGGCCGTAAGGGTCCTGTCCTTCTCGACATTCCCATGAACATCTTCAGGGCTGAAGTTGATCCTGATGCTCTCGAGAAGTTCGTTCCGGAGACAAGCACACTCGACACTTCATTCGATGCACTCACGGAAGCACTCGCGAATTCTTCCCGCCCCGTTATACTCGCGGGCTCGGGCATCAAGACAGCAGGCGCAGTCAATCTTCTTAACGAAGTTGTATCCGGTCTTAATATCCCCGTTATCTCGACGATGCTCGCAGTAGATGCGGTCAAGGATTCCTACGGATTCATCGGAGCTTACGGTTCAAGAACCGCGAACTTCATCGCAGCCAAGAGTGATCTTGTTATTGCTCTCGGTGCACGACTCGATGTACGTCAGATCGGTGCCAACAGATCAGCTTTCGCCCCCGGTGCGAAGATCGTAAGAGTAGAGATAGATAAGAATGAGTTGAGTCTTAAGGCTCACGATGACGAGATTCAGATCAACGCCGATGTTAAGGATGTACTTAATGCCATGCTCGGTGCGCAGACGAAGGATCTTACACTGTGGAATATGATCTGCGATAAGATCCGCGACGAGCTCGCATTCATCGACGACAGACTTCCGAACAAGTTCGTACAGAGTATTAGCAAAGTTATCCCTGAAGGTTCGATCATCACGACAGATGTAGGACAGAACCAGGTATGGGTCGCACAGTCATTCGAGGTTAAGAAGGATCAGCGCATCTTCTTCTCAGGCGGTCACGGTGCGATGGGCTATTCCCTCCCCGCTGCCATCGGATGCGCTCTCGCTTCAGGCAAAGAAGTTTATTCATTTCAGGGCGACGGCGGAATCCAGATGAATATCCAGGAGCTCCAGACTATCGCGCGAGAGAATATCCCCGTTAAGGTAATCCTGTTCAATAACTCTTCACTTGGAATGATCCGTCATTTCCAGGAGATGTACTTCGAGAACAACTACGTGCAGACCGTACCCGAGGGCGGCTACACTGTGCCCGACTTCGAGGCTATCGCAGGAGCTTACAAGATTCCTTATAAGTGTGTGACGGCACCCGAAGACGTTGACGGCAAGCTTTTCGACGTGGAGGGACCGCAGTTCATCGAGGTGAAGATCACCGAGCCCACGTATGTTTTCCCGAAGCTTGAGTTCGGCAAGCCCAACCAGGATCAGGAGCCTTTGCTTGACAGAAATAAATATGATTTTATAATGGCGCTCGACGAAGGTAATATAAAAGAAACATTATAAATGCTAACTTGAAAGGTCAGTTATTGTAAACTAAAGCAATGAGAGAGAAGAAATCTGAAGAATTTGAAATAGATTTGCTTGAACTTGCGCAGGTGCTCCTGAGCAAATTCTGGCTGTTGTTCCTCGTAACCGTGATCACCGGCGGCATGGCCTTCGGCTACACCTATGCATTCGTAAAGCCCGAGTACACGGCGAGTACACTCCTTTATGTAAATAACTCCAACATTTCCGTAGGAAGCGCATCGCTTTCTATCTCCAACGCAGACCTTTCCGCAGCTCAGAAGCTCGTTAATACATACGTTGTTATCCTGAAGTCCAGACGAGTTCTTAATGAAGTTATCGAGGAATCAGGCACCAACTATTCTTACAGAGAGCTTTCTGACCGTATCAGCGCAGCTGACGTAAACAACACCGAGATCTTCAGGATCACGGTTACCACAGAGTCACCCCAGGAGTCCGAGAGAATCGCGAACATCATCGCACGTGTTCTGCCGGACAAGATCTCCGAGATCGTTAACGGCAGTGATGTTAAGATCGTAGACTATGCAGTTATCCCCTCTGCCAAGAGCGGACCGAGCTATACCAAGAACACGGCTATCGGCGGCCTGGCAGGATTCGTACTGGTAGCAGCTATCATCATTATCAGATACCTGCTCGACGACAGTATCCACAGCGAAGATTACCTCACGGAGAACTATCCCGATGTACCTTTGCTTGCTGTTATCCCTGACCTGAGCGACGCGAAGGCCGGCGGTTACGGATACTCCAGATACGGACACTACGGAGCCGCTGCCAAGGCAGCTCACTCGCCTGATCACAACGGAAGGGAGGGCGCATAATCATGGCTAAGAAAAAGAAGGGCGGCAGCTCAGCTTCCAACTTCGCTATCGAGCAGCAGTCCATGATCGGACCTCAGCTTAACTTCGCTTCGAGCGAGGCTTATAAGCTTCTCAGAACTAACCTTATGTTCTCATTCCCTGCTGACGAGAAGTGCCATGTTATCGGCGTTACTTCGACATTCCAGGGTGAAGGTAAGTCATTAACTTCCATCAACCTTTCCTATACACTCGCTGAAGCTAATAACAGAGTATTGCTGATCGAGGGTGATATGCGTATCCCCAACTTCGCGAACAGACTTAACCTGCGTAAGAATCCCGGCCTGTCGGATCTTCTCGTAGGACTTAATTCCATCTCAGATGCAGTTCAGAGAATCGCTTTCAAGGTACCGAACACGGCAGAAGCAGTTAAGTTCGATGTCATCACAGGCGGAAGCATTCCTCCGAACCCTTCAGAGCTTATGCAGTCCGACAGAATGGAACACCTTATCAATACGCTGAAGGAATTCTACGACATCATCGTTCTTGACCTTCCTCCCGTTACTGTCGTTACCGATGCACTTCTTGCATCACAGTACGTATCGGGTACAGCCGTAGTCGTAAGAAACGAGCGTGCTTCCAAGCGCGGTCTTTCCGACACGATGAGACAGCTTCGTCAGGTTAATGCCAAGATCATAGGCTTTATCTACACCAATGCTGATGTAACCAAGAGCAAGTCGTACAGCAGATACTACAGCAAGTACTATAAGAAGGAATACAGAGCATAGTTACGAAGGTAAGTTAGTTGCTTGATTTTCATTCACATCTTATACCGGGAGTAGACGACGGCAGCAAGGATCTGTCTATGTCTATGGGCATGCTCGCTATGTGGAAGGAGCAGGGCGTCAGCCATATCTGCGCCACTCCGCACTTCTACGCGGACATGAACAACCCCGCACACTTCATCGAGAAACGCGATGCAGCCTTCTCTTCCCTTGTGGATGCCATCAACAACACCCCTGATCCGGGCTCGTATCCTTCCATCGCACTCGGCGCAGAAGTTTACTACTTCAGAGGCATGAGCTCCTGCGAGGACATCAGCAGACTGTGCCTTCAGGGAACACGTTTCATCCTCGTCGAAATGCCGTTCCACCCCTGGAGCGACTACATGATAAAAGAAGTCTCGGAACTTCACTCCATGGGACTCATCCCTGTCGCGGCACACCTCGAGCGTTACATTAAGATCCAGTCCCGCGAGAAGATGAACTCTTTCCTCGACACAGGCATCATGATCCAGTGCAACGCATCCTTCTTCCTGCACCCCAGAACAAGGCGCAAGGCCATGCGTAAGCTCGCTGACGGCACTATAGACTTCATCGGCTCCGATGCACACAACCTCGACACGAGGGCGCCTAACATCGGACCCGCAGTGGCAGCAATTACCAAGAAACTCGGCGATAGCGCTCTCGATCACGTCAGAAAGAACGAGAGACTTCTTACCAATCCCGCCCCAACGACGTTCGCAGGAGGTGCAGCATGAAGCGTAAACTGACACTGCTCCTCGGCTTCGTTCTCCTCGGAGTTGCCGTATTCTTCGGTGTTAAGGCATTCCTCGACCTTTATTCGCCGACTAATGTACAGACCGAGCAGTACGGTCCCGCTCCCGTCACACTCGAGACCGCTGACCCCGACAACCCGGTAACGGGCCAGGTCGCCGTTACCGCAGACCAGCCCGATGAAGGCGAGCAGGTCCTCTCTGTAGATTTCGATGCGCTTCAGGCCTTAAACCCTGACATTTACGCTTGGCTTGAGATCCCCGGAACGGATATTTCCTACCCCGTAGTACAGAATCCATATAATGACAGCTACTATCTGAGGACGAATTCTGACGGAAATTACTCCGCAGGAGGCGCTATCTTCTCTGAAGCGACCTATAACGGAACTGATTTTAACGATCCTGTTACAATTTTGTACGGACACCACATGAACGCCGGAAACCTAATGTTTGGGCACCTTCAGGACTATTATTCAGACCCTGAATTCTTAGCTTCTGACGTTCATATCAGGATTTACACAAGAGATGGTATGCAAGAATATGCAGTTTTTGCTGCAATACCATTTAACAGAAACCATATTCTGTATTATAATGATATGCATGACTCCTATGTCTTCTCAGAATTCTTTAATTCTGTCATGGGCATAAGAGAACTGGGGGCATATGTGAATGAGGATCACGCACCGACGGATCCCGAATCAGACAGAGTTCTGATCCTTTCTACATGTCTCGCAGGTGATAATTCTAGACGCTTTTTGGTTATGGCAACTTTGTTGCAGTAATCAATGGCTAATAAGAATACTAAGAAAGGAGATATGGCTGATGAGAAAATTAATCTCAATCATCGCGGCAGCGGCTCTCGTATTTACTTTAGCAGTTCCTGCTATGGCAGCTACATCCAGCAGCCCCTCGCCTAGTGGTGGAGATGTTGTTTCAAGTGCAAGTACAACTAACGATGACTATCTCATCAGAATCCTTCCTGCTGCACCTACAGAGGAAGAGCTTTCTGCACTCGCTACTACAGCAGCTCAGATCGGCGGCGACGCTGAGTATTCTACTGACTGTGTTAGCGTAGAGATCGTTAATCATAACGGTGATGTTGTTACATCTCAGTACTTCCAGGAAAATACTGCAGTACTCGTATCCTTCATCCGTAATGATGCTAGAGAAGTCCTCGCAGTTCTTGCTTGGAATGCAGCTACTCATACATGGGATTCCGTATCTTTCATCCAGAACGGATCTTCTGTATTCGCTACACTCCCTCACCTTTGCAACGTTGCATTCGTAGTTAAGGGCCTCGAAGAGGGTTCTGCTTCATCATCTACAGCAGGTTCTGCCGCTGCTGCCGACACAGGCGCAGGTTCCGGTGCAGCCGCAGCTGGTGATGGCACTGCTTCTGCTCAGACAGGTTATGCAGCATTCGTATGGATTGCTCTTGCTGTTGTAGCTGTTGCAGGTGCTTGCATTTGCTTTAGAACATCTAAGAAGTCAGCAGTATCTGCTGCCTGACTCATATAGCAAATGTAATAAGAATTAATTTGCTGGCAGCAATTGACCCCCGGATTCTAGATCCCCGGGGGTCTTAATTTGCATAAAATAATCCCTACAATCTCGCTTGAACCGCGCTTTGCAGGGATCACTTGTAGGGACATCTTATAGTTTGTCCCTACAAACATGCGCGAACCGCACTTTGTAGGGATCACCTGTAGGGATTTTTACTCTATCTATCAAGCCGGCTCGTAGAACGTATCTACGATAAGCTGCTGGAGTGCATCCTCATCTACGTAAAACTCCATGAACTGTTCGCCTTCTACAGACTCGCCTTCAGGCACGATGATCTCGCCCTGCTCGTAGTTAACGAACCGGTCGGCATACTCCTCAAGTCTGTCAGTAGAAAGGTCAGATACGATATAGCTGTTAAGCTGTGAGAACGAATTAACTGCGAAGTCCGGATCGTTCTCCAGGCACTCGCCGAGCGCTTCCATCAAAGCGACCATATATGTTCTCTGTCTGCTCATACGGCCGATATTCGTAGGGTCGTCAACCATAGACATACGTGCTCTTACATAATTAAGCGCGTGGTCGCCCTCGAGGTGCACTGTCTCGCCCTGAACGAGCGTGTCATCTACTCCCTCGAAATTATCCTCTACAAGCACGTCTACGCCGCCTACGAGGTCATTGAACACGGGCACGCCGCCCATGGCAACTGCAAGGTAATTGTCTATCTCGGTATCGTAAAGAAGTCTCGACACAGCGAAAACAGTATCACGGCAGCTGTCCTGTCCTCCGGAACCGTAAGTGTGGGACAAGGCTATCTGCATATTGATGATGCCCTCATACTGACCGAATACATCGTACTTACGGATACCGCACATCGTGTCACGGTTGATCTGAATGATCTTATAGGATCTGTCCGTGTTATCGAATACGACTACCAGCAGGAAATCTGCCTGACTGTAGTTATAGTAACCTTCAGAATCATCAACTACTTCGTAATCGTCCGTACCGATAATCAGGAGCGTATCTATATCTTCTCTGTAACGGTACTGAACGCCGTTATAACTAATGAGCCTCTCCGCAGTCGGTGACTCTGACAGAGGGTCATCCACATGTTCGAATGTAGGCTGAGGTTCGGTGGGAACATTCGGGCGGTCTACATCTCCTACGGGAGATACCGCTGCCCTGTTGTGCATATAGACAGCCGCACCGGCAGCTAAACCCACTACTGCCACACCCGCAGCAACAAGCGCGATCGTATTCTTAGTGGAATCCGTCATTAAGCGCTGACCTCCTGACCGCAGCGGTCACAGACTATGGATGTACCCTTCTTAATCTTAAGAGGAGTCCCGCAGTTGGGGCAGTTCTTTCCGATAAAACGGTTATTATATTCATTCATGTTATTGACTCTGTCCGACATCTCGAACACTCTGTTCGCACGGTCGTATGTGAGCCTCTCGTAGTATCCTTTCTCGACACAACTGATAAGCCTTCTCTCGTAAGCGCTGCCCTTTTTCTTGCCATTCTTGGCAAGGATCGTATCCATACCTACGATACCGTCAGGATCCTTCTCGAAGATCCAGTTGCTGTTGGATACTGCACCGATAAGCAGAAGTCCTCTGATACCGAGAATTGTAAAAACAACACCCACGATAAGGAAGATGGTGCTGAATACGATTACGGCCGTATCCATCTCACCCGTTACGAAGCAGGCGAGAAGCAGGAAAGCCCAGAACAATGAAGGAAGGATTCCGAATATCAATCCTAAGATCGACCAGATCAGCGTAGATGTGTATTTTCCGTGATTCTTATACATATCACACTCTCCTTAAGTAGGAACCGCAGTGCTTACACTTATTGGAGCTTCCGAATCTGACCTGATTAACGGCACCGCATGTGGGACATGTGATGTCGAGGAAGTCAGTCTCATTCCACAGAATGACCTTCTCGTCGTCAGCAACGGCGTTTATAAGATAGCCGGCCTTCAGAAGCCAGTCGATATCCTTCTTCACGTGGACGATGCCGTAACCTGTCATCTCATTGATTCTCTCGTATGTGATAACACCGTCATGGTCTTCCTCGAAGATTTGACCATAGCGCTGAGCTCTCAGTGTTTTCTTGGAGGCGGCAATCAGGAACGCCATCTCAGCAACGAAGATAATCAACAGGACAGCGCTGATAACACTCATACCCGTATCACCATCCTGGATTCCCGCGATAAAGAGAATAATCAGAGGAATACTGACTACACCGGCCAAGATGTAGCTTCCGATCATTAATTTCTTTATAGAGAATAAACGCTTTCTGTTGAAGTATCTATCCATTACTATCACCTTCGAATACTAATAATATCATATTTTCTTCTTCTTTATAGTAACCTGCCCCACTATTGCCCCAAAATTACTTCGATTATCAAAATAATGGTGCTATCATGCAATTACACCATACGGAATGAGGTGACATATCATGACGAAGATACAAAAATGTGAATGGATATCACTTATAGGAATACTTCTCAGCGTACCGGTTCTTTTCTTTGCCTCTCTGAGCAATCTCGACCTTTACGGGACTAAACCCACGTCGCCATTCGAGGTCATAAGCTTCCTGCTCTTCGGAGGATTCGCCCTTTTCTTCGCGGTCATCTACATTATCAAGATAATTCACGCCGTCGTGAAGAAAACAGAAAAACTTCTCACGATCCTCATCTGGAGCCTGTCTCCAATCCTCATCATCATCGCTACGGCAGCTCTCGTTAACGGTGCGACTCCGGTCTACGACGAAGGCCTTAAGGTGCTCAACATCTTCACTACCATCGGCGTCGTACTCACATGCATCCTGTACAACGTATATTTCTTTTTCTTCTGGGGAAGCAAGAAGCACATGTACATCACGCTTATTCTCTTCAACATCGCCGCATGGATCGCAGCATATTTAGCGCTCGGTATATCATACCTGCATAACTACTATCTTATGATGCTCATCCCCGCGCTCACGATCGGTTATCTGGAATACTATCTCCGTCTGAGATTCAAGAAGAAATCACTTTCTTAATATCGACACTATCCACTCGGGATCGGGAGCCTGCATGTCCTTATCGATAGACATCTCCTCCATGATGCCCTGAACTGAAGCCCAGAAGCATCTCGACAGGAGTACTGGATCGCCTTCACGGAAGATACCGTCCTTTTGCCCCTTCGCGATGAGGCCTGCCGTGAAGTGGATGGAATCAACCTGCATCGCGGCCTTGCGTGCCTCTTCCGGCATACCGTTTCTTCTTACCTGTCCCATCAGGACGAACATGTAGAATACCCACGGCTGCTCCTTGGCATACGAGAACAGCTGCTGCAGGAAACCCTTGAGGAACACGTCTGCGGGAGCATTCGCCATAGCCTCCGCGGCAGGGCCCGAGCTTAATGCGCGCGTGCCTTCCGCACCCATCTTCACCACCTCAAGCAGGAGCTCTTCCTTCGACTCGAAATAGTGGAACATGAGTCCCGTGCTCATGGGTACAGCTGCGGCGATGTCGGTGATCTTAGTATCGTAGTATCCCTTTTCGACGAAAAGGGTGAGTGCCGTCATAAGTATCGCCTTACGTCTCTCTTCTTTCTGCTCTTTACGTGTCATAGTGTCCTCAGATATCGATGCTTCTCTTGTTCTGCTTAAGGATCCTCTGCACCGCGAACTTACCGCTTGCAGCCGCCACAGGGAGTCCTCCGGGAGAGTTTGTCCACTGGCCTGCAACAAAGAGGTTGTCGATGCCCTTAAGCTTACCCTTCATTCTTACCTGCTTGCCGTTAGGAGTTGTGATGAAACTCATGTAGCTTCCGTGATATGCATGACAGTATCTCTCATATGTAAGAGGTGTCCATGCATCAAGGAACTCCATGTCGCCGTCAAGTTCAGGGAAAGCCGTTACGATCCTCTTCGTTACCTCCGCTACAAGCTGCTCCTTGACACTTCTATACTCTTCCTTGGAAAGATTCTTCCAGAAGTAGTAGTCCTCATCAGTCTGTGTGATGCATGTCTGGATTACCTGCTTGCCGTCCTTAACAAAGATAGGGTCGTAGCCGTAAGCCTTCACGTACATTCTACCAAACTTCCTGCCGCCGATAACAAGAGGCTCGATCTCGATAAAGACTGTCTCACCCATGCCGCTGTTCTTATTGAAGTTCTCGCTAACCGCGTATGCGACCTGGAAACCGCTTGTAGCAGGGTAATTCTTCTCCTCGGCATATGCCTTCTTAAGCTCCTTCGGCATGTAAGACTTAGGCAGAAGCTTATTGAAAAGAGGATATGTGTCGATTGTAGGTATTACGTAGTCAGCTGCTACGAACTCTCCGCTCTCAAGCGTTATCCCCGTTGCTGTCTTCTTCTCGATATTTATCTTCTCAATACTTGAGTTGTAGAAGATCCTGCCGCCTAACTCCTTAAACTTCTTCTCCATTCTAAGTGACATCTGAAGTGAAGCGCCCATGGGGATCTTGCCGTTGCCGTCTGCCATCGTTGCATAGGAAACGAGGAAGGAATATGCACAGTAAGATGCGGGGATATAATCGCACATGAGCTTCTGCAGAAGCACTGACTTAAATCTCTTGCTGTACTCTTCAATAGTTATCTTTCCGAACTCCTTCATTACCTTCGGGAAGTCCGCCATGCCCTTTCCCATCTCGATGTAGTCCTTGACGCCCCACATCTCCATAGGCTTACCTGCCGGGAAGAGGCACTGCTTGGAGATCTCTACAGACTCGATGAAGTGTCTGATCTCCTCCTCGTCCTCGGGAGCTACTGCGATAAGTTCATTCTGCGTTCTCTGAAGATCATTCCAAAGAGTTGCTGTCTTGCCTTCGTATGTTGATGTGAAGAAAGCATCTATCTTAGCGTATTCCATGTCATCGGTCAGAGCGCCGGTCTTCTTCCAGACATCGTACATCTCTGTATCTTTTCTTGTGCCCGTGAGCCAGTGGATGCAGTTATCGATGTGATATCCCTTCCTGTTCCAGCCGATGCACTCTCCTCCCGGAATGGCATTCTTCTCATAGATCTCAGCCTTAAAACCTGCCATACGTGCGTAAATTCCTGCTGTAAGGCCTGCAACGCCTGCACCGATTACGATTACCTTCTTGTCTGTTGTATTCATCTCTTATTCCTCCTGCGTTGTTGAACTCTCGTTCATTGAATATGTATTCAATATACAGCGCAGATTACCCCTTGTCAATAGTTCGTTGAATTTTAATTCAATTAATTTGCAGTGAATGTTCCGGACAGGTATCCGTAAGCGATAATATTGCCTGAATTGCCGTCAACATCAGTGTCGAGGCCTCTTATAAACGAAGCGAAATTCGGGTTCTGGGAATTTACCGTGCCTCTTACTCTGTCCACGTCGCCGCGAAGCGCCACTACATATATGTCATATACATGCTCGCTTCCGGACGGCGGATACGGTCCTACATACTGCGCACCTGAAGCCCATCCCTGCTCGAGGCTGGTCTCAGTCACAGCATCCGACTTCCAGTGGATGAAGTAGTAAGCCGTCATGTCTACCATATAGATTACATAGTGATCTGCGCCTTCCACGGGCTCCCATGACAACTCGGGAGACACGTCCTCTCCTGCCAGCGTGTTCGACACTACATCAGCCCACACGCCGTCAACGAGGTCGGCACTCGTCACTTCGAAAGTCTCATACTCGGGAAGGAAACCGTCGTCACCTAATACGAAAGCTTCTTCTGTCTCCTGCGGTTCCGTCTCAGTTGCTTCTGTCTCGGCTGCGGTAGTCTCTGTTGCTTCCGCTGTCGTCTCTACACTCTGTACGGGTTCTGCCTGAGCCGTGGTCTCGGCGGGAGCTGCACTACATCCCGTAAGCAGCGCCATACATACTACACCTGCGATAATTCTCTTCTTCATATCCTGCTCCCGTCTTCACAGTAATTCAGCACGCGGTCGTAGAAGTCTTTGGCCTCATCGAACAATCCATGCCCGAGACCATTATATATGTAAAGCTCACTTCCCTCTATACCGCGGTTAAGCTCATACGGCGCCTCGTTACCCACGGTGTTGTCGTCGTCGCCTGCGATGATATACGTGGGGCACTTGATCTTGCTTAGCTCCTTCCTCACATCGAAATGCAGGATCGCGTCTGCATTCTTAAGAAACCTCTCGTAACTTTCAGGCTTCGTGAACTTCGCAAGCAGCGGGAACATCTTCCTGTTCTTATCAAGATAAGGCTTCGAATATGTCTTCTCCGCCGTGTCCACCATGAGCGACTTGTAGTCGTCCTTCTTCGCCATTTCTATCCATGCCGTGACTGCATCCTTCGCGATCTCATTCGCATAAGGGGTCGTTACTGCGAGTATCAGTTTCTCGACTGATTCGGGATAATCGATCGCGATACACTGCGCGATCATGCCGCCCTGAGATACACCGAGAACTGAGAACTTGGTGACGCCTAATGTGCGCAGCACTTCAACCTGGTCGCGCGCCATATCCCTTATGCTGTATCCGTCCGGCATCTCGTTCTTCCTGCTGAACATATATACCGTATAGTTCTTAATGTACTTCTTATATGTGGGCGCGAGCAGCATCGACTTCCCCTTCACTGTCGCAAGTCCGTCAGACAGACCGGGGAGCACGATGAGATTCTTCGGACCCTTTCCGAAACGCGCATAATACATATCGGTATTACTAATCTTAACGCAGCCGTTCATATCACAATCCCTTTCCTAATGCATTGCCGATAAACATCTTCATCTCTTCTGCCATCAGTACATACTCGACGTCATACAGTTTGTGATGCGAGTTGACTTCCTTGATCTGCACATTATCCATGCCCTTCGCGAACGAATAAGCGAAACCGCGCCAGACCTCTTTACTGTCGCCAGTGCCGGCGCCGTTAGATACGAACATCAGCATGGGGATCGAAGGCTTCAGCCTGCTTCTGATCTCATCTCTTACAGCCGCGATGTGCAGCGTCTCATTCCATACTGTTATGTTGCAGAACCTGGTTCTTATGAGTTCTTTATACTCTCGGCGCTCTTCCTTAGTTAAAGTCTTCGACGGCCTTACGAGCCCAAGCTTCCCGACCAGCGGCGCCAGCTTAAACACCTTTTTCGCTCTTGCCATGCGCACATCTATCGTGTCGTATGATTCGGGCACCGCCATATCAAGGCCGATGATCGCCTCCACCTCATCCGGATATTCCTGCGCCCACTTCAAAGCTTCGACTCCGCTCATGGAGTGCGGACAGAGAATAAAAGGCCCGCTGATGCCGGCCTTAAGAAGCGCCTCCCTGCACTCTCTTAAGATCGTATCGAACGATCTTTCCGTGTCGACGATGTCGCTGTAACCGTAGCCGAACTTCTCGACGACTACGATCCTGTATTCACCGGACAGTCTTCGATATAGAGTTCTGTATTCATAAACAGGCGACGCGATACCGCTGCCCGCCATAATCAAGAGCGTGTGTTCTCCCGCGCCTTCCTCGTAGACATTCATCTTATGTCCGTCTACTTCTATGAGTCTTCCTTCCATCTCTCACTCCTTGATCTTATCCCACAATTTCTTAAGTCCGTCCGCCTTAAGATAATCCATCGCTTTCTCTATGGATTCGATACCCGTCTTTCCGACTGAGTCTCGGAGCATCATGCTGTCTTCGATGGAAATAAATCTGATACTCTTAACGTCGTAGTCCGGAGCCGAATCGAATCGTAACGCGCTCTCCTTCGCCTGCTTCAGATACTGCTCGGCCTTCCTCTTCTTACCGCTCTCAAGTTCTACAGCTGCAAGACCTGTTAAGTAGAAACAGTCGATCTTATCGAACACATTAGGCTTGTCGTTTTTCTTATATGCTTTATTCTCATTAAGCCCCGCTTCAATGATCGCTCTGGCCTCGCCGTAATCCCTGCTTCCGATGTAGCACAGCGCCTTGCCCGTGATGAGATTGATCCGGTCGCCGATCTGCTTTACCATCGCGCGCGACAGGTATTCGTCGGCTCGTCTGTATTCGTTATTAAGCGCGAGCACCTGTCCTATCCTGATGTCGAAGATACCTCCCGCATTGTGCTCCTCATAGATCTTAAGCGCCTTCTTGTTGTCGCCCAAAGTCTGGTGAAGTATCGCGAGCTGGCCGTAGATAACGGACTCGTTAATAGCAGGATCCGTGTTCTGCGGCAGAAGCGTCAGCGACTGCTCGAAAAGCTCTATCGCTCTTAACAGGTAGTCCTCGTTCTTCGGGTTAATACCGTTTACGCCGTAGAGCAGTGCGCACTCGAACACTATCGCGAAATTATGCGGGTACTTCTTAAGTGCCTTCTGCGCCTCCACGGGGCCGTCGGGGGCCATGACATATGCCATCTTGCGGAGGCGTGACGCGAGCTTTTCGATGCGGTTGTCGCGCGGTGCGTATCCTATGAGCACGTCGAGGGACGTGTCGAAGAAGTCTGCCATCTCGAGTATAAGCGAGAGCTCCGGCGTAGACAGTCCTGCCTCCCACTTATGTACTGCACCCACGGTGACGTTGAAGACATCCGCGAGCTGCTCCTGGGTGAGACCTCGCGCCTTACGCATCGCCCTGATGTTTACTGCAAGATTGTTGTTCATGTCGTTCTCCCGGTAACCGATACCGTCAGTAATTCAGATAGCTAAGCGGGTAATTATCCACGCAGTAAAGCTCGCTTCCATTACCGATCTTAAATACGAGGGTACAGGTCGAGCCGTTGCTGTCTTCGATCCTGAAGTCGTGAGCATCAAGGTAAGGCTTATCGTCGCCCGCTTCCGCTATCACCATGCAGTGACAGCGCGTGCCGTCAGGATAGTAATGGTACGCCTCCGTGATGTGATGCCCAGCCTTCAGAGTAACCTTATTGTGCTTGAAGCCGGCAGCAGCGATCACCGCCACAGCCATCAAAACTGCTAATGCAATTATCAGACCTTTTTTCTTCATTTCCGTATCCCTCCTTCTATACTGATTGTATAGGCGGCAGGTGCGGAAATGAATACACCACTAATATAATTAGTATAGCAGTTATTATACTGTTGGTATAGGTTAGCGTTCTCTTATAATTAACAACATGGAAACAACTTAAACCGCTATAAGTTATATAATCCAACTTAAGCGGAGGGTTTATGAGCAGAAGACGTAAAATCTGTGTATTCATGAACGAGATCACCCAAACCTTTCAGCATGAATTCGGAAAGGCTTTATCCGAGCTCGCACTCCGTCACGGAATGGATGTTTTCTTCTACACATCCTATGGTTCTTACTCATGTCCGTACGGACGTAATCTCCTGTCCGAGATCGGCAAGAAGAACATCATTCATCTTCCCGATTTCTCTGTATTCGATGCGGTTATAGTTCTTCCCAACACATTCGATATCTTCGGAATGGACAACGAACTGTACAGACGTCTGAGGAATGAGGCTAATTGTCCCATCTTCTGCATTCAGAGCGGACCTTCAGACTTCCACACGATAACGATCAAGAATAAGCAAGCCATCAAGGATATGACAAACCACTTCATCCTGAAGCATAACTTCAAGAAGATCTACTACATGTCAGGGCCCTTCGATACCAAAGAGACACCCGAACGTCTTGAAGGCTATACCGAAGCAATGCTGGAAGCAGGTCTTAAGATCGGACCGAACTACATATACGAGGGTAACTACTGGCGTAACAGAGGCGCCAAGGCAATGAACTTCTTCCTTAACGGAACCGATGACTACCCTGAAGCCATCGTATGTGCGAACGACTTCATGGCACTGTCGATATGCGACGAGCTCAAGGCAAGGGGCAAGCGCATTCCCGAGGACGTCGCCGTATCCGGATTCGACGGCATACAGGAAGGCCTCGAGTACTCCCCTTCACTCACATCAGTTATGGTTAACCCGGAGCTTTATGCTGCCAAGCTTTTCGACATGTTGGGACAGAGCCTCAGAGGCAACCCTATACAGAAGCAGGTGTTCATTCCGGGCAATCTGCTGTTCGGCGGAAGCTGCGGCTGTCATGAGTTTCTCTATTCTTACAACCACACAGAGGCGATAAAGCAGTTAAGCTCGACCGAGTATCTCTTAAGAGAAGCGGGACGAATCACGTCCGACTACCAGAACGATTACGATCTCGATAACGCCATGTACGTAGCCAACTACTATTTCCACACACTCGGATGTAATCGCGGCTACCTGTGCCTGTGCACCGATGACCAATCGAACCTCGAGCGTGTGGAAGAGAACAAGGAATTCACGGATCAGATGATCCTTAAGCAGATAATGTACATAGACCGAGATAATAATCCTGATATCAAGAACATCAGGTTCGACCGTAAGGACATCCTCCCCAAGGAGATACTCGAAGGTAACGATGTCTCTTCCTATATTATCTTCCCGCTCCACTTCAAGAATATGGAATACGGATATCTCGTACTGCAGCCCGAGAGCAGAGAGTGGCCGAATTCTCTCACGAGCACGTATATCAACACATTGTCCGGAGCCATCGAGAACAGCATTTACGAGCAGAAGTTCCGTACTCTGTCTGAAGCGAAGAAGCTCAGCCAGACGGATCCTCTGACCGGTCTTAACAACCGACGAGGATTCGAGGACGCACTGTCGAAGCTTCTCACGGATGACGACGGCAAGTCGCTGATAACTATCGTCAGCATAGACATGGACGGTCTTAAGCCCATCAACGATATCTACGGTCATCAAAACGGGGATCTCGCGATCACTTCCATGGCCGATATCCTGAGAGCGACCGTCAAGGAGAATGAGATATCTGCAAGATTCGGCGGTGATGAATTCATGGCGGTTCTGGTCTCGGATACCGACGCCCGTAAAGAGGAATTCAAGAAGCAATTCTTCGATAAGCTCAAGGCGACTTCGGATAAGCTCAACAAACCGTTTAAACTCGGTGCGAGCATAGGTATGTGCGATCTTAAGAACGGCGATACGGCGCAGATCATTACATGTATGCAGATCGCGGATCAGCGTATGTACGAAGTTAAGAAAGAACACCACAAATTAAATCCCACAGGAAGATAAAACGCCCCGGCCGAAGTGAAGTGAACCCATAAAGTTGGACGGAATTAAATTGAGTATAAGGACTGATTCCTTGCCTGGCAAGGAGTCAGTCCTTTCAGTTTGA
>Ga0310786_10000564_pt1 | contig 60278 bp, 49 predicted proteins | sample AusTroGonzalo_MG_FD_203881 | JGI IMG/M metagenome (GOLD analysis project Ga0310786, IMG submission 203881) | Bovine rumen microbial communities from tropical cattle in Woodstock, Queensland, Australia - Gonzalo_03 (v2) (version 2) | ecosystem: Host-associated > Mammals > Digestive system >...
CCAGGAAGGTGAAGAGGTCGGCACGCTGAATCTGTGGCGGGTTCTCGCTCGACAGCTTGGTGAGGAACGGCGGGTTGGCGTAGAGGTCCATCAGGTAGAAATAATGCAATGCGCGCATAAAGCGGGCTTCGGCACGCTTCTGCTTGGTGGCTGCATCGCCGCCGTTGGCATTCTCTAGATAGAAGTTGCAGATGGTGACACCAAACATCAGGCGGTAGTAGAGCGCCTTGATCATCACGTTAGAGTTGGTCCACGTGTCGCGGTTCAGCTCAGGCATGCCTGGGTCGTTCCACCAGCAGTGACCCTCGTCGGTGGTCAGGGTGTTCATGTTCCAGATGAGGCGCGTCATGTTCGATGTACCCTCGTCAATATCGTCGAGGTCGCTGTCGCCGTTAGGTCCAATCTGACCTGTGAGCACCAGGTTTCCGTAAATCTTGTTGAAGATGTAGTCTTCGTTGAAGTCGGATACTTCCTGCGGATTGATATTGCTTACCTCGAGGTCCTTCACACACGATGTGGTGAAGACAGCAGCGCAGGCAAACATTGTAACCGGTAAAATATATCTCAGTTTCATAATCGTTTCGTTTTTTTTAGGTTTTCCATTAGAAGTTCAGACTGACGCCCAGAATGGTGGTGATAGGACGGGGATAGATGTCGCCGTCGACACCGCTGGCCACCTCAGGATCAATGCCTGTGTAGTTGGTGATGGTGAACACATTCTGAACAGTACCATAGATTCGTCCGCTAATGTTGGTGTCGAACAGCTTATCGAAGCTGTAGCCCAAAGTGATGTTGTCCATCTTCAGGAACGAGGCGTTCTCAACAAAATAGTCAGAGGCATACTGCTGCTGCGACACATTGGTGAAGCCGCGCTCCACAGAGGCCACACGCAGGTTGCTCAGGTTGCCGTTGGTATAGACGCTGCCTGCACCCACATTGCTGGAGCCGGAAGCGGTGCTGTTGAACACATAGTTGCCAAGGCTGGCACGCATCGAGAAGCCGAGGTCCCACTGTTTGTACTGCAGCTTGGACGACAGACCCATGAGCACGTCGGCTGCGGGCTTATAGTAATAATAGCGGTCGCCACCATCCAGATAGCCGTTGCCATTGCGGTCAACGAAGGTGTTGGGGATGGGGTTGCCGTTCTGGTCGTAAACCTGTTGGTAAACATGGAAGGCGCTGACGGGCTTGCCTACGGTGTGGGCCTGGATGTTACCACCAGTACCTGTCAGACCGCCGCCAGTCTCAACGAAGTAGTCATCGCCCTCGCCGCTGATCAGCTCGTCAATCTCGTTCTTGTTATAGGTGAAGTTATAGCTCACCTCCCAGCGCCAGTCCTTGCTCTGGATGGGGCGTACGGTGGTCATAAACTCGAAACCTGTGTTGTGCAAAGAACCGATGTTGCTCTTTACCTTATTACGGAAGTTAGAACCTGCTGCCACGAAGACGTCGTTGATCAGGTCGGTGGTCTTGCGATAGTACCAGTCGAGGCTGAATTCTACGCGATTATTTAGGATAGCGAGGTCGATACCTGCATTGTAGGTAGTGGTCTTCTCCCAAGTAAGATGGGGGTTATAGGCCTGAGGACGATAGGTGGTGCCGTTGCCCAGCACAGGATAGAGGGCGTGGGCGTTGGCATTGGGCTTGAACACGGGGATATAGGTGTAGTCGCCAATACCTTCCTGCTGACCTGTCATACCCCAACCTAAGCGCATCTTGGCGTCGCTGAGGAAGTCAATGTTCTTCAGGAACGGCTCTTCCTTCATGCGCCATGCAAAGGCCACAGAGGGGAAGTAACCCCACTGCTGGTTGTCGTTGCCTGCCAGCCAGTTGAAACGTGACGAACCATCGGCACGCAGCGTGAAGGTCAGCATGTAGCGGTCCATGAGTGAGTAGTTCAGACGTCCGAAGAACGACACAAGGTAGTTCTCTGACTCATAGAGCGTCACCTGGTCCTCGGCAGGCTCGTTATAGTATGCACCAGGGTTGGTGGTGTTGCTGTCAGGCACGGTGCCGTGGCTGTACCAGTCGGTCTTGACATGGAAGTGCTGCCACTCGTAACCTGCCATGATGTCGAAGTGATGAACCTTCAGGAAGTCCTTCATGTACTGGGCATAGAGTGAGAGCTGGAGGTTATAGCTGTCCTTGGTGTTCCAGCCATCGGAGCCATAGTAATAGGCCGAAGGCGACAGCGGGCTGCGTGTGGTGTTCTGCTTACCTGTTGAGAGGTCCATAGCTGCATTGGCATGCAGGTGAAGGTCTTCGAAGCCGTGGATGGCGTAGTCAACCTCGACATTACCCAGCAAGCTCTTCGACCTGGCGCGGTTGTTGACCTGATACAGCGAGGCAACGGGGTTGGATGTGCCCTTAGGCATATAGAGCCAGCTGCCGCCACCCTCGTAAGAGGCTGTGGTGAAGCTCTGCACATAGCCACCGAAATAATCCTGATAGATGTCGTTGCTGCCAGTCACAGCCTTGGTGGGATCCATAGAGATGGCTGCACCCACCACGCCGTCGGCATAGCGGTTCTTGGCGTACATACCCTTACCATTGATGTTCAGCTTCAGATGGTCCTTCAGCAATGAAGGCGAGATATTGAAGCTGGCAGTATAACGGGTGAAGTTTGAGGTCTTCAGAATACCGTTCTGGCTGGTGGCGCCGAGTGACAGGCGATAGGGCATGTTCTTCAGACCACCCGACATGGTGATGTTGTGGTCGTTGGAAACGGCTGTCTGGAATATCTCGTCCTGCCAGTCGGTATTAGCGTACTGCTTGTTGCCGTTAGCATCGAGATAGCCCAACTCGCGATAGGCGTCGCTATCCTCACCATACAGGTTTTTGATGTAACTCATCAGACCAGGACCATCGAGCACGTCAGTGGTCTTTTTCTTGGTGCTGATACTCACGTTACCACTATAATTAAAGGTGGGCTTCTGTCCGCTGCGGCCTTTCTTGGTGGTGATGATAATCACACCGTTAGAGGCACGGCTACCATAGATAGCTGTGGCAGAGGCATCCTTCAGCACGGTGAACGACTCGATATCGTTGGGGTTGACCATAGACAGAGGATTGGCCAAACCCTGAACACCATAGTTGTCCATAGCCAGACCATCAATCACTATCAGAGGGTCGTTAGAGGCGTTCAACGACGAACCACCACGAATGCGAATCTGAGCACCACCGCCAGGGGTACCATCGCCAGGGGTTACTGCCACACCAGCAATCTTACCGCTAATCATGTCTTGAGCGTTGATGTTCAAGCCGTGGTTCTTGTCATCGGGCTTAATGGCTGTCACAGAACCAGTAAGGTCGGTCTTCTTAGCGCGTCCGTAACCAATGACCACCACATTCTCGAGAAGGGCGGCATCGTCCTGAAGGGTTACCACCAGATTGGGGGCTGCTTTCACTGTAGCTGTCTGGTAGCCTACATAAGTAACAGAGATGTTGGCACCCTGATCTGCTTTCAACTGGAAGTTACCGTCGAAATCACTCACAGTGGCCGTCTGAGTACCTACCACACGAATGGTGGCGCCGATAATCGGCTCGCCCAGAGCATCTTTAACATGACCTTTGACGTCGATTTGCGCAAAGGCTCCTACCGAAAGGAATAGTCCAAGCATCAGGACAAACATCCTTAACGGGGTACGAATGATTAATTGCTTCATCATTTGTCTTTTAAGTTAGTATTTTTGGTTATAAGTTCTCGTATTGTTAGGGTGGATGTTGTAAATCCGAGTGCAAAGTTAAGATTTGTTTTTAATTGTTTCATAATATTTTGAACACAAATTCGTTATTATATAGTGCAAACGTTTGCATAGCAAGAGGTGTAATATTACGCAGCAGAGAAATAGGATGTAGGCAAATATTCTATATCTTTGTAACGTCAAAACAAACAATACGACCTGATGAAAGAGATAGCATCACTTACGATGAAGGATATTGCTGCCGAGATGGGCGTCTCGGTAGCCACTGTTTCGCGTGCTCTGAAGGACTCGCCGCGCATCTCGAAGGATGTGCGCCAGAAGATCCAGCAATATGCACGCGAACATAACTTCATACCTAACGTGCTGGCTGAGTCGTTGCGCCATAGTAAGGTGCAACCCATGAAGGTCATTGGCGTGATAGTGCCGGAACTGGTGCATTATTATTTCATGACCATCCTGAAAGGCATTGAGGAGGAGGCAGAGGCTCGGGGCTATCGTATCATGGTGGCACAGAGCGGCGAACGCTATGAGAAGGAAGTCAGACTGTGTCAGTCTTTTTACGAGAACAAGGTCTGTGGCATCATTGTGTCGCAAGCAAAGGACACGCAGCACTACGAACACTTCCAGAAGCTTATCGACGCGGGAGTGCCCTTGGTGTTTTATGATAGGATATGTACGGGCGTGAATGCTAGTAGGGTAGTGGTCGATGATTATACGGGGGCCTTCAATGCGGTGAGTCACCTTATTCAGACGGGCTGCAGGCGAATTGCCTTCTTCGGTTCGCAGATGAACCTGGAGATTGCCAAGAACCGCTTCAATGGCTATAAGGATGCGCTGCTGAAACACGGGCTGCCTTTCGACGACACGCTGACGCGTATCTGCGACAACCGCATGGATGCGGAAATCATCACACCATCGCTGTTTGATGGTGACTATTACCCTGATGCGTTCTTTGCCGTCAACGATGATACTGCCATCGGTATCCTCTATACTGTGAAGCGTATGGGCTTGCGAGTGCCGGAGGATATCAGCATCTGCGGCTTTACCAATGGTGAGCGAGCCATCGCTTGTGAGCCAATGCTGACTACGGTGGAGCAGCGTGGCGTGATGGTGGGTGAAGAGGCTGCCAGTATCCTGATAGGCCATGTGGAAGGCACCATCCCCTTGGAACGGGCCGAGAAACGTGTCGTGCGCACGCGCCTAATATTAAGAGGAACGACGCGGTAGGTGAAAAGTGAAAAGTGAAAGATAATACAAATACGATATGAAAACGAAACCTGATTTAAGTTTTTGGAAACTATGGAACCTGAGCTTTGGGTTCTTTGGCGTGCAGATAGCCTACGCCTTGCAGAGTGCTAACATCTCGAGAATCTTCCGTACGCTGGGTGCTGACCCGCACGACCTGAGTTTCTTTTGGATTCTGCCACCCTTGATGGGCATCTTGGTGCAACCCATTGTGGGTACATTGAGCGATAAGACATGGACTCGTTTCGGTCGCCGCATACCTTATCTCTTCGTAGGTGCTGCGATGGCTGTGGCCGTGATGTGCCTACTGCCTAATGCTGGCTCGCTGGGACTGACAACAGTGGGTATGGTGCTGATAGTGGGCTTGCTGGCGTTGATGTTACTCGATACAAGTATCAACATGGCGATGCAGCCATTCAAGATGCTGGTGGGCGACATGGTGAACGAGGTGCAGAAAGCCAAGGCTTACAGCATCCAGTCGTTCTTGTGCAACGCCGGTAGTGTGGTGGGCTTCCTGTTCCCATTCTTCTTCGCATGGCTGGGACTGAGTAATGTGGCCCCCGAGGGCGTCGTGCCTGATACGGTTATCTGGTCGTTCTATGTCGGCGCTGCTATCCTCATTGTCTGTGTCATTTATACCACGCTGACGGTGAAGGAGTGGAATCCAAAGGAGTTTGCAGAATATAATGAGGCCAGTGCTGAAGGCGAAGCGAGTCAGTCAAGTGGCAATTGGCTCGTTCTGCTGAAAAATGCCCCTGCCACCTTCTGGCGTGTGGGCTTGGTGCAATTCTTCTGCTGGGCGGCGTTCCTGTATATGTGGACCTATGTCGTTGATGCTGTGTCGCTGACGGTGTGGGGAACGGCTGATGCCGAGACGGCAGCTTATCAGGAAGCTGGTAACTGGACGGGTGTACTTTATGCTATTCAGGCGCTGGGTAGTGTGGCCTGGGCTATGGTGCTGCCACGTTTTGCTAATACAAAACTGGCCTACTCCGTCAGTCTGATTCTGGGTGGTATCGGCTTCGCCCTGATTCCATTCTGTCCTGACCGCTATCTGCAGATAGTACCCTTCCTGCTGATTGGCTGTGCATGGGCTGCGATGTTGGCTATGCCTTTCACGTTTGTTACCAATGCCCTGCAGGGACGTGGACATATGGGCGCCTATCTGGGGCTGTTTAACGGCACCATCTGCCTGCCGCAGATCATTGCAGCTCTTTGTGGCGGACAAATCTTGCACTTGGTAGGCATGCAGGATAGTATGATGTTTGTGGCTGGTGCCCTGCTGCTCGTTGGTTCTCTTTGCGTATTTGCCATCAAGGATAAGAGATGAGGGATGATGGTCTGAGAGCCGCGATAATACGTCTCGTCGTGGTCTTGCTGATATTTTGTCCGAGGGCTGCTTCTGCCCAGGGAGAAGCCTTCGACGATGTGATGCAGCATGTGCCGATGGCTTCGGCCTTTGCCATGCGGGCCTGTGGCGTTAAGAGCGAGTCACCTACGTGGACAGAGTTTATTGCAACGGCAGGCGTCTCCTATCTGGTAGGTACTGGCGTGACCTACGGACTGAAGCATACTGTGAAGGAATGGCGTCCTGACGATAGCGACCAGCGTTCGTTTCCATCTGGACATTCTATGTATGCTTTTGCTGGAGCCACCACGTTGCGTCATGAATACGGCCATCTGTCACCATGGATTACTGTTGGCGGCTATGGACTGGCTACATTGGTGGCAGCAGACCGCGTGAGACGGGATCGCCATTATGTGCATGATGTGTGTGCCGGAGCTGCCATCGGACTGCTGGGTACGGAGCTGACCTATTATCTGAAAAAGAAGTATATCAAGTCAAAAATACTGGACGTTTCCTTTACAGGACAGGGCTTTTCCCTGTATGTTGTCTTGTAAAGTAGTGCAAACGTTTGCATCGTTTCTTGCCCATGAAATGCGCAAAAGCTTTTGTCGCATGGGAAAATTGTCGTACTTTTGACGAAAAAATAAAACCTAAGCAAATGAAACTACTATTTAATCTCGAGTATCGGACGAATTTCGGAGAGGAATTGGTGTTGAACGTGATAGGTGAAAACCAACAGGTTGAGCAGCATGTCATGTCAACACAGGATGGCTATCGCTGGACGGTTGAAATGAACGGTAAACAGGCTGTGGCTGGGAAATTTATGGATTATTACTACAGCTTGATGCGTGGTGACAAAGAGGTACGCCACGAATGGCTGGTAGAGCCCCACCGCCTGGAGTTTGCAGCCAAGAAAGGTGTGCGCTATACTATTTACGACCACTGGATTGATACACCAGAAGATAGTTATATGTACTCATCGGCATTTACCGATTGTGTGATGTCACGTGAACGACAGCTTAGCACAGGAACAGAGTTTAAACGGACCATCCGTCTGAAGGTACGTGCTCCACAGTTGCGCAACGGCGAACGACTTGCACTGGTGGGCTCCTCGCTCTATCTGGGTGAGTGGGACTGCTCGAAGGCACTGCCGATGGCAGAACACGAGAGTCATGAGTGGGTGGTCAGTCTTGATGCAGACCTGCTGCCTGATGTGGTGGACTATAAGTTTATCATCTTAGGCAACGACTCTGTTATCTGGGAGAATTGCGAGAATCGCATATTGGTGAAACCCGCTATGGAGATTGGCGAGGTGGTGGTCATCGAGGTACAGCAGTCGTGGTTCAGTATCCCGCTGTGGAAGGGTGCTGGTACTGTGATTCCCGTCTTCTCGCTGCGTAGTGAGGGGAGCTTCGGCGTAGGCGACTTCGGCGACCTGAGGATGATTGTAGACTGGTGTGCCAAGACGGGTCAGAACGTGCTGCAGATACTGCCTATCAACGATACTACTATCACTCATACCTGGCAGGACTCTTATCCCTACAACTCTATCAGCATCTATGCCCTGCATCCGCAATATACCGATTTGCGTCAGTTGCCAGCCCTGAAGGATGAGACTCTGAAAGCGAAGTACGAAACGCTGCGCCAGGAACTGAATGCCTTGCCACAGATAGACTATGAACGCATGATGGAGGCCAAGATGGGTTATCTGCAGGCTATCTTCAAGCAGGAGGGTGCCACCATCAAACGTCGTGCTTCCTATAAGAAGTTCGTCGATGACAACCGCCAGTGGCTGGAGCCCTATGCCCGCTTCTGCTTCTATCGAGATAAATACGGTACCGCCACCTTCTCTGAGTGGCCCAAGAGCCTGCCGAAGGCTGATGCTAAGGTGCTCGACTTCTGGTATTTCATCCAGTATGTCCTCGACCTGCAGATGCGTGCTGCCCACGAGTATGCACGTAAGAATAAGGTGATACTGAAGGGTGATATCCCCATCGGCATCAGTCGCGATGGTGTGGAGGCCTGGGTAGAGCCGCGTTACTTCAACCTTAACGGACAGGCTGGAGCACCACCCGATCCCTTCTCGGACGACGGACAGAACTGGGGCTTCCCCACCTACAACTGGGACGAGATGCTCAAGGACGACTGCTCGTGGTGGGTGCGCCGCTTCCGCAAGATGGCGGAGTATTTCGATGCCTATCGTATAGATCACGTGCTGGGTTTCTTCCGCATCTGGGAGATTCCCGTACCTGAGAAGTCTGGTCTGATGGGACAGTTCGCACCCGCCCTCGGTATGAGTCGCGAGGAGATAGAGGCCTATGGCGTGTTTGGTCATCTGGACGATTTGTTCCTGGTGGACCATAAGCGCAACGACCGCTGGCACCCACGTATCTCCATTCAGTTCAAGCCTGCCTACCAGCAATTGTCTGACGAGGAGAAGGATAACTTCAATCATCTGTACAACGACTATTTCTATCGTCGCAACAACCAGTATTGGTATAATGAGGCCATGAAGAAGCTGCCTCGCCTGACGCAGGCCACCCGTATGCTGGTATGTGCCGAGGACCTGGGAATGGTGCCCGACTGCGTGCCTTGGGTGATGAACGAATTGCGCATCCTCTCTCTGGAGATTCAGTCGATGCCCAAAGACCCTAGTGTTCGCTTCGGACAGCTGCAGCTGAACCCCTATCGTTCGGTTTGCACCATTTCTACGCACGATATGCCTACGTTGCGCCAATGGTGGGACGAGGATGAGGCTCGCACGCAAGACTACTTTAACAGCGAGTTGCACCACGAGGGTCCCGCTCCTCATCCTATGCCAGTATCGCTCTGCAAGGAGGTGGTTGCCCGTCATCTGATGTCGCCCTCTATGCTCTGTCTACTGTCGTTACAGGATTGGCTCTCTATCGACGAGCATCTGCGCTTGCCTGACCAGAACGCAGAACGTATCAATATTCCTGCTAATCCCCGTCATTACTGGCGCTATCGTATGCACCTCACCATTGAACAGCTGCTCAAGGCTGATGACTTCAACCACGAGGTAACGTTACTTATTAAACAAGGAAACAGATAAGACATGAAAACTGGACTTCAACTATTATTGGGCCTGATTGTCGCTCCCCTGACGATGATGGCTACAGAGGTAAAATCACCCAATGGCAATGTGGTGCTGAACTTCACCGTTGAGGATGGCCGCCCTACCTACACCTTAGATTATAAGGGAAAGGCCGTTGTGTTGCCTTCGCATCTGGGCTTGGAACTGGCAAGAGACAAGCACGCCTCGATGGGAATGGAGGAGAGGAGTCTGCTGGAAGGTTTTACACTTGCGAAGGAAGAGACTTCGGAGTTCGACGAAACCTGGCAACCCGTATGGGGTGAGACCCGCGATATCCGTAATCACTATAACGAATATGCAGCCACCTTGTCGCAAGAGTGGCAATCGGCGCCTCCCAAGGGCACTCGGGGTCAGCGTTTGGCTTTCCGTCGCCACGAACGTCATATCATCATCCGCTTCCGCGTTTACGACGATGGTATCGGGTTCCGTTATGAGTTCCCGCAGCAGACCGAACTGAACTATTTCCTGATTCAGGAAGAGAAGAGTGAGTTTGCGATGGCTGGCGACCATACAGCCTGGTGGCTGCCTGGCGACTACGACACGCAGGAACAGGAGACACAGGAGACGAAGCTCAGTGAGATTCGTGGTCGTATGCAGGAAGCCGTAAACTGGGGCAACAGTTCGGTGGCGGTGTTCTCGCCTACAGGTGTGCAAACATCGCTTCAGATGAAGAGTGCCGACGGCCTTTATATCAATATCCACGAGGCAGCTTGCGCCGACTACGCCACGATGCACCTGGAACTGATTGACGAGAAGACAGAGCAGTTCTCTACCGAGTTGGGTGGCGGCAGCAACGCCTATACCCCTTGGCCTAAAGCCTCTGAGTGCGAGTTGCCCAAGCCCTATACCTTTGTGAGCCACCTGACTCCCGATGCTACTGGCTTGAAGGGTGCTATGCAGACCCCTTGCGAGACCCCTTGGCGTACGGTGATGGTGAGCGACGATGCCCGCGATATGCTGTCGTCAAACCTCATCCTCAACCTCAACGAGCCTTGCGCTTTGGATGATGTCAGCTGGATTCATCCCACGAAATACTGCGGTGTATGGTGGGAGATGATTGTGGGCAAGTCATCATGGCACTATACAGATGATGTCCCCAGCGTAAAGCTTTCAACTTTCAACTATCAACTTTCAACGCCCAATGGACGTCATGCTGCCAACAACGAGAAGGTGAAGCGCTATATCGACTTTGCCGCTAAGAACGGACTCGACCAAGTGCTGGTAGAAGGCTGGGATGTAGGCTGGGAGGACTGGGCCAATATGTGGAAGCGCGATGTCTTTGACTTCCAGACGCCCTATCCCGACTTCGACATCGAGATGCTGAACAAATATGCCCACTCTAAAGGTGTAAAACTGCTGATGCACCACGAGACCTCCAGCTCTACTCAGAACTACGAGCGCCATCTGGAGGCCGCCTTCAACCTGATGAACAAATACGGCTACGATGCTGTGAAGACGGGCTATGTGGGAGATATCATCCCTCGTGGCGACCACCACTACTCGCAGTCGATGAACAACCACTACCTCTATGTGGTGAAGGAAGCCGCCAAACATCATATTATGGTGAATGCCCACGAGGCCACGCGTCCTACGGGTCTCTGCCGCACCTATCCCAACCTGGTGGGCAACGAGAGTGCCCGAGGCACAGAGTATGAGGCCTTTGGCGGCTCGCGTCCCAATCATACCTGCATTCTGCCGTTTACCCGTTTGCAGGGCGGTCCTATGGACTTTACCCCAGGCATCTTTGTCACCAAGCTCTCCGAGTGGAGTGAAAATACTTCGTGGGCCCGCATCACCATTGCCGGTTCGCTGGCTCTCTATCTCACCATGTATTCGCCCTTGCAGATGGCTGCCGACCTACCTGAGAACTACGAGAAGTTTGACGATGCCTTCCAGTTCATCCGCGATGTGGCCTGCGACTGGGACCAGAGTATCTATCTCGAGGCCGAGCCTGCCGACTATATCACCGTAGCCCGCAAGGCAAAGGGTACCGACAACTGGTTCATTGGCGGCAAGTGCGACGAGAACGGACACCAGAGCACCATCAAGCTTGACTTCCTGGATAAGGACAAAAAGTACGAATGCACCATCTATGCCGATGCCCCCGATGCCCACTACGAGACCAATCCGCAGGCCTACGTTATCACCAAGAAGGTGGTGAAGGCTGGTCAGACACTCAAACTCAAAGAAGCCCCCGGTGGTGGTTTCGCCGTTTCCCTGATAGCAAAATAGTATGAAGAAAAGCATTATAACAGGCATGATAGCCCTCCTCCTCTCCGCTTGCGAATCAGAACAGAAGGTGTTTCATTTCGACGAGATGACCTACTCGCCCAGCGAGACAGTATTCCGACTCTTTGCGCCTGCCGATGCCACGTGCTATGTGGTGATGGACGATGAGGTGCTGCCGATGACGCTGGGAGCCGACAGCATCTGGACGGCTACAGCTAAAGGCGACCTCAAGGGACATACCTATCAGTTCCTTGTCAATAAAAGTCTCTCGCCTGGTGTCTTTGCCAAAGCGGTGAGTGTGAATGGCGAGAAGGGTGTCGTTGTTGATATGCGTGACACGAATCCGGAAGGGTGGGAGAGTGACCAACCCGTCCGCCGCGTGCCTCAGGATATCGTGGTTTATGAGATGCACCATCGTGACTTTTCCGTCAATCAGCCTTTGGCCCAGCATCCAGGTAAGTTCCTGGCGCTGACGGAGCCTTGGGCCATTGAACATCTCAAGGAGTTGGGCATCAATGCAGTACATATTCTGCCTTCATACGACTACGGCTCTGTGGACGAGACTCGACTCAACGAGCCACAATACAACTGGGGCTACGACCCTGTGAACTATAATGTGCCTGAGGGTGGCTACAGCACCGACCCCTACGACCCCTTGTGTCGCATCCGCGAGTTCAAGCAGATGGTGCAGGCTCTTCACAAGGCTGGTATCGCCGTCATCCTCGATGTGGTCTATAATCATACCTACGACATAGACCACTCCAACTTCCAGCGCACCTATCCCGATTACTACTATAGAGCCTACCCCCTACCCCTCCCCAAGGGAGGGGAGTCTGGTCAGATAGACGCGGAAGAGGTAACTGATAGTCCCTCCCTAGGGGAGGGGATGGGGTGGACCTATTCCAACGGCTCCGGCTGCGGCAACGAGACCGCTAGCGAAAAGCCCATGATGCGCCTGTTTATGATAGAATCGGTGAAATACTGGATTGACGAATATCATATCGACGGCTTCCGTTTCGACCTGATGGGGTGTCATGATATCGAGACGATGAACGCCATCCGAAAGGCTGTTGACGAGATAGATCCCAATATCTTTATCTATGGTGAAGGCTGGAGTGCTGGCGCCTGTGCTCTACCCAATGAACAGCTGGGTATGAAGGCAAATATCTCGAAGATGCCTCGCATCGCTGCCTTCTCTGATGAGATTCGCGATGCCCTGCGGGGTCCTTGGTCAGATAACGCCATGGGTGCCTTCCTGGCTTGTGCGCCTCATTGTGAGGAGAGCCTGAAGTTTGGAATAGCAGGTTGTATTGATCATCCGCAGGTGGATATGTCGCAGGTTAATTACAGCAAAGAGCCGTGGGCAGCTGAGCCAACACAAATGATGTCTTATGTCAGTTGTCATGATGATATGTGTCTGACAGACCGACTGAGAGCCAGTATCCCGGGCATTACTGATGATGAATTGATTAGTCTCGATCTGTTAGCACAGACAGCGGTGTTTACCTCTCAGGGAGTACCTTTCATGCTGAGTGGCGAAGAACTGCTTCGTACCAAGTTGGGCGTTCATAATTCCTATGAGTCACCTGATAGTATTAATCGCCTGGATTGGGAGAATAAAGCACGTTATCCTGAGGTCTTTGATTACTATAAGAATCTCATAGCTCTTCGTAAGAATCATCCAGCCTTCCGCATGGCTCGCACAGTATTGGTGCAGCAGCACTTGGAGTTCTTGCCGTCACCTGACTATACTGTAGCTTATCGCTTGAAGGATCATGCGGCAGATGATTCTTGGGGCGATATCATCGTGGTGCTAAATGCTAACCCGGAAGTTGTTGGTATCGATATTCCTGATGGACGCTATACAGTGGTTTGCTGCGATAATCAGATTGACGAGAATGGTCTAGGTGAGGTTAGCGGCAATCGTGTGATGGTGAGTCCTCAATCTGCATTAATCATACATAACTAAACAATTATGAAGAAGTTTCTGATAGGTTGTCTCCTTGTGGGTACTGCAATCACTGCCACAGCAGCCAAGAAGATAGGGATAGACCGCATAGAGCCAGCCAACTGGTTTGTGGGCATGAAGAACCCGCAGGTGCAGTTGATGGTCTATGGTGCAGGTATTCGTGATGTTGAGAATGTAACCACTGACTATCCTGGTGTTCGCATCGACAGTTTAGTGCGCCTCGATTCGCCTAACTATCTGCTTATCTACATGAATGTGAAGGATGCCCAGCCCGGCACAATGTCGCTTAAGTTTAAATCTCAAACCTCAAACCTCAAACCTCAATCCTTTGAGTTGAAGGCCCGTGAGAAGAAAGGCGAGGAGCGCAAGGGCTTTGATATCAGCGATGTGCTCTATCTGTTGATGCCCGACCGCTTTGCGCAGGGTTCACATCACCAGCCGCAAATTAAAGGAATGAACCGCTATAAGGAGGACCGTACTGCCCCTTCGCTGCGTCACGGTGGCGACCTTGAGGGCTTGATGGAACATCTCGACTATTTTACTGATTTGGGTGTGACGGCACTTTGGTTCACGCCGATTCTTGAAAACAACTCCCCTGATCAGGATCAGTGGGCCACCTATCATGGATACGCTACCACTAATTATTATCAGGTTGATCCGCGTTTCGGCACCAACGAACAGTATTGCCAGCTGATTGACGCTTGTCATCAGAAAGGCCTCAAGGTGGTGATGGATATGATTTTCAATCATTGCGGCTTCGAGCATCCGTGGGTGAAGGATATGCCGTCGAAGGACTGGTTCAACCTAAGCGACTGGCTCAAGGAATCGGGTGGCACCAGCGACTCGCGCAACACCAGTTTCTTGCAAACCAGCTACAAGCTGACCCCCATTTTAGACCCATACGCCTCTGCTGTCGACAGGCGTGAGACCGTCGAAGGTTGGTTTGTCTCTACGATGCCCGACCTGAACCAGCGCAACCCCCACCTGATGCGCTATCTCATTCAGAACTCCAAGTGGTGGATAGAGACCGCCGGCATCGATGGCATCCGCATGGATACCTATCCCTACGCCTTTGCCGAACCTATGGCCCAATGGATGCAGGAACTCAGCGAGGAATATCCCAACTTCAACACCGTGGGCGAGACCTGGGTCACCGTACCCGCCTATACCGCTACGTGGCAGGATGATGGTGGAAAGAGGAAAGAGAGAAGCTATCTCAAGACCGTGATGGACTTCTCGTTCCAGGAGGCACTCGACAGCTGCAAGCACGAGGATACCGATGCCTGGTGGCGCGGCTACAACCGCATCTATAACTCGTTTGTCTATGATTATCTCTATCCCAACTCCTCATCGGTGATGGCCTTTATCGATAATCACGATACCAACCGCTTTCTTGAGGACGGACAGGACTCGCTGATGCTGAAACAGGCGCTGGCGTTACTACTGACCGTCAACCGCATCCCTCAGTTGTATTATGGTACAGAGATTATGATGAATGGTACCAAGGCAGTGACTGATGGTAACGTCCGTAAGGACTTCCCGGGTGGTTTTCCTGGAGACTGTCATAATGCCTTTACAGAGCAGGGACGTACTAAGGCTGAGAACGATATGTTCCGCTGGCTTAGTCGTCTGTTGCATTGGCGACAGAACAACCCGCTGATAACAAAGGGAAAAATGACGCAGTTTATACCCCACAACGGCGTCTATGTCGTTGCCCGTCATTTTCAGGGACGTACGGTTATGACCATCCTCAACGGCACAACACAGCCCGCCACTTTCGAGGTAGCCCGCTATAAGGAAATGATTGGTGACGCCAAAAGAGGTAAGGATGTCCCCACAGGACTCTACTACGATTTGTCGAGAGACCACAAGCTGAAGCCTCGACAGACCCTCGTGTTGGAATTCTAATCTTTACTGTTTCCCCGTCACGGCCTGTCGCATTTCCTTTAGCAGGTCGCTGGCAAAGATGAAGTCGGTGAGGCGTTTGTTCGTGGAATTCATGATTTCCGAAGAAACGCCTTGCCATTCTTTATGGCCTTCATAGATAAATACAATATTCTCGCCAATACCCATTACAGAGTTCATGTCGTGGGTGTTGATGATGGTGGTCATGTGAAACTCCTGAGTTATTGAGTGCAGCAAGTCGTCAATGACCAGCGATGTCTTGGGGTCGAGACCTGAATTTGGCTCATCACAAAACAGGTATTTGGGATTCAAAGCAATAGCGCGGGCAATAGCCACGCGTTTCTGCATACCACCAGAAATCTCGCCAGGGTATTTCTTCTCGGCTCCTGAGAGGTTCACACGATCCAGACAGTACATTGCACGCTTCTCACGCTCTCGCAGGTTCATCGATGAAAACATATCAAGGGGGAACATCACGTTCTCAAGTACTGACAGCGAATCGAACAAGGCGGCACTTTGGAAAATCATACCCATCTCTCGTCGCATCATCACCTTTTCCTTCTTTGACATCCGCACAAAGTCGCGTCCGTCGTAGAGCACCTGTCCACTGGTAGGTTCAAACAATCCCACCAGATTCTTCATCAGTACCGTCTTACCACTGCCGCTCTGACCGATAATCAAGTTGGTCTTACCATCCTCAAATACCGTATTGATGCCTTTCAGCACCTCCTTGTCGCCAAAACTCTTATATAGGTTCTTTACTTCTATCATGACAGCAGTTGTGTTAGGAAGACATCAGAGAATAGAATGAGCACACTCGACGTGACTACCGCATCGGTAGAGGCCTTGCCTACATCCACTGAGCCGCCCTCGACAGTATAGCCGGAGAAACTGGCCACGCTGGAAATGATAAAGGCAAAGAACTGGCTCTTGATAATACTCATCCACATGAACCAAGGCACGAAGTCGTGTTGCAGACCCAGTGTCAGGTCGTCGGGTGGCATGATATGTCCAATATAGGCAGTGCCGTAAGCACCTACAATACCCATAGCACTCGAGAATATCACGAGGAAGGGCATGATGGTGAGTAGCCCCAGAATCTTAGGCAATATCAGGTAGCAGGCCGAGTTCACGCCCATAATCTCCAAAGCATCGATTTGCTGGGTTACACGCATGGTGCCTATCTCCGATGCAATGTTCGACCCTACCTTGCCAGCCAGTATCAGACACATGATACTGCTTGAAAACTCCAGCAGCATTATTTCTCGGGTGGTATAGCCAGCCACCCATCGTGGCATCCAAGGACTCTCAATGTTTACCTTCATTTGAATGCAGATGACTGCACCGATGAAAAACGAGATGAGCAGCACGATGCCAATGGAATTGATGCCCAACTGGGCCATCTCCTTGACATATTGCTTCCAGAACATTCTCAACCTTTCGGGCATCGAGAATGTTCTTCCCATTAGTATAATGTATCGGCCAAATATGGTCAGCCAGCGGTATATCAGCATGTGTCAATAGATAAAAAACGCTACAAAGGTACGAATAAACGAGGAAAATGCAAAAGGAAAATACAAAAGAAACACACTTTTTTAATTTTTTTTCTGATAAGTACCTTTCCCGAGTTTGAAGGTTATGAAAGAACTTACTGAAGAAAGGCTGGATTTGACGGCAATGTTGAAATTGTAATAAATACTAATTTATTTTGTTTTTTGCTCGATTTTCAGTACCTTTGCAGGCTAAAAGCAAACTTTGATGAAACGACTACTATCAATCATGGTGTTTATGTCGCTGGCGCTCACCTCGTGGGCCCAGGACTTTGATAATCTGCCAGACCCTATTGAAGATGTCAATAAGGTGGTGGACAACACCCCCGATTCCATAGCCAAGGCGCTGATGTCGCGTCCAAAGCCAGGATCAACACGCAGGGGAATGAACCCTGTAATGTTTTTGGTGGGCAATAGCACTATGCGCAATGGTACGCTGGGCAATGGTAACAATGGCCAGTGGGGCTGGGGCTATTATTTTCCAAAATATTTTGATGCCAACAAGATCTCTGTAGAGAATCAGGCCTTGGGCGGCATGTCTACACGCACTTTCTATACAGACCTGTGGCCAGCCATCCGTGAGGCTTTGAAGGCAGGCGATTGGGTAGTTGTGTCGATAGGTCATAATGATAATGGTGAGTTCTTCGACCAGAGAAGGGCGCGTGCCGTCATCCCTGGTGTGGACCCTGATACCTGTTATATCGGCTTCAACCAGCGCACTCAGCAGCAGGATACCGTTTATTCTTATGGCAACTATCTACGCAAGTATATCTCTGAGATCCGTGCTAAGGGGGCCAACCCCATTCTGATGTCGCTGACCCCTCGCAATGCTTTTGATGACAACGGACTGATTGTGCGTAAGCCGCAGGCGCAATGGGCAGCCTATGTGGCAGCCACAGAGGGTGTACCTTTTATAGATCTGAACGAGATTAGTGGAGCAAAGCTTGACAGCTATAGCCGTTGGAAGGTGGACTATCATTTCCTGGGCGATAAGATCCATACGTCGAAATTTGGTGCTGAGATGAATGCACAGAGTGCCGCCATAGGCATTTATGAAAGCACGAATCCTCTGCTCACTCCCCTGAAGGCGATGATGAAGAATGCAGAGCCGGAGAATTATTTGGCCAGTACGAGTTCGAATCATGCTAATAACACGTCAAGAAAGCCCGTGCTTTACTTTACTGGTGATTCGACGGTGAAGAATGCCGATAGTGATGATGACGGTATGTGGGGTTGGGCCTCGCTTGCCTTTACTGTCTTCGACGAGAGCAAGATAACCCTTGTCAATGCAGGACGTGCTGGTCGTAGCACTCGAACGTTTATTGGCGAGGGCTTGTGGGATAAGGTTTATAACTCTCTGCAGCCTGGTGATTTTGTCACTATCCAATTTGGTCATAACGACATCTCTCCCATTACCGACAAGAAAGCACGTGGTGTGATTCCAGGTGCTAATGACACCCTACATGTCTATCGTATGGATAACGATACCTATGAGGTGGTATATAGCTTTGGTTGGTACCTAAAGAAGATGATTGACGACGTGCGAGAGAAGGGTGCTACGCCCATCCTTGTTAGTCTGACTCCTCGCAACGAGTGGCCCCACGGCAAGATTGAACGTCGTGACGACACATACGGCAAGTGGTATCGCGAGGTGGTTGAGGAGACAGGTGTTGAGTTCATTGATATGCACAACATCTCTGCCGACTTCCTTGACAAGAAATTCGCAAAGAAACGCCTCTCTGACTATGGAGCTAAGGCTAAGGCTGAAATAGCTGCTATTAAGGAGAAGGCTAGCATCTATTTCAAGAAGGACCATACCCATGCCTCTAAATTGGGTGCCCAGATGAATGCACAGTCGTTTGCCAAAGGTCTCAAGGCCAATGGCTCAGAGCTGGCTAAGTACCTTAAAAAATGAAATGATTGATGAAGAATAAGATATATCATACGACTCAACCTGCCTGCCGTTTGCGAATGATTGTAGGCTTACTGCTGTTTGTAGCAGCAGGTATGTCTGCAGCTTCGACTCCAATACTGGTTATCGATTCTCTGAATAAAAAATTACCCCAACTCAAAGGCGAGGAACGCCTGGCAGCAATGGAAGCCATTTACAACCAGAGTCTGCTGATAGGCGATTTCGACCTGCAACTTAAGGTTCTGGACGAATGGCAGACTGAGGCCCATCGTCAGGGCAACACTGTCGCTGAGGCAGAAGCCCGCGTGAACCGTATTCTCGATTATTTCAACGAGGCCATCTACGACTCCATCTTCCCGCTTTCTCATGATATGATGGAATTCTCCGAAGAGCATGGTATGGTTCGTCAGAAGATGCAAGCCTGGCATATGCTGGTGGGTGCCTACCACTTCACTGGTCAGTATAATCAGGCACTTCGAGAAGTGAAGATGATGTATGAGGAGGCCCATCGCTTAGGCTCCGAGTATGGTGAGTCGATGGCTTACTTTAATATGGGTAATGTGTATTACAGCATGAGCCATTACGAGGAGTCGGTCGATGCCTTTGAGAAGAGCATCCCCCTGATGCGCAACATAGACCAGTCTGTATTGCTGGAGATTTATCCTTATTATTGTGATGCTTTGGATGCTTTGCATCAATACGATAAACTTGAATCGGCTACTGTGGATTGGAAGAAGGTGATAGACCACAGGTTGGCACAAGGCGATAATCGCGACCTGGACGTTATTTTGGCTAACTATTTTATAGCCTGTGCTCAGGGCAAACTTGGCCTCAATAGATTGGAAGAAGCAGAGGAATTGCTCAATGAGACTGCCATTCATGTGCCAGAGAAGAATAACTACGAGTGGCTCTATCTGTTGTTCTATCGTGCTAAATTGCGTATGCTTCAAGGTCGCTATGAGGAGGCTCTCGAGCTGAATGCCGAACGTTTGGCGATGTGTAGCGTGATTAACGACAAACCTACTTTGATTCCTGTTCATAAGCAGCGTGCTGACATTCTGATGCTTGCTGGACGTTATAAGGAGGCTGCGGAGATGTATGCCCGTACCTTTGAGTTGAGCGATTCGCTGAACAGGGCCAATACTCGCACCCAACTTAATGAGTTGCGTACCATCTTCAAAGTCGATGAGCTGGAGAATACCAATGCCCGTCGCAAGAGTCAGTTTGTTACTATCATCAGCGTCATCCTGACTGTAGCTCTGCTAATCATTATGCTGCTTATCTGGTTGGCGGCCCGCAAGCTGAGACATAAAAACAGAGAACTGGCCCAGCGTAACAAAGAGTTGAAGGTGGCCAGCGAACGTGCTGAGGAGTCGCTGAAGATGAAGACCGACTTTATTCATCAGATATCTCACGAGATACGTACACCGCTCAATGTCCTGTCAGGCTTCTCGCAAATCCTGACGGCCGATAGCGAGACACTCGATGCCGATACGCGCCATAGCATCAACCACCGTATAGTGGAGAGCACTGATCGCATCACCAATCTGGTGAGTAAGATGCTGGAACTGAGCGAGGCCAGCAGCGAGACCGTTATAGAACGAGAGGATCAGGTGACACCAGTGCGTATTGCCGACGAGGCAATTATTGCGATTGGCGGTCTTCGTGGACAGAAAAATCTCTGTTTCGATTATCAGGTGGCACCTGCTGTGCAAGATTTGCAGTTGAAAACCAACCTGAAGCAGGCCTCTCGTACCCTGCAGTTCCTGTTGGGCAATGCCAAAAAGTTCCTGCATCCTCAGGGTGTGGATACTACTGAGGGTACCGTCCGCCTTCTTGTTGATACTACCGCCAACAAACAATTCATTCAGTTTGTGGTGGAGGATACGGGTAAGGGTGTGCCGGCAGAAGAGGCAGAGCATATCTTTGAAGAGTTTGTGCAGCTGGATGAATACTACGAGGGTGCAGGCATCGGACTCACCGTAGCCCGTAGCATTGCCCGCCGCCTGGGTGGCGATGTGGTGCTTGACACCGCTTATACTGATGGTGCACGTTTTGTGTTTACGTTGCCAAATACCTAATAGAAGATGATAGACAGAGCGACGGTAGATAGAATTCTGGATGCAGCCCGCATTGTTGATGTGGTGGGTGAGTTTGTGACACTCCGCAAGAGTGGCGTGAACTACAAAGGCTTGTGTCCCTTCCACGATGACCGTAATCCGTCGTTCATGGTGTCGCCCTCGAAGAATATCTGCCATTGCTTTGTGTGTGGCAAGGGTGGCTCGCCTGCTGGCTTCCTAATGGAGCACGAGCAGCTGACCTATCCTGAGGCCCTGCGCTGGCTGGCTAAGAAATACAATATCGAGATTGTTGAGAAGGAACTGACTGACGAGGAGCGTGAAGCCCAGAGCGAGCGCGAGTCGATGTTTATCGTCAACGAGTGGGCCAAGGACTGGTTTCACAATATACTTAAGAACGATCCAGACGGCATAGCCATTGGCAAGCAGTATTTTCGCAGCCGTAGCATCCGCGATGATATCATCGAGAAGTTCCAACTGGGTTATGCACCTCAGAAGCGTGATGCGCTGGCACAGGCGGCTAAGGCCAAGGGCTATAAGCCTGAGTTCCTTGTGAAGACAGGCTTGTGTATTGAGAGAAATGAGGAAAGTGGAAAGAGAAAAGAGGTCGCTATATACGACCGCTATGCAGGTCGTGCCATCTTCCCTTGGTTCAATATCAGTGGCAAGGTGGTAGCCTTTGGTGGTCGTGTGCTTGATAGCCGTACCAAGGGCGTAGCACAGAAATATGTTAATTCGCCCGACTCGGAGATCTACCATAAAGAGCGTGAGCTCTATGGCATCTATCAGGCCAAGAAGGCTATTGTGAAGGAAGATCGCGTGTTTATGGTCGAGGGCTATACCGACGTCATCGCCATGCATCAGGCTGGTATCGAGAATGTGGTGGCCAATAGCGGCACGGCGCTCTCCACCTATCAAATTCACATGCTCCATCGCTTCACCAACAACATTACTTTATTATACGATGGTGATGAGGCTGGTATCCATGCTGCCATGCGAGGTACCGACATGCTGCTGGCTGAGGGCATGAATATCAAAGTGCTGCTGCTGCCCGATGGCGACGACCCCGACTCGTTTGCCCGTAAGCATTCTACTGACGACTTGAAACGCTATATTGAGGAGAACCAAACGGACTTTATCTCCTTCAAGAGTCGGCTGACTGTTGAGAATGTCAGCGACCCCGTTAAGCGTAGCGAGGCCATCGGTGGCATTGTGAAGAGCATCTCCGTGATTCCCGACCAGATACTGCGTTCTACCTACATCACAGACTTTGCCCATCGCATCAACATGAAGGAGCAGACCCTCATTGCCGAGATGAACAAATACATCCGCAGGGGCATTGAGGATAAGGAAAAGGACAACGCCCGAGAACTGGAAAGGGAGCAGGCTCAACAACCGCAACAGCCACAGCAACAGGAAGCTCCTCTGACGCAGCATACCCCCACCGAGCAGGCTTCTTCTGTGGAGCTGCTGCTGGTTCGCGAGATTGTACGTCACGGTGAGGAGATTATTTTCCAGGATGTAGAGACGGAAGATGGCGGCAAGGTCTCGTTCAATGTGGCGCAGTATATCAGTTTCGACCTCTCGCAGGACGGACTCACGTTTGTCTTGCCCATACATAACCAGATACTGTCAGAGGCAGTGGAACATAGCGACGAGCCTGATTTTAAGGCCGAGACCTATTTCTGCAGCCATCCTGACATACAGGTCAGCCAGCTAGCCACCCGTCTGGCCATCGACCGTCACCAGCTGGGCGGCCGTTTTGCTGCGCAACCCCGTGAGGGTTCTCTGCGTCAGCGTGTGCTTCATCTGATGATGGACTATCGCTTGGATATCGTCGAACATCGCTTGAAGGAAATCCAGCGACAGCTGCAGCAGGTGGGCAACAATATGGAACGAATGATGCAATTATTAAAAGAACATAAGGAAACCAAAGAGATTCGCGACGAACTGGCCAAGAGGCTGGGCAGCGATCTCGTTGTCTAAAACGAATTATGTATTATATTCAGAAAAGATTAGAGATTTCAGCCAGCCATCATCTTGCGCTGGACTACGAGAGCAAGTGCTCACAGTTGCATGGACACAATTGGGTTATCACCCTTTTCTGTCGTGCTAAAGAGTTGAATCAGAATGGTATGGTGGTCGACTTCACCGAGATTAAACGAAACATCAAGAGTCGACTGGACCATCAGAACCTGAACGATGTGCTGCCCTTTAACCCTACGGCCGAGAATATCGCCCGTTGGTGTGTGGAGCAGATTCCTACCTGCTATAGGGCCGAGGTTCAGGAGAGCGAAGGCAATATGGCAGCCTATGAAGAGGATTAACAACATCTTTTATTCATTACAGGGTGAGGGACGCAACATGGGACGTGCTGCTGTCTTCATCCGTTTTGCGGGTTGCAACTTGCGGTGCTCGTTTTGCGATACGGAGTTTGAATCCTATCGTGAGATGAGTGACGAGGAAATTCTTGATGCAGTCAAGACTCTTGTTCCATCTAACCAAACTCCCTTCCCTTTGGGAGGGGTAGGGGGTAGGCTCCTTATCGTCCTGACAGGTGGCGAACCTACGCTTCAGGTCGATGAGGCTTTTGTAGATTTGTTGCATCAGCACGACTACGAGGTGGCGATGGAGAGTAATGGCACCCGTTTCGCTCCTCGTAATCTAGACTGGTTCACGGTATCTCCCAAGCAATCCCTCATACGTCAACATTGTAATGAGGTAAAGGTGGTCTTTGTCGATGCCGGGCATGTCCCTGATATCGACCTCGAGGCTGACTACTATTATCTCCAGCCCTGCGATGTGGGCGATGCCGAGCGCAATAAAGCCATCACCCAAGCCTGTGTCGAGTATATCAAGCAGCATCCCCAGTGGCGGCTCTCGTTGCAGACGCATAAGCTTATCGACATCGAATAATCCTCTAACCTCAAATTTCAAAACCAATGACTTGGCAGACCATACTACTTATCATTTACGAGATAATCGTCATTTCGACTATTATCCACGTGGTGATGGATAATCGTCAGCCTGCCAAGACGATGGCCTGGGTTATGGTGATTTGGTTCCTGCCTGTGGTGGGTATCATCGCCTACATGTTCTTTGGCGTTAACACCCGCAGGGAACGGATGGTCAGCCAGCGCTCTATGGACCAGCTGACCAAACGCTCTATGTTCGGCTTCGTCGAACAGCATGACCTGCAGCTGCCCGAGGACTATAAACCCGTCATCGACCTCTTTGTCAACGAGAGCTTCTCACTGCCCTTTAATAATAATAAGGTGGAGATTCTGACTGACGGCTACGAGTTTTTTCCCGCTTTGCTGCGCGATATTGCCTCTGCCCGTAGTCATATCCATATCGACATCTATATCTTTGAGGACGATGCGCTGGGAAGACTCGTGTCTGATGCACTGATTGCGAAGGCTCGAGAAGGAGTCGAGATACGTGTGCTCTTCGATGATGTGGGCTGTTGGAGTGTGAAGAACCGATTCTTCGAGCGGATGCGTGTCGAGGGTATCGAGGTGGAGCCGTTCCTTCCCGTGCGTTTCCCTACCTTTGCACGTAAGGTGAACTATCGCAACCACCGCAAGATTATTGTGATCGATGGCAGTGTGGGCTATATTGGTGGCATGAATCTGGCCTTGCGCTATGTGAAGGGCCGTCATAATCGCGGCTGGCGCGACACGATGCTACGTGTCGAGGGTTGTGGTGTCTATACCATGCAGCGCGCCTTCCTCATCGACTGGTATTTCGTGGATAGAACGCTGTTGAGTGATAGGAAGTATTATCCGCCTATTGAATCGATAGACAATGAGCAATGTGTGGTGCAGACGGTGACCTCTGCGCCCTTGGCGGCCTATCCGGAGATAATGCAGGGCTATGTGCGCATCATCCTCGCTGCCAAGAAGTACATCTATATCCAAACGCCCTATTTCCTGCCCACCGATGCTGTGTTCTTCGCCTTGAAGACCGCTGCCGCTTCTGGCGTCGATGTCAGGGTGATGGTGCCTCGTAAGACTGATGGCTGGTTTGTAGAGTGGGGCAGTCGCAGCTATCTGCGTGAGGCTCAGGAGGCCGGCATCCAGATACTGCTCTACGAGCCGCGCTTCCTGCATGCCAAGATGATGGTGTGCGATGATGGTATCAGCACTTGCGGCTCTACCAACATCGACTTCCGTTCGTTCCTTAATAATTTCGAGGGTAATCTCTTTGTCTATGACGAGGCGTTGGCACTCCAGATGAAAGAGACCTTCTTATGTGATGCCGAGACTTCTGTGGCTCTTACCAGCATGCCTCGTCGTATGCATCCCCGTTTCTTTACCCGTTTGGGTGAATCGGTGATGCGAGTGCTGTCGCCATTACTGTAAGTCTATCCTCTTTTCACTATTCTCTTTCCTCTTTCCACCTTCCACTTTCCTCTATTTCACTTAAACAGCGAGAAGTTCACGCTGCCATAGTTTCTGTGCTCCAGAAAGTGTGGATGTTGCTGGAAGTCATTATCTTTGCCGTGTTCCAACACGAAGATGCCGTCGTCTTTCAGCAGACCCTTTTCGAAGATGAGGTCAGGAATCGTGGGAATCTCCTTCAGCGCATAGGGCGGGTCGGCAAAGATAAAGTCGAACTGCTGATGACAGCTCTTGAGGAAACGGAAAACGTCGGAACGCAGAGGAATGCAGGTCTCCTCGCCCAGTTTCTTGATGCACTCGCAGATAAAGCGGTGATGATCCCTGTCCATCTCTACGCTGACCACCTGACTGCAGCCTCGCGACAGCAGTTCTAGCGAGATGCTGCCTGTGCCCGAGAAGAGGTCGAGGGCCGTAGCGTCTTCAAAGTCCACATATTGCACCAGCACGTTGAAGATGTTCTCCTTGGCAAAGTCGGTAGTGGGCCGCGCCTTAAACGAACGCGGAATATCGAAGTGCCGTCCCTTGTATTTTCCAGTTATGATCCTCATCTACCTTTATCTTCTTCTATCTCCTTTTATCTGCCTCTATCTCCCCTTGATATACAATGTCTGCAGGTCATAGGGCATCCCCTTTATTTCTGTGACGGGATGACGGTTGAAGTCTGCCGAGGGGTTGATGACGTAAGCCTTCTGCAGGAAGTTCTTCAGTTCCTCCATCAGCCACTCCTGCTCAGGAATATCGCCTACGATGTGCAGCTCGTCATATTCCGGCTGTAGCTGCAGTTGCTTCCATACATACAGCAGGAAATAGAGCGAGTCGTGACCTCTGCTGGCTTCAAACGAGTTGCAGAACTTAAATCTGTTCTGCTGGAAGCTGAAGATGTCGAGTCGCTTCTCGTGGAAATAGCCGTAGAGCTTATGCCTGTTGCCAGTAAAGCTGCGCTGGTGCAGGTGTCGCCACACAGGCGATATGGCTGTCACTATCTGCACATCCTGAAAATGGTCGTCAATCACCAGCCTCAGGTCTTTGTTCATGGCAAACACCGCCACCGCATTCAGGTCGGGCAGCACGTTATAATATACCGCATCCTGCTCCTTCTTCGGATAGGCGTGGCTGTACATTGTCTCGATGTTCTTCTCGTCGAAAATCTCTACGGGCACCATCAGCACGTCAGTATCGATGACCACTCTCACTCGTGGCGAGGGGTTCAGCAGCAGGTCGGCCGTCTTAAACGCCTCGCGCAGGTTGGCTGCCATCGACACACCGCTCTTTACCACATAGGGCTCGTAAATCACGTCTGTCTCATTCTCGGCTACGCACGAAAACGATAGCGACCCGCGTCCTACCCTTATCGTCAACCTTTGATTTTTCTTGCTAATTTCTGGCATCCTCGTTCCAATTTTTTGCAAAGGTACAATAAAGTTTTTGTTTTTGGAAAAAAAGTTGGTATAAATGTAAGGTTAAATGCAGACTTTTTATTATTATTTGCACAATAATTCTAAAACAGAGTGTTTATGCCGAGACTAACCTATTTGATATGCTTGGTTTTTCTGGCTCTGACCACAGGTCTTTCCAGCGTCAGAGCCGAAGAGATGTTGCCGCCAAAACTTCAGAAATTGACTGACGAAGCCTATCGTTGTTATAGTTCACGTGAGACAGATAATTTTTTCGATGCTGTAAAGCAGATTAAGGCTGCCACAGAGTTCTCTGGCTATTAGGAGACCTACTATCGTGCCTGTAGCTACGAGGCCATCTATATGTTCGAGTATGTGGATCGTACCCAAGGCGTGCAGTTGGCTCATGACATCTATCATCACGCCAAGACAAACAACAGTAATGTTGGTATGTATTTCGCGACTTTCTCTTTAGGTACCATCCGCGAACAGTCGGGCAACATGGGACTGGCAGAGAAGAGCTTCCTGCAGGCGCTGAAACTGAAGGAGAAGTACCTGCCTGAGGAGAGCGCGGCCCCCTGTTATCTGGGACTCTGCGAGGTGGCCCTCCACAGGAAGGACTATGAAGAGGTGAAGGAATATGCCCGCCTTGCTTTGGATGAACCAGGTATTATTCCCATGAATCAGATCACAGCTTGGAGCTATAATTGTTTGGCCCGATAAAATCAGGGCGACAGCCTGGGCTTCGAGGAAGCCTATAGGGAGCGAGCCATGCTGATTGCTGAATATGGTGGTCAGGGCGGACTCTTTGGTGAACTTATCAACGTCTATCAGGCTAAGAACCGCAAACAATGGCAACTGGCCCTGCAGCGTACAGAGAAACTGATTCACCAGCAGAACAAATGTGCCCAGAAAGCAGCTATTTACGAGCAGATGGGCGACTACCGCCAGGCATTCTATTGGCAGAAGCGCACCCGTGCTGTCATCGACTCCATTCAGTCATCCGAGGCCCGTTCGCAGATGAATGAGTTCAATACGGAGCTGTCCATTACCTATGCCGAGAACTAGACCAAGGAACAGGAGTTGGCCAAGGAACAGACCATGCTTTGGGGTGGTGGACTTATCGCCCTGCTCATCATCGCCTTCCTTGCTCTCTACGGCTATCGCAGCAACAAGCACACCAAACACATGAAGAGTGTCAACGCCAAGCTGCAGCAGGCCTACAACCAGTTGGAGGAGACTACCAAGGCCAAGGAGCGCATAGAGAGTGAGCTGCGCATTGCCCGTGAGATTCAGCGCCGCATGCTGCCGCATGTCTTCCCTCGCCGCAGGGATGTTGACATCTACGCCATGATGACGCCTGCCAAAGAGGTGGGTGGCGACCTCTATGCCTACGCCCTCATCGACGATATGCTCTATTTCTGTGTGGGCGACGTCAGCGGTAAGGGTGTACCTGTAGCCCTGTTTATGGCCGAGGTGACGCGTATGTTCCGTACGCTGGTCGATGGACATCTCACCCCCGACGTCATTGCCTCACGACTGAACCACGCGCTGGCTGAGGACAACGAACAGGGTATGTTCGTCACCATGTTTATCGGACTCATCAACCTCAAGTCAGGCCACATGGCTTTCTGTAATGCCGGCCACAATCCGCCCCTGCTCGATGGTGAATACATGAAGATGGAGTCCAACGCACCCATAGGTCTGTGGCCTGAGTTGGACTATGAGGGCGAGGAGGTCCCCGATATGCACGGCAAGACGCTCTTTGTTTATACCGACGGCATCAACGAGGCCGAGAATGCTCATAAGGAGCAGTTTGGCGAGGAGCGTCTCAAGGCGCTTTTGCAGAAAGATCATGGCACAGCCCGCGCTACGTCAGAGGCTATCCATCAGGCCGTTGAGGACTTTGTTGGCGGCGCCGAGCCCAGCGATGACTTGACAAAGATGTGTATCATCATGAACTGACGTCCCGTCATTGACAGACGGCCTGAGTGAAATAGTCGAAGGCGGCCTTTCCACTCTTTCCATAACAGAAAAGACCTACGCGGATGCCTTTCCAATAGCCAGAGCGCATTGGGAAGGCATCGCCAGTTTTTACGAAGCGGATGCCGTCTGTGCTATAGTAGAATTGGTGACGATTCCTCTGGCAGTCGTTACTGACGCGTACCCAGAGTCTTTCAAACTTGCCCTTCACGATAACCTCCCGTTGGCCCTGGGCCTCCACGAAGATGCCCTCTTTACACAGGCCGATGCCCCTAAATGTCTTTCCAGAACAGAAGAGACCCGCATAGCAGTCGCCAGAAACGGTGAGTAGGGTGGTGCTCTTGCTTTGATAGCCCACCACCTTTTGCGTCAGCATATTCCGACATAGCTTCAGACTGTCGGCAGGCAAGGCCTTCAGCGTCAGCCAGCCTTTTTTCTCGTTCAGGCTCCAGTGGGTGTCCACAGGGTTGTGGTTCCATTGCCATTGAAGACCTAAGGCAGATGCAGAAAAGTCGTCATCTGTCTGAAGCAGAGAGGCTTTCGATGAAAGTTGTGGCTTCTGCCACTCTGCCACAGGCTCACCAATGCCGTTGCCGTCGTAGTCAACGCCCATCAGGGGCCAGTCGTCCTGCCAGCGCACAGGTTGCAGGTGAACCACACGCCCCAGGACGGGCGTCTCCTGGAAATGATAGAACCACCAGATTCCGTCAGGCGTATCGACCAAAGCGCCCTGATGCGGGCCGTTGATAGGGGTAGAGCCCTGCTCAAGCACTATCTTACGTTCGTAGGGACCATAGATGTTCTTCGAGCGGAGCACCGTTTGCCAACCTGTTCCCACGCCGCCTTCAGGGATGATGAGGTAGTACCAGCCGTTGCGTTTCATGAACTTGGTGCCTTCGGCTATAGGACCCTCATATACCGTCGTGCCCTCGTCCAGCAGTTGTTTGCCGTCTGCCGACATCTTATGCACGATAATCGGACCTGCGCCATGCTTGCTGCGACCCAGATAGGCCTGCCCGTCCTCGTCCCAGAAAGGGCAGGGGTCTTCCCATTTGGGCACGCGCTTCACCAGGTGCAGAGGAGCCCAAGGGCCGTGTGGATCTTCTGCCGTACTCATGAAAAGACCCTCTTCTGGCGTACAGAAATAGACGTAGTAGAGGCCGTTGTGATAGCGGATGGCGGGAGCCCACGAGCCGCCGGCATAGTGATTGTTGCTATCCCAGCCTGGTTCGTCGAAGCGACGGTATATCTGACTGATATAGTGCCAGTTAACCATATCGTCGCTCTCCAGCACCTGCATGCCGAGGAAATGGAAATCGGAGGCCACCATATAGTATTTCTTGCCTACGCGGATGACGTCAGGGTCAGAGAAATCGGCATTCAGCACAGGGTTCCTGTAGGTCCCGTCGCCCTGATCGCCCCAGCCCTCAGTATCGTCGTGCACAAAGTCTGGGCGGATGTCTGGGGCTTCGGTTTTGACTTCGACATTGTCGAAGTGTACATGACGGGTGTGGCGCAGGTAGAAGCCCCTCGCGGGCAGGTTGCCCCACATCGTGGCCTCTGGATAGGCCCTTTCCTTTTCGTTGGCTATCGAGTCGTTGATGGCCTGCATGTCGCTGGGAGTCACGCCACCTTTATGATGGATGGAGATGTTCGACAACCAGACATTGCGCACAGGGTGACCAGCCAGTCCTGTAATAGAACAGCCCACAGACCCAGCGTTTCTTATCATGAAGTTTTCCAGGCGGATGCCATCGATACAGCCAATGTGGTCGATGGGAATCAGTTCGGTGATGGTGTCGTCATTGCCCTTTCCGCTCAGTCCTTTTCCCGCTTCCCTCAGCTGATAGCCTCGTCCACGATTCCCCAGACGAATGAAGATGGGCGACTCGGTGCCTTCTACCGTAAAGTTTGAGGCTGCGACGTTCTCCATCACGCCGCCATCCACAATCTCCAGCGAGAGGGCCGATGTGCCTATCCATTGTCCGAAAAATTTTTCTTTTTGGTTGCTGCTGGGCTTGACCACGATGCCAGAGATGCTGATATTGCGAAAGCCGCCGTTGGTCTCTGTGCCCAGTTTTACGGCATTGCAATGGCTCGATATCACGCAGTCGCTGATGCGGATATTCTCGCAGAGGCGCGGCGATGTCGATTTCAGGGTGATGCCGTCGTCGTCGCTGTCCGTCATGATGCCTCTAACAATCACCTCGTGACAGCCGTCAATATCCAGCGCGTCGTTGTTATAGTTGTTGCGATTGAACACCTTGATGCCATCGATTCTCACGCGGTTGCAGGCCAGATAGTGCTGCATCCAGCAGCCGGAGTTCTTCAGCGTGACATCCTTGACGGTGATATCCTCGCTCTGAATGAAACGTATCAGGTGCGGACGGGTGATGCCCTCGTCGTTCCAAGAGAGTTTTTTGAAGGCGCGGCCTCGTCCGTCGATAGTGCCGAAGCCGTCAATCACCACATTTCTGACCCTGTCGGCATAAATCAACTGAATGGTAGAGGTCTGCGTGCGCAGCGACACATAGTCGGACTTCATCGGCCTGTAGTCGTCCAAGTTGGTACTGCCGAAAAGCGTGGCGCCCTGTTCCAGATAGAGGTGCACGTCAGACTTCAGCACCACGGAGCCAATCTTATACTGGCCCGTAGGCACCACCACCCTGCCGCCTCCATCCTTCGAACAGTCGTCTATCGCCTCTTGCAAAGCCTTCGTACTCAGCACTGTCGTATCCGCCTTTGCGCCATACGCCACAATATTATAATCACGTGCCGTTGCCGTCAGCATCGACAGACACAGCATCAGCGTCAATAAAGTCTTCCTTGTCATCATTGTTTTTAGTTTTCGACTGCAAAGATACGATTTTCTTTCTAAATCTCCGTCAAAAAGCAAATTTTATTCAGATAGGCTCCAACACTCACGCGGATAATCTCTTTTACTCTTGCAGATAGGACCTTTCACTCAAAAGGATTATCCCTTATAGGGTAAAAGTCCTATTCCTTTCAATGAAAAGTCCTATCCCTTTCAGCGAAAGGGCCTATCTACGTGAATGAATGGTGTTTTTAGCTCGAAATCTTCGGCCTTTTTGCTCTGTTTTCATTGCTTTTTTGTATTTTTTTGTGAAAACACCTCACCTCCTACCTAAATCGTCCGAAATGCCTTTGTACAAGGGGGAAAGGGATAGGTAGGTGTTGCTCTAACACCTACCTAACACCTACCTAACACCTACCTCAATCGTATTTTCGAGAAAAAGTGTCGAGAGGAAGGCGGGAATAGAAAAAAAGTTTGTACCTTTGCAGGGATTATTCTGAAAGACTGATGATTCAGGACGAACTGATAAACAGACTGCGGATGTACCTGGGCCATGTGCCTACTGCCGAGCAGGAGAGGGCGATGCAGCTCTTTGCGGACTTTTTGACAGACCGCGAGGAGCGTACCGTCTTTGTGCTGCGAGGGTCGGCAGGAACGGGTAAGACCACGCTGGCGGCAGCTGTGGTGCGAGCCCTGATGAGTCTGAATCAGAAGTTGGTGCTGATGGCGCCTACTGGGCGTGCAGCTAAGGTCTTTTCGGGCTATGCAGGCACGTCGGCCTATACCATCCACAAGCGCATCTACAGACAGAAGACGGCAGGCGATATGTCGGCCTTCAGCCTGAATATCAATCAGAGTACAGAGACGCTGTTCATGGTTGATGAGGCCTCGATGGTGAGTAACGAAGGCTTCAGCGATACCTTTGGCAGCGGCTGTCTGCTTGACGACCTCATCCAGTTTGTGTATGGAGGTCGTAATTGTAGGCTTGTGCTGATTGGCGACGGGGCGCAGTTGCCGCCTGTGGGCGAGGAGGAGAGTCCCGCCCTGATGTCAGGCGTGCTCGAGGGCTATGGCCTGAAGGTCTATGAAGTCGATTTGAACCAAGTGCTGCGCCAGAGCGAGGAGTCGGGCATCCTGTGGAATGCTACTGAGGTGCGATGCATGATGGCAGAAGGCCAATGGGGCCTTCCCAAGATTCGCATTGAGGGCTTTGACGATATCCAAGTGATGCCAGGCAACGAGCTGATAGAGGCGCTGGCCACAAGTTACAGCAGGGTGGGAGTGGACGAGACGATGGTGGTGACTCGCAGCAATAAACGCGCCAACATCTATAATCAGGGCATTCGCAATCAGGTGCTGGACCGTGAGGACGAGCTCTGTACAGGCGACCAGATTATGATTGTGAAGAACAACTATTACTGGACGGAGCAGTCAAAGGAAATAACGTTTATTGCCAATGGCGACCATGCTGTGGTGCAGCGCGTTAGACATATCCACGAACTCTATGGCTTCCGTTTTGCTGAGGTGACGATGATGCTGCCCGACTACGACAACTACGAGCTGACAGCCACCGTGCTGCTCGACACGCTGACGTCGGAGGCGCCTGCCTTGACTCGCGAACAGCAGCAACAGCTCTTCGACAAGGTGATGGAGGACTATATGGACGTACCCTTCAAGGCCGACCGCCTGAAGAAAATCAAGCAGGACAAGTACTACAACGCCCTACAAATCAAGTTCGCCTATGCCGCCACCTGTCATAAGACGCAGGGCGGACAGTGGGCGCATATCTATATTGACCAGGGCTATATGACTGACGACATGCTGACCACAGACTATATCCATTGGCTCTATACAGCCCTGACCCGTGCTACGGAAAAGGTCTTTCTGGTGAACTGGCCTAAAACGCAATTAATGGAAGAATGAGGTTTCTGATAACCATAATACTGACGATGACTACTGTTGCGCTTTGGGCCCAGCACCAATCTGGCAGGCTCGACAGCATACAGCATGTGGACGAGGTGGTGGTCATCTCACGCTATAATCATAAAGAGGTGATTCCCTCGCAGACCCTCAATGGTGAGCAGCTTGAACGCCTCAATACCCACAGCGTGGCCGATGCTCTGCGCTATTTCTCTGGTATCCAGTTGAAGGACTATGGTGGCGTGGGAGGCATCAAGACGGTTAATATCCGTTCAATGGGTACCAACCATCTGGGTATCTCGTACGACGGCATCGAGCTGGGCAACGCCCAGAATGGACAGATAGACCTGGGGCAGTTCTCACTCGATAATGTGGAGGAGATAACCCTGTTCAATGGTCAGAAGAGTGCTATCATGCAGCCTGCCAGCGACTTTGGTCATGCGGGCTCTGTGTATATCCGCACTCGTGCCCCTCGTTTCACTCAAGGCAAGGACTATAACCTGATGGTGAAGGCAAAATACGGAAGCAGCGACCTATTTCGCCTCTCGACCCTCTGGGAGCAGCGCCTCACCCAGCGTGTCAGCCTCTCTACGTCAGCAGAGTTCCTTACGGCCAGCGGCAAGTATGAGTTCCGCTATATGCGCAAACAACAGGATGGTGCTGTGGCCTACGACACTACCGCTATTCGCCAGAACGGCGATATCTGGGCTGTGCGTGCTGAAGCCAATCTGCATGGCATGATTGACGACGGCTTCTGGAAACTCAAGGCCTACACCTACCACTCTGAGCGAGGCATCCCTGGGGCTATCGTCAATAATGTGTGGCGAAGGGGTGAGCGTCAGGCTGACCATAACACCTTTGTGCAGGGGCGATGGCAGAAGAGCCTGAACGAGCGTTTCACTACCCAGTGGGTAGCCAAGTATGCCTATTACGACACTCGTTATGTGAATCGCGACACCACCCAGCTGCAGGTTGACAATAAATATCAGCAGCAGGAGGCCTATCTTTCTACGTCGAACGCCTATGACATCCTGCCCTTCTGGAGCGTGTCGCTGAGCTACGACTTGAAATGGAACCACCTGCGCCAAGCCTCGAGCCATCAGTCTGAGACCTCACACCTCACACCCCAGAACTCAAACCCTTATCGCTTCAGCCACTATGTTGCATTGGCATCGGCCCTTTCTACCAATCGACTGAAGATGCAAGGCTCTGTGTTGGCTACGATAGTGAATGATCACTCTCAGCTTTCATCCAATAGTTCTCAGTCGTCTGTGCTTACTCCTGCCTTCTTTATGAATGTCTATCCGTTTGAGTGTCAGGACTTTTCTGTGCGTCTTTATGCCAAGAAGAGCTTCCGCATGCCGACGTTCAACGACCTTTACTATACGGAGATAGGTAGCGCTGCCGACCTGGTGCCTGAGTCGGCTTTGCAGTATAATGGCGGTGTGAGCTACGACCACCAGTGGAACAGCGGTGTGGTGCGTCGTCTGCATCTTCAGACTGACGTCTACTACAATTCTGTGCACGATAAGATTGTGGCCTATCCCAAAGGGCAGCAGTTCCGATGGACGATGCTCAACCTGGGAAAGGTGCACATCAAGGGCATCGACATGGAAGGCGAGCTGACCACCGTTCCCCTTAACGGCCTGCAGGTCACAGGTCGCTTGCAATATACCTATCAGGATGCTCGCGATGTGACCAACAGCGCCGACACCTATTATCGTCATCAGATTCCCTATATCCCCTGGCATAGTGGCTCGGCCATTGTCAACGTGCAGTATGGGGCTTGGGATGTGAACTATAGCTTCATCTATGCTGGCGAGCGCTATAACCAGCAGGAGAACATACCTTATAACTATATGCAGCCTTGGTACACTAGTGATGTGTCGATAGCGCGACAGTTCTGGGTGAAGAACATTGAGCTGAAGGCGATGCTGGAGGTGAACAACCTGTTCTCGCAGGACTACGACGTCATCCTGAACTATCCCATGCCAAAGCGCAACTATGCATTAACCATTAAAGCAACGATATGAACCGCATTTCTATATATATAAATAGGTGTAAGGCCCTTTTACCCTTTTTCCTCTTTGCCTTACTGTTTTGCTCTTGTCGCTCTGACGATCAGATCATCTATATGGAGGAGGACGTCATCGACGCAAAGGCCGACGATGGCGAGATGGCTGGAATGTATGTGCTGTGTGAAGGTAATATGGGCTCGAACAAGTGCACCCTCGACTTCCTTGACCTGAAGGGTGGGGCAGACGGACAGATACACTATCTGCGCAATATCTATGCTGAGCGCAACCCCAGCGAGGTGAAAGAGCTGGGCGATGTGGGTAATGACGTCAAGGTCTATGGCTCGCAGCTGTGGCTGGTGGTCAACTGTTCTAATAAGGTAGAGGTGTGCAGGGCCAGCGATACGAAGAAGATAGCGAAGATAGATATTCCCAACTGTCGCTATCTGGCCTTCCATGAGGGCTTTGCCTATATCACCTCGTATGTGGGACCAGTGGGCAGCAGCAGTGATGCACCCTTGGGACAGGTCTATAAGGTCGATACGCTGACACACCAGATTGTGGGACGTGTTACCGTGGGCTATCAGCCTGACGAGCTCGAGGTGCTGGGCGATTATCTCTATGTGGCAAACTCTGGTGGCTATCGGGCTCCTAACTATGACAATACTGTCAGTATCGTCAACCTGAAGACCTTTCAGGAGGATAGGAAGGTGGAGGTGGCTATCAACCTGCAGCGCATTCGCAGCGACCAGCATGGACAGCTATGGGTCACCTCGCGTGGCAATAATGCTGACCAAAAGGGTACGTTGCTGTGGCTGCAGCCTGAGGCTGACGGACAGCTCAGCGTGGGAGGACAGCTGGATATCAGCGTTGGCGACCTGTGTATCGTTGGCGACTCGCTCTACTTTATCAATCCTGACACCAAGACCTATGGCATCATCAACGTCAGCACTCATCAGGTGGTGACCTCTCAACTGTCGACTGCCTCAGAGCTGGCGCAGGTGAAGATGCCGTATGGCATTATCGTGAACCCCAAGACACGCGACTTCTACGTGATGGATGCCAAGAACTATGTGTCGAGTGGTGAGCTGCTGCATTTCCTGGCCGACGGCTCCTTCGACTATAAGGTGCGCACTGGCGATATTCCTGGTCATGCGGCCTTTGTGAAAAATACGGTGAAAACAGACTCTGCATCACAGTCTGCTGATGATGTGCACAAATATATTCAGGCGGTTGACGAGTATGTGCCTGCACCAGGACAGTTTGTCAACACCCTGCCTGAGGCTACGGCTGACGATACGCCAGCGACAATGGCTCAGAAATGTACAGAGCGACTGGCAGGAGGTGCAGGACAACTGGTGACGCTGGGCGCTTTTGGGGGATATATCACCTTCCATTTCGACCATCCTGTGACTAACGTGCAGGGAGAGCGCGATTTCGCCATATGGGGCAATGCTTATACAGGCAACAGCGAGCCAGGCATCGTGATGGTTAGTGTCGATGTCAACGGCAACGGCCTTCCTGACGATGAATGGTACGAGTTGAGCGGCTCGGCTGATACGGACAGCATAGCAAAGGTGGTTTATGACTATCAGGTAACCTATACCAAGGCTCCCATGCAGGATGTACCCTGGCAGGACAATCAAGGCAAGAGTGGGGCGGTGGCTCGCAATACCTTCCACCAACAGGAGTATTTCCCCTTGTGGCTGGGTAACGAATTGACCCTTAAAGGAACCCTTCTGCCGCCTAATGGACATGATGAGGGCACCAACGGCACGCCATATTATGTGTTGCAGGCTCTCCGTTATGGCTATGCCGACAACTATCCTAACAGCAATCGTGAGGGTTGCAGCTTCGACATCTCTTGGGCTGTAGACCATCTGCGCCAGCCCGTCACACTTTCGCATGTCGACTTCATCCGCGTCTATAACGCCCAGTTGCAGCAATGTGGCTGGTTAGGCGAGACCTCAACGGAGATATCAGGGGCCGAGGATCTGCATCCTGATAAGTAAGGTAAGCTTTTTTAAGCATAAAGGAAATTTTTTTCATAAAAACATGGCGGGAATCGAATTAATTTATTACTTTTGCACTTCGAGTAACTAATTTTATTAACTTAAACGTATTAATTAAAAACAATGACAAAGAATTTATTCAAGTGGTTGATGGCTTTCGCAATCGTTGCCTCTCCAATGATGTTCACAGCTTGTGGTGATGATGATGACAACAACAGTACATCTGGTGGTGGACAGGAACAAACAGAACAAATCGTTTATTCGTTCAGCCATTATTCGGTTACTGGTGCTGACTCTGTTGGCTTCAAAACAGCCCTTGCCGCAGTAAAAACGACTATGTTCACAGCTATGTATTCTTCTGTTGGTCAGACTTACGACCCCACTAAAGCTTCAAGCGATTTGGCGTTTATCATAGATGCTGCTGATGAGGCCAAAGTTCTGAATATACTTGACGCAACATATGCAAAGATCAAGGATACTGACATGAAAGGTGGCTTTTATCGGCTGACCATGAAAAATGGTGAGGAAACTTCAAGAATCTTTGCATTTGGAAAAGACCCTGGTGAAAGCAGAGTAAATATCGACTTTGAGAATCAGGCGCTGAATGCCCAGAACTTCTGGATTGGCGATTCTGTTGGCGTATATACCTATAAAGAGTCTGGTGTTACCGTTACTGCTACACAGGGTTCTTATGAAGGTATTCCCTATTGGTCAGGCTTCGCTATCTCTGGACGTACCGAGAATACTTACGAGAACCTGACTCCTGATCAGTACAACTCTGTTTATGGTGGTACCATCTATGGAAATAAATTCCTGGTGGTTCAGGGTTCTTATAATCCAGATGTAGAGTGCATCACGTTTGACAAGCCAATGAAGGTAGTTGGTATGCACTGCACCAATGCTGCTTATGCTTACAGCTCTATGACAAAGGGTGATGACTTTGTTGGTGGCCCGTTTGAAAAAGAAGACTGGTTCAGCGCTTATATCACCTGCTTAGGCGAAAATGGTGACACCATCTCTGTAACAGAGGTTGAACTGGCAAAGAAAGATGTGGAGGGAAATAATAAGATTATTGATTACTGGAAAACTGTTCGCGTTAATGCAGAAAACGTCAAGAAGATGATCTTCTCATTCGACGGCTCGCGCAAGTCGAATGGATATCTGAGTACGCCTGCTTATATGTGCGTTGACAAGATGGTACTGGAGCGTCAATAATAATCCATGAAGGGTTTTATACCAGCTCTACTTTTTGCGGTGTCGCTCCTCTCCTGTGGAGGCCATCAGTCTGGTGGACATCAGGAGGAGGGCGACACCCTCTCTTTCCATTATGCCCGTCTGCTGACGCTGGTGGAGCATGATGGTTATACCATAGCCGATATCAGTAATCCCTGGAAGCCAGCCAAGCGGCTGCATCGCTACTATCTCGTCCCCAAATCCAATAACTTTGACCTCTCATCTCAAACCTTTGCTGATGGCACCATCATCCGTACGCCTATTGAGCGTGCGGCTGTCTTTACCACAGTTCATTGCGCCCTGTTGACGGAACTCGGTCTGGGCAGTAAGATTGTGGGAGTTGCTGATGCGAAGTATATCAAGGTGCCTTATATCCAACAGCAGATTGAGGCAGGACGTATCGTTGACTGTGGCAATGGCTTGAACCCTGTAGTGGAAATCATCATGGACGTGAAGCCGGAGGTGATTATGTTGTCGCCATTCGAAAATAGCGGTGGTTACGGCAAGACGGAGGAGATAGGCATTCCCCTGATAGAGTGTGCGGAATATATGGAGACGTCTCCACTGGCACGTGCCGAGTGGATGCGCTTCTATGGCTTACTCTTTGGTGCTGGCGAGAAAGCCGATAGTCTGTTTCAGCAGGTCGACAGCAGTTATACGGCCCTGAAACTGCAGGCCGAGAAGGCAGGCGAAGGACGTTCCGTCATTGTAGACAAGGTGACGGGTTCTGTGTGGTATATGCCTGGCGGACGTAGCACCATTGGACAGATGCTGCAGGATGCAGGCGCCAACTATCCCTGGGCTACTGACGAGCAGAGCGGCTCGCTGGCATTGCCTTTCGAGGCAGTATTGGAGAAGGGCGGTGAGGCTGATGTGTGGATACTGCGCTACAATAGCGACCACGACCTGCAATACGACGAATTGCTGTCTGAGTATCACGGCTATAGTCATTTAAAGGCATTCCGCCAGCAGGAGATCTATGGCTGTAATGTAGAGCAGTCGCTGTTTTACGAAGAGACGCCTTTCCACCCAGAACGCTTGCTGACCGACTTCCTGCAGATTCTGCATCCAGAGATGACAGGTCTGCCTGCGTTGAGATACTATAAAAAGGTGAAGGGTGAAAGGTGAAAAGTGAAAGGAGAGAAGGATTATGAGGCGAGGTGTTGTCATAAATTGCTTGTTGGTACTGCTGGTCGTTGTGCTGTTGGCAGTCAATCTGGCGGTGGGGTCGGTATCCATTCCGCTTCGTGATGTCATCAGCATCGTGATGGGCCATGAGGCAGCACGACCTTCTTGGCAGTTTATCATCATGGAGAGCCGTCTGCCGCAGGCGCTAACGGCAATGCTCTGTGGTGGTTCGCTGGCTGTCAGCGGACTGATGCTACAGACGGCATTCAAGAATCCTTTGGCTGGTCCCAGCATCTTTGGTATCAATAGTGGTGCTGGCGTTGGTGTGGCACTTGTCATGCTGGCTTTAGGAGGCTCGCTCTCTATCGGCTCTGTCAGTATCTCTGGTTTCGTCGCTGTCCTCGCCGCAGCTTTTGTGGGTGCAATGGCTGTGATGGGACTCATCTTCCTGTTCAGCACGATGGTGCGCAACAATGTGATGCTGCTCATCGTGGGCATCATGATTGGCTATATTGCCAATGGAGTGGTGTCGCTGCTTAATTTCTTTGCGACTGATGAAGGCGTGAAGTCGTATATGGTATGGGGTATGGGATCGTTTGGTGGTGTTCCCATGAATCAGATTCCCTTGTTTGCTGCGCTTTGTGTGGTGGGACTGATAGGCGCTTTATTACTGGTAAAACCGCTTAATGCCCTGTTGCTGGGCGAGATGTATGCCGAGAACCTGGGAGTCAACACTCGTAGGGTGCGCAACTGGCTCATCATTATTACTGGACTGCTCACCGCAGTCACTACGGCCTATTGCGGCCCTATCATGTTTATTGGATTGGCTGTGCCCCATATTGCCCATCTGCTGTTTCGCCAGGCTGACCATCGCATCCTGATGCCTGGTACCATCCTCGTTGGAGCCGTCATTGCCCTATTGTGCAATGTCATCTGCTTCCTGCCAGGTGAATCGGGGGTTATTCCCCTGAATGCTGTCACGCCTGTGATGGGAGCACCCGTCATTATTTACATTATAGCGAAGCGCAAATAACGTTTTGCTCTCAACCCCCAACCCTCTTTGTCTTTGGTTGTTCCTTGTTGCGACGGTTTACCACCGTTACTACAGCCTGAGCCAGATTGATAAAGGCCTGACCTGTCATCGTGTCAATCTTCGTGGCGGCAGGCTCGCCGTCGTCGCCGCTCTCGCAGATGCTCTGCACCAGCGGAATCTGTGCCAGCAGAGGCACGTTCATCTCTTGTGCCAGCTGCTTGCAGCCTTCTTTACCAAAGATGTAATATTTGTTCTCTGGCAGTTCGGCAGGCGTGAACCACGCCATATTCTCAATCAGTCCTAGGATGGGCACGTTGACCTTCTCGTTGCGATACATGTCAATACCTTTGCGGGCATCGGCCAGAGCCACCTGCTGTGGTGTCGATACGATGACGGCACCTGTGATGCTCAGCGTCTGGAGCAGCGTCAGGTGGATATCGCTGGTGCCAGGAGGCGTGTCAAGAATAAAATAGTCCAACTCGCCCCAGTCGGCATCGGCAATGAGCTGTTTCAAAGCACTGGTAGCCATACCTCCTCGCCAGAGTGTGGCTGTGGTGGGTGATACGAAGAAGCCGATGCTGAGCAGCTTGACACCATATTGCTCTACTGGCTCGATGAGGTCGCGACCATCTACGTTGATGGCGTAAGGACGGACGTCCTCTACGTGAAACATTTTGGGCACAGAGGGTCCGAAGATATCCGTATCGAGCAGACCTACCTTATAACCTAAACGAGCCAGCGCGATGGCCAGGTTGGCAGCAACGGTAGATTTGCCTACGCCACCCTTGCCGCTACTCACGGCAATGATGTTCTTGACGTCTGGTAGAAGCTTTTCAACTTCTGGACGGGGCTTGGACTTAAACTCTGTTTCGATGGTTACCTCCACGTCTTGGCCACAGTGGTATTTGATGGCAGCCTCGGCGGCTTTAACCGTCGACTTCAGGAAAGGGTCGGTATCGCGTGGGAATAATAGTACGACTTTTACCTTCTGCCCATTGATGCTGGGCGTGTCGGCTACCATTTCACTTTCAACCAGATTCTTTTTTGTGCCGGCATACGTTACCGTTGCCAGCGCATCCATAATAAGTTTTGGATATAGTGTCATTATATGCTGTTCTTCGATAATTATCCTGATATGTCAGTTCTACTCATATACTTGTGAGAACTTTTTCCATGACTTGTCTTTGCGGTAGTTGTCTTTGGCACCACGAGGCACCGTGAGGCGACAAGCGTTGGTAACCACTCCCTTGAAGGTGCTGGTGGTGATGGTGGGAGGAACGGGTGAGCCTGCGTTGATGTCGAGTAGCGAGGCACACTTAGCAAAGGCGTTGCTACCTATCTTCTTCAAGGCTGCAGGCAACTCCACTCGCGCCAGTCCGCTACATTCACGGAAGGCTGCATTGCCAATAGAGGTGCAGGCAGCAGGTACGATGACGTCTTTCAGCGACAGACATTTGTCAAAGGCGTTATCACCAATGCTGCGTACGGCTATGGGCAGTTTGATTTCAGACAGCGATGAACACTCCTGAAAGGTGTTGTCGCCTATACTCCTGACGGAAACAGGCAGTATGACAACACGCAGCGAGCGGCAGTAGCGGAACACGTCGTCTTCCAACTTCTCTACAAAGCCCTGAATAAACACGCTGTCCAGCGAGATACAGTTCTCGAAGGTGTCGCTACCCAACTGCTTGGTCATGCTGGGAATATGGAGTGTCTTCAGACTGGAGCAGTTCTCGAAGGCGTGGTCGTAGATACGGTTGAGCGATTCAGGTAGGTCGATGTCTGTCAGCGAACGACAATCGTAGAATGCACGTGCACCAATAGCTTTCACATTGTTAGGCAGATTGACAGATGTCAGCCCGATACATCCTGAGAAGGTCTCAGTGCCGATAGCCTGAAGGCTGCCATTCAGCGTCACGGTGGTCAGACCACTACAATCCTGGAAGGCAGAATTGCCAATACGGCTGACGCTTTCAATATCGACGGTGCTTAGACTGCTGCAACCCTTAAAGGCATCGCTGCCAATACGATTGGCGGTCTTCATCTCGATACTGCTTAGGGACGAACAGTTCTCGAAAGCACTATTGCTAATCTCAGAGATGTTCTCTGGCATTGTGATGTTCTCTAATGAGGTGCAGTTGAAGAAGGCCTCGCTGCCAATATTCGTGACGCCTTCAGGAAGAACAATCTCCCTAAGCGCCTGACAACCTGTGAAGGTATTGTTACTGATGCGGGTGAGGGCCGTCTCGTTCATCTCGACCTTCTCCAGAGCCTTACAATTGTTGAAGGCATAGGCATCAATCAGGCTCAGACCTTCTGGCATCTCCAACTCGCTCAGGCTGACGCATCCGTCGAAGGCGTGGTTCTCAATTGTCTTCAGGTGCTCAGGCAGTTCGAGCGTTTGCAGACTGACGCAGTTGTTGAAGGCATAGTCGCCAATAACCTCTGTGACCTCAGGAATCACAACTTCCTTCAGACTGACGCAGCCGCTGAAGCAACTACGGCTTATGCCAGCCAGTTCGTTAGGCAGAACGACACGCTCCAACGCCTTGCAGTTCAGAAACATAGCTGCTGGAAGGACGTTGGCGTCGTTGCGCATTAGACCCTTTCCTTCTGCTATCTTAGCTTCCGACAAGTCGATAGAAGTCAGTATCAGCTCATTCGACTTCTTGGCTTTCTGTCGACTGGTTATCTGTTGTATGACTTTGATGTCGCTAGTATTGATGGGACCGCAGATTTTCAAATCAGTCATGGTGAATCTGATGCTGTCGGGCAACTGGTTGCCCAACTCTCCCTCAGACTCTACGGTGACGGTTATCTGCTGGGCGGCAGATGTAAAGGGTAAGAAGGCAAGAAGACAAAAAAGAATCATTGCCTTGTCCCATCCCATTATTCTATTTACTTGCTTCATATCTCGTTCTCAACTTTCAACTCTCAACTTTCAAATCTCAAATCTCAACTTTCAACTCACTTCGCTGTTTCCAGCGAGCTGCGCTTGGTGCGGTGGTAGCTGCGATAGTCGTCCAGCTCAATCTCTACGTCAGGCTCCTCCAGCGCACCCTCATGGGGTAGGAGGAACTTCAAATACTTGATGTTCAGTCCACGAGCCAGCCACATCTGCTCATAGTAGGTCTGGATGCTGGCTGCCTCGGCATATTCCGCGTTCTCTGTAACCTCCGAGTATAAATCTGTGGTCCTAAGCTGCACAGGCAGATGGTTGTGGTCAACCATATAACAAGTGTAGGTAAACAGGAAGTTCGAGTCCGTCTTCACATGAATGATGCCGTTGTCTTTCAGGAAACGACGATAGCGTTCCAAGAAGTAGGTGCTCGACAACCGCTTGCGGGGGTTCTTCATCTGTGGGTCGCTGAAGGTGAGCCACAGCTCTTTTACCTCGCCAGGAGCAAAGAAACGGTCGATAATCTCAATGTTGGTGCGAAGGAAAGCCACATTCTTCAATCCTTCTTGCAAGGCCTGCGTGGCACCAGTCCACATGCGGGCTCCTTTGATGTCGACACCAATGAAGTTCATCTGTGGGTAGCGCTTGGCTAGTCCTACTGTATATTCGCCCTTGCCGCATCCTAATTCCAGTACAATGGGATTGTCGTTCTTGAAGTATTCCTCATGCCAATGGCCACGCATGGTGAAGGGCACGTCGCTCACTACCGAAAAGGGGTACTGAAAGACGTTCTCGTAAGTCTCCATGTCGGCAAACTTGGCCAGTTTTCCTTTGCTCATTCTAAATACATTACTCCTATGGTATGCAAAAGTACGAATTTTATCTGATACTTCCAAACATTTCCACTAATTTACATCGAAAAACAAGAAAAATTCCTTTCATTAATAAAAAACTCCGAATCGCTTAGCGGTTCGGAGAAAAATGAAATATCTTGGTGTTACCCCAGAATCTGAAGAACTTTCTCTGTGTTACGTTTACGAGTGGCGTCAGAAATGAGGAACAGGTCTATCAACCACCAAATGAGGCAACCACCACAGGTGAGGAATTTGGCAACTCCGATACCAATGTCTCCAATGTAGAAACGGCTAATACCGTGAATACCAATGAAAAATTCACAGATGGTGATTACTAAAGCTGTTGTGGGGTCTTTCAGGTCACTGAATGCCACAATGGCAGACGTGCGATCCAACTCCTGCAGTCTTTCTTTAATAGTGGGGATGTATTCAGGAGTTAATTTCGATGAATACATGAAAAGTATTTGTTCGGCTTCTTTGAGCTCCATATTATTCTAAGGAATAAACCAGGAGCACAGCTAGTGTGCTCCTGGATAGGTGATTAAAGTTGAGAAAGAATCTTCTCAGAGTTATACTTTCTGGTACGAGCAGGAGCTGTGAAGCTATCAATCATAGCCCAGATGCCGCAACCACCGCAGGTCAGAAGCTTAGCAACGCCCAGACCAACTTCGCCCAGCATGAAACGGTCAACGCCATAGCATCCGAAGAAGCCTGCCATTACCATCATCAGGATTTCGCCCTTGCAGCTAGCGAAAGCTGCCTGAGCAATACCTTCGTCTGCATCGGCCAAACGCTCACGGATAGCGGGGACATACTCTGGAGAGATTTTGTCACAGTTCATGTCAATCAGCTGATCAATTTGTTCTTTAGTCATAATTGTACAATTTTAAAGGGTTAATAATGTGAATTAGATATGTAAAATGTTTCTTATTACAAACCAACTCGGTGCTAATATTATCATTGCAATAGCCATCACCCGACCCTCAATCACACTCTTCCAGCGTTTCTGTTTCTCACCTGTCAGCAGGAATTTCTCTATACCAAACAGGATGAGGTAGGGGATGAGAATGATGAGCATATAGTTGTAGTGAATGGCTTCAAGGAAGTGACCATGCATAAAGGCATGAAGAAAGCGTTGTATACCGCATCCTGGACAGTTCAGCCCTGTTATGGAATGGAATATACACTTGGGCGCAAGGGCAGTGTCAGAGGGGTTGAACCAATAAAGGAGCCCCAAAACGACAGCGACTGCCAACAGACCAATGATGATTCTTCGCTTTCTCACGTCTTTGCTAAGCACTTTTTATTCAATCACTACAGATGTCCATCCGTGCTTGTCCTCAATCTCGCCGTACTGAATGCCACGCAGGGTGTCGTATAGTTTCTTGGAGATAGGACCTGGCTTTTCGCCAAATGAGTAGCGCTTGCCTGTGTCGAGGTCGTCTATATAAGAAATAGGTGAGATGACGGCAGCCGTTCCGCAGGCTCCAGCCTCTTCAAAGGTCTCGAGCTCTTCCTCAGGAATCTGGCGACGCTCCACCTTCATGCCCAGGTCTTCAGCAACCTGCATCAGGCTCTTGTTGGTGATAGAAGGCAGGATTGACGTAGACTTTGGAGTAATGTAGGTGTTATTCTTGATGCCAAAGAAGTTGGCAGCACCACACTCGTCCATGTATTTCTTCTCCTTGGCGTCGAGATAGAACTCGCAGGCATAGCCCTTCTCGTGAGCCAGATTGTTGGCGAAGAGCGAAGCAGCGTAGTTGCCACCTACCTTATATTTACCTGTGCCCAAGGGAGCAGAACGGTCGTAGTCACGAACGATGACATAGGGGTTCGATGCAAAACCGCCCTTGAAATAGGGGCCTACTGGAGTGACGAAGATCAGGAAGAGATATTCCTTGGCAGGATGAACGCCAACTTGTGCGCTGGTGCCGATGAGCAGAGGACGCACATAGAGGGTGGCACCACTCTCATAAGTGGGAATCCACTCCTGGTTCAGGCGAATCACCTTGTTAACCATCTCGGTAAAGAGTTCTGTAGGAACTTCGGGCATCATGATGCCACGACAGGTTGACTGCAGACGCTCGGCATTGTCCTTTACACGGAAGGTACGAACTTTGCCGTCCTTGCAACGATAAGCTTTCAGGCCTTCAAAGGCTTCCTGTCCGTAGTGCAGGCAGGTGGCAGCCATATGAAGTTTCAAAAACTCATCGGAACAAACTTCAATCTCGCCCCATTTTCCGTCGCGATAATAACATCTTACGTTGTAGTCTGTCGGTCTATATCCGAACGAAAGATTTTTCCAGTCTAATTCTTTCATGTCTCTTTTTTGTTTGATAATTTTCGGCAAAGTTAATCAATTTTCTGTTATCTCACAAGTTTTTCTAACATTTTTCTAATATTTTCTTGATTTCACTATCAGTTTTATTCAGTTTCTCCCTGCATTGACTGATAAGTTGCTGTGCAAGTGTCAGCTTTTCTGCCAACTCGTCAATACTGAACTCGCCGGCTTCCATCTTTCGGACAATGTCCTCCAGTTGCTTGAGTGATTCTTCGTAAGTCATTTTACTATCGATATGATTTTGCCTTGTTCGAGGCGGGTTTCTATTTCTGTTCCAGGTTTTACATTGTCTGCATGGCGCAGTATCTTTCCTTGACAAAGCGTCATGCTATAGCCGCGTTTCAGGAGTAGGGTAGGGTCTAAGGCCTTGGTCCGCTGCTCCAATAGCTGCAGCTGATGTCGCTGTTTCTCGATGGTGAGATTGACGACAGGCGCCAAACGAGCTGAAAGTGTGTCGAGCAGGGCATCTTGCTTGACTTTGACCAAGGAAAACAAGGAGGGGATGCGCTCTGCAAATCGCATCAGTCGCAGCTGTTCGGTCTCCATTTTACTGGTTGCATACAGCATGATACGATCCTGACAGGTGTCTATGCGCTGCATGGTAGCGTCGAGGTTCTCAATCAGGAACTGGGCCGCGGCGGTAGGCGTCTTCACCCTTGTGTAACTTACCATGTCGAGTACTGACTCGTCTCTGTCGTGTCCTATACCTGTAATAATAGGTAGAGGGAACTGGGCCACATTTTCTGCCAATGCCAATGTGTCGAAACCAGAAAGGTCGGCAGTGGCGCCTCCGCCTCTGATGATGACTACGCAGTCGAAGAGCGGAGCGTGGTTCTCATTGGACTCGTGGGCCTCATAGATTTTATTCAGGGCGTTGATGATGCTCTGCTCTATCTGTTCACCCTGCATCGTCGCAGGAAAGAGTCTTGTGCTGAAATGATATGGTGAATCTGCCAGCTGGTTAACAAAGTCGCCGTAGCCAGCAGCAGTCTGACTCGATATGACGGCAATGTTGAGGCAGAAGGGCGATATGTCAAGACTTTTCTGCAGGTCGAAGATGCCTTCTTCCTTTAACTGTCTGATAATCTCTTGGCGTCTTCGAGCCATATCGCCCAGCGTGAAGGTTGGGTCTATGTCGGTAACTATCCATGAGAAACCGTATGCCTCATGAAACTGCGGATAGACTTTTAGTCTAATCTTTAGACCAGCATGGAGCTTCTGTCCTGTGGCTTGCTCAAAATAAGGCTCCAGCATGCTCCATGTGTTCTGCCAACATCTGGCTTGGGCTCGAGCTATGGGCGTGTTACTGTGTTCGTCTTTCTGAATCAGCTCCATGTAGCAATGACCTCTGTTTGTCCTGCATTCTGACAATTCTGCCTCTACCCAATACTCATCGCTCATAGTCTGCTCGATGGTTTGACGCACCAAGGAGTTGAGCTCGTAGAGACTATAGGTCGTTGTGGTCATGGGTCGTGTCAGGGCTTTGTTTGTGAGGTGTAGGCTTTCCAGAAGTCAGGAATGCCATAGCCAAAGATATTTGTGGGTTCTTGATACTGGTTGGCACTCTCGCGCACCAATTGTATAATCTCTTTCGCCGATTTGTTGGGAAGAGCCTGCCAAAGACAAGCCACCAGACCGCAAACAATGGGTGTTGAGAACGATGTGCCCATATCGTGGACCAGGGTGCCTCTTCCAGAAATGAGTGCTGCAGGGGCACCTTGTGCCATCACGTCAGGCTTGACGCGACCATCCTGTGAGGGACCGATGCTGGAGAATGTGGCCAGTCGTTTTGCTCTGTCGATGGCGCCTACGGTGATGATGTTGTTAGCATCGGCAGGTACGCCAATCTTCTTCCATTGTCCCATGCCTGAATTGCCTGCAGAGTTACACAGCACAATGCCTTTATCGGCCAGCATCGAGGCTGAGCGTGAGATAAAGGCTGTCTGTCCGTTGAGGTCTTGCAGGCGATAGCTGCCTCGTCCCTCGTCGAAGGCATAGTAGCCCAACGACGAATTGATGACGTCAGCACCTAAGGAGTCGGCAGTCTCAACAGCCATAGCCCAAAGGTCTTCCTCGATGGGCTGCTCCAGGTGGTTCACCTCGCTGCGTAACAGCCAGTAGTCGGCATCGGGAGCTGTGCCGATATGCACCTCGGGGGCGTTAGCGGCCAGCGCTGACAGTACTTTTGTGCCGTGGTCTATGAAATGGAACGGTTCTCTAACGTCATCAGGCAGCATGCCGTCGATGCTGGCTGGTACAAAGTTTCGCGTACCTTTAATATGGGTTTTCTTAAAAGCCGGAATGCGGTCATAGTTCTGAAAGCCACCGTCCACCACAGCAATGGTGATGCTATGTCCTGTAAAGCCTGCCTCGTGCAACTGCGTGCCGCCAAGCATCTCAATCTGGTTGCGGGCCATGCCGTAGGGGTCGTTCTTAACGGAGTCCCATCTGTTGAAGTCCTCATGCACATTCCATCTCACATCGCCAGGCATGTCTAACGAATCGGGGGTTGCAAAGACACAGACAGCCTCTTTCACAATACCCATCGTTCCCAGACTGTTCAGGAATGCGGAGTCGGCTGACTGAACGAGAACGGTGTTTTGCCATCGGCTGGTGCCCAGCACTTTCGCACCTCTCGATTCAAACTGCTTGATGTAGGCCTGACATACTGGCAGGTCGGTAGAGTCGACGGAGATGCCTTGACGCTGTCTGCGCTCCAGGCTCTTTCTTGAAAGGAATCGAAGGGGGGCGTCAAGAGAATAGGTGGTAGCTGCTTTGTCGTGCAGGACATAGCGGTAAATATAGAATTTGCTGTCAGGAAACTTCGTCTTGGCGGCATTCGTAGTGAGGCTCAATAGGAGCAATGTCAGTAGAATCAGAGTCCGGTTCATCAGTACGGATATCGTTTACGCCCGCAAAAGTACAAATAAATATTGAAAGAGCCAAACTTTGATGGCTTTAAAATTTGGCAGTGTCGGAAAAATACCTTACCTTTGCAATTTGAATTATGGACAACAAACAGAAAGCACTCGAACTGGGACAGAAACCTGTGGGGCAACTCCTTTGGCAGTATGCGTTGCCTGCTATGGTGGCTATGGTGGCCAGTTCACTCTATAACATTATCGACCGCTCTGTTATTGGACAGGTGGTAGGACCCGAGGCTATTGCAGGCTTGGGCATCACATTTCCTTTTATGAATCTGAGTGCAGCCTTTGGTGCTGCTGTGGGTGTGGGCTCCTCGACCTGTATCAGTGTGAAACTGGGACAGCGAGACTACGAAACGGCACAACATCTGCTGGGTAATACGGTGACGCTCAATATTATCGTGGGTTTCCTCTTTATGCTCATCTGCCTCTTGTTCCTCGATCCCATCCTGATATTCTTTGGCGCATCTGAGGCTACCTTGCCCTATGCTCGCGAATTCATGCAGATCATCCTGTTGGGTAATATGGTTACCCACATGTATTTCGGTATGAATGCGGTGCTGCGAGCCGCTGGCAAACCCCGTCATGCGATGTATGCAACGCTTTTCACCGTGGCTTGTAACGTCATATTGGTGATGGCCTTTGTTTGGTGGTTCCGCTGGGGAATCCGAGGTGCCGCATTGGCAACTGTCGTGTCGCAGACGCTGGCACTCATCTGGCAGATGTGGATATTCTGCGACAAACGTGAGCTGCTTCACCTGAAAAAGGGCATCTTCCGACTGAAGGGCGAGTTGGTGCGCAATATCGTGTCCATTGGCGTCTCGCCATTCCTGATGCAGACCACCTCGTGTGTCATTGTGATTTTCATGAACAACCAATTCGTCCGTTATGGAGGCGATATGGCCGTTGGAGCCTATTCCATAGCCAACTCGATGGTCATGGTGTTCTTTATGTTTGTCATGGGTGTTACCCAGGGCATGCAGCCCATCGTGGGTTATAACTATGGTGCCCAGAAGTACGACAGAATGATGCGATGCGTGTGGTTGGCTATCTCTATCGCCACCACGTTCCTGCTGATGGCCTGGGCTCTGTCCATGCTGTTCCCACGTCAGATGGCCCGTATCTTCACCACCGACCCCGTGCTGCTCGAAATGGCTGCCCAAGGTATCAAGATCGACATGATGGTGTTCTTCGTGGTGGGCTCGCAGGCAATCATCACCAACTTCTTCCAATGCATCGGCAAGGTGAAGATCAGCATCTTCCTGTCGCTGTCCAGACAGCTGTTCCTGTTGCTCCCCATGGCGTATATATTCCCGTCGTTCTGGGGGCTGGAGGGTGTGTGGTACTCCATGCCAGCCAGCGACTTCGGCTCGTTTTCAATGACTATCCCCATACTGTTGTGGCATATTAGAAAATTCAAGTCTTATGGACAAAAAGATAATCATTAACATTGGTCGGCAGGTCTGTGCTGGCGGATTGGAAATAGGAAAGCTGCTTGCTGACGAGTTCCAAGCAAAATACTATGATCGTGAGTTGCTGAACCTCGCAGCCAAGGAGAGTGGCTTTTCAGAAGAGTTCTTCAAGCAGAGCGACGAACGGAAAGGCTTCCTTCGTTCTTTCTTCCATCTGCCTTACATCAACCCGGGGAATAGCAATTTCTATCAGAACAATTTCTCGCAGGAAGGGCTCTTCAAGTTTCAGAGCGATGCCATTATTAAGGCGGCCCAAGAGAGCTCTTGTGTCTTTGTAGGCCGTTGTGCTGACTATGTGCTGCGCGATTTCCCCAATGTGGTCAACGTCTTTATCACAGCCAATATCGAGACGCGTGCCCAACTCTTTATGAAAGAGAAGGAGGTGACGCTTGAGGAAGCTATCAAGCGCATCCATCATGTGGAGAGCCGACGTGCCTCCTATTATAATTACTATACTGGCAAACACTGGGGACAGGCCGACAGCTATGACCTCTGTATCGACTCCAGCGCCATTGGCACAGCCGAGACGGCCCGTCTTATTGCTGAGTACGTCAGAAAGAAACTTCATCTCAATCCTGAACAATAAAACCTCAAATTGTGAAGAGAATCGGCATCATCAGCGACACCCACAGCTATTGGGACGATAAGTACCTGCACTACTTTGAACCCTGCGACGAGATATGGCACGCAGGCGACATCGGTAGTGTGGAGGTGGCTGAGCGACTGGCTGAGTTCCGTCCGCTGCGTGCTGTCTGCGGCAATTGCGATGGAGGTGACTTGCGACTGATGTATCGTGAGTTGAACCGTTTTAAGTGCGAGGAGGCCGATGTGCTCATTAAGCATATTGGCGGCTATCCCGGCAATTACGATCCCTCTGTTCGTAAGTTGCTGTATGCCAATCCGCCACAGCTCTTCGTGGCAGGACATTCTCATATACTGAAAGTGAAATTCGACCCTACACTCAATCTGCTGCATATCAATCCAGGAGCAGCAGGCTTGCAGGGATGGCACAAGGAGCGTACGCTGGTGCGTCTTACCATCGACGGTGCCGCATTCAAAGACCTGGAGATAATAACGATAGAAGACCCAAGAAGGAAATGGAGTATCTGAAAGAATGGTTATCGGAATTGCTGCTCGACACAATAGTTGCGGCAGTTGTTACGTTATTATTTTATATCATCCGTCTCGACCAGACATGGGAAGATGCCTCGCGCACCTTCATCATGGCATTCCTCGTGATGCTGGCTATGGGAATATTTCGTAGAATCAAGAAAAATAAACAATAATATCCGAACGTATGAAAACAATCGTCATTACTGGTGGTGCAGGCTTTATTGGAAGCCATGTGGTGCGCCTGTTCGTGAACAAGTATCCTGAGTATCATATCATCAACCTTGACAAGTTGACTTATGCAGGTAATCTGGCCAACCTCAAGGACATTGAGGATAAGCCCAACTATGAGTTTGTGAAGATGGACATCTGCGATTTCGAAGCCTTCTATAAGCTGATGCAGGACAAGAAGGTTGATGGCATCATCCATTTGGCAGCCGAGAGTCATGTGGACCGCTCTATCAAGGATCCCTTCACCTTTGCCAAGACCAACGTGATGGGCACTTTGAGTCTGCTGCAGGCTGCTAAACTCTATTGGGAAAGCTTGCCAGAGAAGTATGAGGGCAAGCGCTTCTATCACATCTCTACCGATGAGGTGTATGGCGCTTTGGAGCTGACACATCCAGAAGGCATCGAGCCGCCTTTCACCACAACGGCTTCGTCTGCAGAGCATCATCTGGCCTACGGCGATAAGTTCTTCCTCGAGACCACGAAGTATAATCCTCATTCACCCTATTCGGCGTCGAAAGCTTCGAGCGACCATTTCGTTCGTGCCTTCCACGATACCTATGGCATGCCTGTGGTGGTGACCAACTGCTCAAATAACTATGGTCCCTATCAGTTCCCTGAGAAGCTGATACCTCTTTTTATTAATAATATCCGTCATCGCAAACCGCTGCCCGTCTATGGCAAGGGTGAGAATGTGCGCGACTGGCTGTTTGTAGAGGATCATGCCCGTGCCATCGACATCATCTTCCACAAGGGAAAGATTGCCGATACATATAATATAGGTGGCTTCAACGAATGGAAGAACATCGATATCATCAAGGTAGTCATCAAGACCGTTGACCGTCTGCTGGGACGTAAGGAAGGCGAGGATATGGACCTCATCACCTTCGTGACCGACCGTGCTGGTCACGACCTGCGCTATGCCATCGACTCTTCTAAGTTGCAGCGTGAACTGGGTTGGGAGCCTTCACTCCAGTTTGAGGAGGGCATCGAAAAGACTGTTCGTTGGTATCTCGACAACCAGGAGTGGCTCGACAACGTCACCTCTGGCGACTATCAGAAGTATTACGATAACATGTACGCAAACCGTTAATGTATATTGCCGTCACAGCAACCCCATAGATTATGAAGAAGATATTGCTTTTAGGCTCTGGAGAACTTGGTAAGGAGTTCGTGATTGCCGCTATGCGAGCAGGTCAGTATGTCATTGCCTGTGATCGTTATGATAACGCACCTGCCATGCAGGTTGCCGATGAACGTGAGGTGTTCTCGATGCTCGATGGCGATGCCCTCGAGGCTGTGGTCAAGAAGCATCAGCCCGACATCATCGTGCCTGAGATTGAGGCCATCCGTACGGAACGTCTGTTTAAGTTCGAGGAGCAGGGCATTCAAGTGGTGCCGTCGGCTCGTGCCGTCAACTTCACCATGAATCGTCGTGCCATCCGCGACCTGGCTGCCAAGGAACTGGGGCTGCGTACAGCGAAATACTTCTACGCCAAGACCTTCGAGGAGTTCAAGGCTGCTGCTGACGAGATAGGCTTCCCTTGTGTAGTGAAGCCTCTGATGTCGTCGAGTGGTCATGGTCAGAGCTATGTGCACAACGATGATGAGCTGGAACAGGCCTTCATAGAGGCGATGGAAGGTTCGCGTGGCGATGTAAAAGAGGTGATCATCGAGGAGTTCATCGACTTCGACTCAGAGTTCACCCTGCTTACCGTTACCCAGAAGAACGGCTGGCCTACGCTGTTCTGTCCGCCTATCGGACATGTACAGAAATCAGGTGACTATCGTGAGTCGTGGCAGCCCTATAAGATTAGCGATGATGCCCTGAAGCAGGCTCAGTTCATGGCCGACAAGGTGACGAAGGCACTGACAGGTGCTGGCATCTGGGGCGTGGAGTTCTTCCTCACAAAGCAGGGCGAGGTCATCTTCAGCGAGCTGTCGCCACGTCCCCACGACACAGGTATGGTGACGCTGGGTCATACCACGAACCTCAGCGAGTTTGAGCTCCACTTCCGTGCTGTGATGGGACTGCCTATTCCTGCCATCCATCTGGAGCATGCTGGCGCTTCGGCAGTCATCCTGTCACCTGTGGAGGCATCGACACCTGTCGACCGTTCGCTGTTGCCTTATAACCTTGATGAGGCTCTGAAGGAAGACCGTACTCGCATCCGCATCTTTGGTAAACCTGAGGCCCATAAGGGTCGCCGCATGGGTGTTGTGCTGTGTTATGGCGAGGTGGGCGATGATGTGGAAGCACTTCGCAACAAGGCTAAGCGTCTGGCAAAGACCGTATTAGGAACCGATCCCTATGCCAAACTTAGAGATTAAACTCATCGACCTGCCCAAAATCGTTGATCCGCGAGGCAACCTGACGGTGGCCGAGGGATGTAGCGAGGTACCGTTTGACATTAAACGGGCCTATTGGGTATATGACGTGCCGGCTGGCGAGAGTAGGGGAGGACATGCTCATAAGCGCCTCCGTCAACTGCTCATCGCGCTCAGCGGCTCGTTCCACGTCACCCTCGACAATGGCTATGAGCGAAAGACCGTCCTGCTGAATCACCCTTGGCAGGGACTGCTCATTGACACGAACGTCTGGCGAACGCTTGATGATTTCTCGTCAGGTGCCGTCTGTCTGGTGCTCGCCTCTGAGCATTACGAGGAGGATGACTATATCTATGAATACGAAGAATTCCTGAACTACGTGAAATGTTCGAAATAAGGAGATACACACCAGCCGACAAACAGGCTTGGGATCGTTATGTGAGCAAGGCTCGCAACGCCACCTTCCTGTTCTATCGCAACTACATGGATTATCATGCCGACCGTTTTACGGATCATTCGCTGATGTTCTATGTGGGCTCCCATCTTCATTCTATCCTGCCTGCCAATATTGTGGGCGACACGCTTTATTCGCACCAGGGACTGACCTATGGCGGACTGGTGATGGACATCGACGTGACGGCAGCCGACGTCATACAGCTGTTTCGTGAGATGAACGACTGGCTGCGTGCTGCTGGCATCTGCAGGGTGGTTTATAAGCCTGTGCCTTGGGTTTATCATCAGCATGCGGCTGAGGAGGATCTCTATCCATTGTTCTGGATTTGCAATGCCAAGGTTATCTCTCGCGATATCGGTACCGTCATCTTCATGCAGCAGCATCTGCGTTGGCGCAAAGACCGTCGTCGCCGTCTTCGCAAGGCTCATGAGTTGGGTGTTGAGGTGAAGCGTGAGGATAACTTCCGTGCTTTCTGGCCTGTGCTTGAGAATAATCTCGTCGACAGACATGGCGTACGTCCTGTGCATACTGTCGAGGAGATAGAGTTGCTGCATTCGCGCTTCCCCAAGCATATTGTGCAGTATAATTCCTATTATAATGGTGAGGTGGTGGCAGGACTCACGTTCTATCTGTCACCGCAGGTGTTGCACGGCCAGTATTGCTCATCGACGCCTATTGGTAAGCAGGTGGGGGCTGTCGATGCTATCTACGAAAGGGCAATGTACGAGGACTTTCCGGACTATCAGTATCTGGACTTCGGACGCTCTACCGAGGGCGACGGTTCTGTACTTAACGACGGACTGGTGGCACAGAAGGAGGGCTTTGGAGGACGAGCCATCTGTTACGACACCTACGAATGGACACTATGACGATACCTTATCTCCCCCTTCAGCGTATCACGGCGATGCATGCCGCTGAGATTCACGAGGCTGTCAGTCGCGTGATTGATGGCGGCTGGTATCTCAAGGGGGAGGTGACCCAGCAGTTCGAAAACTATTACGCCCGTTATCTCGGCACGAGACATTGCATCGGCGTGGCTAATGGCCTCGATGCTCTGACGCTGATTCTCAGAGCATATATGGAGATGGGCCAGCTCTGCGATGGCGACGAGGTTATCGTGCCTGCTAATACGTTCATCGCTTCTATTCTCGCCATCACGGAGAACCGCTTGAAGCCTGTGCTGGTAGAGCCTCGTCTCGACACTTTCCTGATTGATGACTCGCTCATCGAGCAGGCTATCACCCCTCGCACCAAGGCTATCATGATTGTTCATCTCTATGGTCGCTGTGCCTATACGGAAAGGATTGGGGCTTTGTGCGAGAAATATCATCTTAAACTCATCGAGGACAACGCTCAGGCTCATGGCTGTCTCTATGATACTCAGGCTAAAACAGGTTCTTTGGGATCTGCCTCTGGTCATAGCTTTTACCCAGGTAAAAACTTGGGGGCACTTGGCGATGCCGGCGCTGTGACTACAAACGATGATGAGCTGGCTGCTGCGGTTCGTTCCATCGCCAACTATGGCTCTTCTAAGAAATACGAATTTGATTATGTGGGCCGCAACTCTCGCATCGATGAGATTCAGGCCGCTGTGCTTAGCGTCAAACTGAAATACCTTGATGCCGATAATGCCCGTCGACAGGAGATTGCCAATTACTACATCGACCATATCTCCAACCCCTTGGTGCGATTGCCAGAGAGGTCGGAGAGCGTCTATCACATCTTCCCCGTTCTGACTGAGCGCCGTGATGACTTGCAGCAGTTCCTGACCGAGAAGGGCGTGGGTACTGTGATTCACTATCCTGTAGCTCCCCATCAGCAGCGTTGCTATGCCCACTGGAACCACGCACCGCTGCCTATTACGGAGCGCATTCATTCGCAGGAACTCAGTCTGCCTTGTCATCAGGCGATGACTGACGAGGAGGTTATGGAGGTGGTACGACTTATGAACGAATTCCGTTGACATCATGTCCTTCATCTCTGTCGCGTTCCTCGTCTTCCTGCCCCTTGTCTTCTTGATTTATTGGGCTCTGCAGCGCCATTTGCGCTGTCAGAACATCGCGCTGCTCACAGCTAGTTATGTGTTCTACGCCTGGTGGGACTGGCGTTTCCTTTTCCTGATTCTCATCACCTCGGCATCAAGTTTTGCAAGTGGACTGCTTATGCCGAAGACCATTCATAAGCGCTGGGTGCTGACGGCCTGCGTCTTGCTCAATCTGGGAATCTTGGGTGTGTTTAAGTACTATGGATTCTTCATCGACAATCTCCAGGCGATGCTAGCTCCCTTAGGTGTCGCTCTCGATGTGCCAACGCTCCATCTCATCCTACCTGTAGGTATCAGTTTTTATACTTTTCAGTCGCTGAGTTACGCCATCGATGTCTATCGTGGCACCTTAACGCCAACACGTCATATAGTTGACTTCTTCGCCTATATTGCCTTCTTCCCACAGCTGGTGGCTGGTCCCATTGAGCGTGCCACAAACCTCCTCCCTCAGATATCATCGCCTCGCACCTTCCGCTATGACGAGGCGGTTGAAGGCCTCAGGCGTATCCTTTGGGGATTCTTCAAGAAGATGGTGGTGGCCGACAACTGCGCATTGGCTGTCAATACCATCTGGGCTGACTATGCTGGGGCCGATGCGATGACGCTGGTGGCAGGCATGTTGCTCTTCACCTTTCAGATATATGGTGACTTCTCTGGCTATTCTGACATCGCCATTGGTACGGCCCGTTTGTTTGGCATCCGACTCATGGAAAACTTCCGATTGCCTTATTTCTCGGCTACGATGCCTGAGTTCTGGCGTCGATGGCATATCTCACTCATGACGTGGTTTCGCGACTATCTCTACATTCCGCTTGGGGGAAGTCGTGAGGGCACTGTCCGAACCATCCGCAATATCCTTATCGTCTTTCTGCTCAGTGGATTATGGCATGGGGCCAACTGGACGTTTGTGGTGTGGGGACTCTACAACGCTTGTCTGCTGCTCCTCTGGCGAGTGGTGCGTCTGCGCTCCATACTCCTCACCTTCCTGCTGGCAGCCGTCGGATGGGTCGTCTTCCGCTCTGCCAGTATGACAGAGGCAGTCGATTATTTCTCAAAGCTTGTCTCTCAGCTCTCAACCCTTCATCTGGGCTCCATCGCTCATGGTAAGCAGGCTTTGCTGTGGTGCCTGCTACTCGTGGTTATCGAGTGGCTGCAGCGGCGTAAGGATCATCCTCTTCAACTCGATGCGTTGCCCGTCTGGGTGCGCTGGACTGTTTATTATGCACTCATCCTTCTCACTGTCTTTGCACGAGGTCAGGAACAAACCTTTATCTATTTCCAATTTTAACTCTGTCTTCTTACCTTATTAATATATGAAGAAGTTTCTCGTCCGAACAGCCGCTTTCATCCTGCCAGTCCTGCTTATCTTGGTGCTGGCCGAGTGTTATGTGCGCAGCATTCCTTGTTCCTATCAATACAAGGATCTGTGGCTCGAGGCCCATGGTGAGAAGGTGTCGACGCTGATTCTGGGTAACTCGCACGCTTTCTTCGACCTGCGACCTTCGGCCTTTGCCGACAGTACTTTTAATCTCTCGAATGTCTCGCAGCGGTTGGAACACGACGCTTTCCTGCTCAAACACTATGCGAAATGCTGTCCCAATCTCAGACAGGTCATCCTCGTGGCTGACAACTCTAACCTCTTCGACCTTCCGATGGAGGACGATGAACCAGGACGTGTGATCTACTATCAACTTTATATGCATTATCAGAGCCCATTGACCCCATTCGCCTCGTTAGGTTCTTGGGCCCCGTATCCTCTTGAACTTTCCTATATCAACAGTTTCTGGGCCAAGATTACAAGACATTGGCAGGGGAAGGGTATCTCGTGTGACAGTCTTGGGTGGGGCGTCGATGATAAGGCCGAACTGCGTAATCCTATCGACTTCGAGCCAGAGAGAGTTCGCTCGCACAACTTCCATAATTGGATGTCCACACTTCGCAATGTGATCGCCCTTTATCGCATGGCCAGCTGGTGTCAGCACCATCGTATCTCTCTGGTTGTTCTTCAAACACCTGTCACACAGTCATACACACAGAAGGCCGACAAATGGCAACTGGACTTCGTCAATAGTATCCTCAGCTGTTGCCAGCAGCATTTCTGTGCCATCGTTGCTGATTATTCCTGCGATACTCGCTTCTCCGATTCCGATTTCTTCGACACCGATCACCTCACCGACCAAGGTGCCACCAAGTTCTCCAATATCCTCAGCTCAGAACTGTAAAGTACTAGTTCTTCTGTCTCTCATTCAAAAAAAGAAGAAAAGATGGTGCGTATTCCGATTTTTATTCGTACCTTTGCAGCCGGAAAATAATAGACCGTAGTGGAACGTTAAAAATCTTTGGAATTATGACTAATCGTACTAAATGTAGCTTGAACGGTGTACACTATTTCATTTCGGCTTTTGTGCTTGTCATGCTGTTGATAGGCAACTGGAGTTGTGAGGAAAGGCCAAGACAGCGTAGTGGTGGACAGAAGACTGTCGCTGCTAAGCAGGCGGCCAAGGATACAGCGCAGCAGACTGACGAAATGACGAAGGAAGCACAGAAGGAGGCTGAAAAGGCACAGTATATGGAGGCCTGTAAGTCTTTCCTGAGAACCTTCTATGAAGAGGCAGATCAGAATTATTATGATG
>Ga0310786_10000566_pt1 | contig 60074 bp, 48 predicted proteins | sample AusTroGonzalo_MG_FD_203881 | JGI IMG/M metagenome (GOLD analysis project Ga0310786, IMG submission 203881) | Bovine rumen microbial communities from tropical cattle in Woodstock, Queensland, Australia - Gonzalo_03 (v2) (version 2) | ecosystem: Host-associated > Mammals > Digestive system >...
CCACAAAAAGACCCAATACACGGCTTCTGAGTGGATTCGCGGCAATAAAAATGGCACTTTTGGCCGATTCACGTGCCGCCAATCCACAAAATGTGCCCTACAAGCCTTGTGGATGGATTCGCGGCAATGAATTTGGCACTTTGGGCCGATTCACGTGCCGCCAATCCACAAAATGTGCCCTACAAGCCTTGTGGATGGATTCGCGGCAATGAATTTGGCACTTTGGGCCGATTCCCGTGCCGCCAATCCACAAAATGTGCCCTACAAGCCTTGTGGATGGATTCGCGGCAAATTAACAGACAATTACGCCGCACTCAATCGGGAAAAGTGACGGGCGGGAGTTGTGGTACGCGTGAATGAGACGGGGTGAGATGGGCGGGGACGGGTCAAGAGCGGGTGCAGGAGATGGGCGGGGACGGGTCAAGAGCGGGTGCAGGAGTGGGCGGCACCAAGGAAGGGGCTAGATGGGATAGATGCCGGCTCCCACAAAGTCTATTAGGGGCTGGGGGGCAATGCGGAGTTGGAGGCCGCGGACGCCGGCGCTTATGTAGATGGAGTCCCAGAGGAGGGCGCTCTCGTGGATGTATGTGGGAAGCGGTTTTTTCATGCCGATGGGGCTGCAGCCGCCACGGATATAACCTGTCAGGGGCAGCAGTTCCTTTACGTGAATCATCTCACAGCTTTTGTTGCCGGAGATGCGGGCGGCCAGCTTGAGGTCCACCTCCATGGAACCCGGAATGACACACACAAAAAGGCCGTTGCGGTCTCCGCGCAGAACAAGCGTTTTGAACACCCTGTCAAGATCCTCCCCAAGCTGCGCGGCAACGTGGGAAGCCTCCAGGTGATTCTCATCCACCTGATAGGGCACAAGTTCATACGGAATGCCCGCAGCATCCAGCAGTCTTGCGGCATTTGTTTTCTGCACATTCATACGGCAAAATTAAGAAATAATACTTACCTTAGCAAACTATGACGCCGCTGGAAGTATTGAGCACATACTGGGGCTACCAGAGTTTCCGTACGGCCCAGGAAGAGATTATCCGCCATGCCCTTGACGGAGAGGATGTGCTTGCCATACTTCCAACCGGAGGCGGAAAGAGTGTCTGCTTCCAGGTGCCGGCCCTCATCAAGGACGGGATCGCCCTTGTGGTCACGCCCCTGATTGCCCTTATGAAGGACCAGGTCCAGAACCTGAAAGACCGCGGCATAAGGGCCATGGCAGTACACGCCGGGATGAACAAGCGTGAGGTTGAGCTAGCCCTCAACAACGCCGCATACGGAGACTACAAGTTCCTGTATCTGAGCCCGGAACGCCTGAGAACAAGGCTTTTCCAGTCATACTTGAGCGTACTCAACGTATCCTACATAGTGGTTGACGAGGCCCACTGTATATCCCAGTGGGGCTATGACTTTAGGCCGGACTATCTTGTGATAGGAGATATAAGAAAGCGCACGGAAGCTCCGGTGATAGCACTCACGGCAACGGCAACGCCGCTTGTTGCCCAGGACATCATGGACAGGCTCAGGTTCAGACAACCCCTTGTCATCAAGTCCGGCTTTGAGCGTCCAAACCTCAGTTACATTGTGCGCAAGGCTCAGGACAAGGCCGGGCAGATAAGAAGTGTCTGCGACGGCGTCCCAGGCAGCGGAATAGTATACGTCAGAAGCCGCAGCCGCACGGAGGAGATATCGGCCATGCTGCGCAGCGCCGGGATATCGGCCTCATTCTACCATGCCGGGCTGGGGGCACAGACAAGGGCGGACAGGCAGCAGGAATGGAAGAGCGGTAAAACTCGCGTGATGGTGTGCACCAACGCCTTTGGCATGGGCATAGACAAGCCGGACGTCAGATTTGTCATTCACGCAGATATGCCGGACTCTCCGGAGGCGTACTTCCAGGAAGCGGGCCGCGCAGGGCGTGACGGGAAGCCTTCCTACGCCGTCCTCCTGTGGAACGGCACGGACATGACAAGGCTAAAACAGATTGAGCAGGTTTCCTTCCCTTCCATGGAGTTCATGGAGGACATCTACCAGAAGCTGCATGTCTTTTTTGAGATCCCCTATGAGGGCGGAGAAGGCCGAATGCTCAAGTTTGACCTGGCTCTGTTCTGCAAGCGCTTCGGCCTGCAGCAGGCGCCGTCCTGGTATGCAATCAAATACATGGAGAGGGAGGGTCACTGGTCCATATCGGAGGACACGGACATCCAGACACGCGTGAAAATTGATGTGGACCGCACGGCCCTTTACGGGGTGGATCTTCCGGACCCGCAGATGCCGGTTGTACTTGAAGCCCTGATGCGCCTCTATACCGGCGTGTTCTCCTACGCCGTCCCCATTGACGAGGAAGCCGTAGCGCGCCGGTGCGGCATTAACATCCCCACCCTTCGGCAGTTGCTGTACGGGCTATCCGTCAATCACGTCATACGCTACATTCCGGCAGACCATGCCACCATCATCTTCCTCACCCACGGCCGTCTGATGCCGGGGAACCTGCAGCTGAGCCCCCAGCGGTACAAACTCCTCAGGAGCACTTTCCGTGAAAGGGTCCAGACCATGATGGACTACGTAGAAGAGGCCGATGAGTGCCGCTCCCGTTTCCTCTTGAGATACTTCGGCCAGGAAGATACCCGGGACTGCGGCAAGTGCGACATCTGCCGCTCCGGTGCCGCAAAGCCCGCAGACATCAGGTCACGGCTGGCAGATTGGATAAAACAAAAGGACGGGGAATACACCCTTGCGCAGGTCAAAAGCGCCTTTGGAACGGCCGAAGACAGCTATCTGGAGGTGTTGAGGGATATGATAGACAAAGGGGAAGTACCCGTTTTTAAAGAGTAAGCAGCGGAGAGGCCTCTCCCCTTCTTAGCACCCGGAGGGCAATTGAGCCCTTCTCAATTCCAATGGATTCCAGTGCGGCCAGGGCGCTGTTATAAGCCAGTTCCGGAGTATTGTTATTGCCGCTCAGATGGCAAAGGAAGATGTTCCTGAGGCCCGGATGCATGAACTGGCAAATGGCCTGGGCGCAGGCATTGTTGGAAAGATGGCCTATCCCGTGACTTATCCTGTTTTTGAGTTCCTGGGGGTAACTTCCGCCCATGAGCATCTCAATGTCGTAATTTGATTCCACCACTACGGTCTGCGCTAGGGAGGCCCATTTCATTGCCTCTGGAGTCACGTGGCCAAGGTCAGTCATAAGTACAAACAGCTCCTCACCCTGCCTTATAGCATAGCCTACGCACTGGGTTGCGTCGTGCGGCACCACAAAGAATCGCACATCAAAATCTGCCGTCACCGGGTTCCAGACTCCCGGTTCAAGGACCTGACGGCACGCTCCAACCCAATCCCGTGTGAAAGGATGGTACCCCAGGGCCTGGTGAATTCTCTCCGACGTCCATACCGGCGGCGTAATCCTTTTGCAGAAAGAGCCCAGGGAGCGGATATGGTCCCCATGGTCGTGAGTAACAAGTATGGCCGATATGCTATCCAGACCAAGGCCGATGGCTTCCAACTCCTTCTTGACGCGCCTTATCCCTACCCCTGCATCTATCATTATGCCGGAAGAAGGACCAAGCAGAAGGTAGCAATTGCCGCAACTGCCGCTGGAAAAACTGATAAAACGCATCACGGCCTGTCCTCCTTGTCGCAATAACGGGATATGACTCCGTAAGCACCCTCCACGCCCAGTTCACCGGCGCGAGAGAGGTCTATGCAGCCCTTTTCCTTGTCCTTGAGGTAAATAAGGACAAGTCCGCGGTTGAAGTAAGCGTCACCCATCCAGGGGTATAGTTTGATTGCTTTGTCATAACTCTCAATTGCCTGGACAAAACGGGAACTGAGGCAGTAAAGATTGCCAAGGTTGAACTGTATGTGAGGCAGGGACGGCAGCACCGCGGCGGCGGCCTCCATATCCTGGAGGGCCTCCGAGTAGTCGTACTCCCTTGTTACCCGGTCACGGACACGGGCGCGGGTATTGCCCTGGTCGTCCATGGAGAGCGTCTGGACATTGGACTCAAATGACGCTATAAACTCTATCATTTCTGCTCTAAGGGCCGCACGGTTCATAAGGTAGAAGGCCTTGTAATAGGCGTCGTACGGGGTTTGGGCATCGGCCTCAACCGCGTCCGTGAAATGGCCCAACGCCTTGGAGTACTGCTTCTGCCCCATGTCCTGGAGGCCTTTTTCAAATGCTCCGCCGGCCGATTTGCGCAGAAGGTCCTCCCCTGCAGGAACGGCCGCCGCACCGGAAGTGAGTTCTACGGGAACAGCCAAAGACGACATGAAGGTATCCAGGAGCTTGTTCTCATACCTGTGCTCAAGCACGTAACTGCCGGGGGCGGCACCGCCGCTGATGACAAAGCGGTACAGCGGCTTGAGGTTTATGTCCACATCCCTGTGCCTTAGCATCTCATCCTCAAAGCCTCCGCTGCGGGCAAAGTCCGCATCCAGGGCCAGGAGGCCGGAGTATTTGCGGGTGGTATCTGAGAAATCCGCCCCGCCGGAGGTAGCCTTCTCATATTCGGCCACTTTCCTGCGGGCAGTGCGATAATCCTCCTTTGAGGCGCGATTCATCCCAAGCTGAAGCTCAACGTAAGCCCTGTTCATATAGGCCTTGGCAAAGTCAGGATACAGCTCTATGGCCTTGTTGTAGTCGGCCAGGGCGTCGTCCCAGCGCTGCATTTCTATGAAGAAACCGGCGCGGTTGAAATACGCCAGGACATTGCCGGGGTTGATGGCAATGACGCGGTCCATATCGGCCAGTGCACCGTCATAATCCCCTACCTGGGCGCTGAGGAGGCTGCGGTTGTAAAGCGTGAGGGCGTTGCCGGGCTCATATTTGAGGACGGTGTTAAGGTCCTTCATGGCATCCTGTAGCTTCCCGGACTCTGCATTGACAAGGGCCCTCTGGAAATATGCCAGGGTCATTGTGGAGTCAAGGCCGATAGCCTTGTCAAAATCGGCCAAAGCCTCCCCGTACTGTCCCCTTGCAGCCTCAAGACCGCCTCTGCGGATATAACCTTCCGGCTCAAAACGGTCAATCTTTATGGCGTGATTGTAGTCCTGGAGCGCCTTGGTGGTGTCTCCAAGGAAAAGGTAAGAGGCACCGCGGTTGAGATATGAAGCCGGGTCCTTGGGCTCCTTTCTGATATACCGGTCAAAGTCCTGAACGGCACTGTCAAACTGTCGGCTTAAAAAGTATGTGACACCGCGGGTAAAATACAGTCCGTGAGAGCCCGGTCTTAGGGAAATAGCCTTTTCAAGGTCACTCAGGGCACTGTCATAGTCTCCGCTACGGCTTTCCGTGATTGCCCTGTAATGATATCCGGACGTGAACACTGGGTTAAGGCGTACAGCCGTTGAAAAATCCGCCTTTGCGCCCCTGATGTCACCAAGGTTATATTTTGCTATGCCCCTGTAAAAGAAGGTCCAATAGTCTGTGCTGTCCAGCTGGGCAAGGATGTTGAAGTTTGCAACGGCCTCACTCAGGCGCCCGTCCTGAAGGGCCGTCCTCCCCCTGAAAGAGAAGACGTCCTTGTCCCACTGCGCCCGTAAACTTATTCCAAGGAATAAGAATAGGCATAAAATCGGCAATCTTAGCGGATTTTTCATAAAAAATTCGTACCTTTGCTCGAATGGCAAAGTTAATAAAATTTTTCATCATAGCCGGTCTGTTACTGGCATCTTTTAATACTATGGCCCAGGGCGTGCGTTACAGCATAAGCCCCGTCAACGCGGACCTTGTCCTTAACAAGGACCACCTCCGCTCCTCTGTGGAGTTCATGACGGATCCCGCCCTTGAAGGCGGCCGCGCCTGCGGGTCAGAAGGAGCAAAAACCGTGGCAAAATGGTTTGAAGACAATTTCCGCGTCCTTGGACTCTATCCTCTTAGCGGCGCCTGGACTCACGGCTTTGATATCCCGGAAGGCATGGGCCGTAACGTGATGGGGCTCATTCCCGGTCATGCAGCAAGCACCAAATACGTGATAGTGATGGCCCATTACGACAATCTGGGCACCATTGGCGGCACGCTGTATCCGGGAGCGGACAGCAACGCCTCCGGGGCATCGGCCCTCCTGGAGATTGCCGCCATGGTAAACCGCATGAACGTGTGCCACAAGATATACTCTTCCAGCATTATCCTGGTGGCCCTTGACGGAAAGGAGAAAAACCTTGCCGGCGCGGCAGACCTGTGGCGCAAGATAGATCAGAAAAAGCTGCTGGACCCCGTGTCCGGGCAGCCCGTATCGGCATCACAGATATCCCTGGTGGTGAACCTGGACCAGATTGGAGGCACAATGTCCCCCCTTACAGAGGGCAATCCGCGCTTCCTGATGATGCTGTCAGAGGAAGGCAGTCCCCGCCGCTCAACGCTTGAGAGCGTGAACAAAGGAAGGGGCTTTGGCCTGGAACTTTCCTTTGACTACTACGGCAGCAAGGACTTCTCCAGGCTGTTTTTCCGCCGCATAAGTGACCAGCGCGTGTTCCTTGAGCACGGCATCCCCGCCGTCATGTTCACCTCCGGCATCACTTTCAACAACAACAAACCCACTGACACCGCAGACTCCCTGGACTATGACGTCCTGAAAGACCGGGTAAGGCTGATTTTTTACTGGCTGGACAAGGTGCTGTAGAATGGATATGGCCGACGGCATAATCAATAGACTTCGTTTTTTCTTTCTGGGTGGGGACGACCGCACCCGTAAGATGAAGCGTAATTCTATTTCAATGCTGATTGTCAAGGGCTTATCCATTCTTGTATCCTTGGCTTACGTCCCCATGATGCTGAAGAATGTCAACAGGGCCGATTACGGTGTCCTATTGACGCTGACTTCCCTGGTGCAATGGGTGGCCATGCTGGATATCGGCTTAGGGAACGGGTTAAGGAATACACTTGCCAAGAATCTTGCGCTTCAGGAATACGACAAAGCCAAGGAGAATGTAAGCAGCTGTTATGCCGCATTGGCCATATATGTATCGGCCATTGTTCTTGTTTTCCTGTGCGTCGCGCCCTTCTTTTCCTGGAAAAGTATACTGAATGCGCCCAACAATACAGAATCAGAGCTCCTTGGGCTTACCATCGTGGTTTTCGTCTCTTTCTGCCTGCAGTTTGTCGTCAACCTGCTCACATCTATCCTTTACGCATGTCAGAAGCCCGCATACACATCCTACATGATGCTCACCACCCAGGTGGTGAATTTCATTCTGGTGTATATAATGATACACGCCTGGGGCATGACATCCATATTGGAGATAGGTTCCGTCACCTGCCTGATTCCGCCCGTAATCATCGCATTATTCTCCCTAATCCTTTTCAGCACACAACTGAAGCATATTTGTCCATCCTTCAAATCTGTACATCTGAAATCGGTCACCAGCATCCTGAGCCTTGGTATAAAGTTCTTTGTGCTGCAAATCATCACTATCGTATTATATCAGTCCAACAATATCATCATAACTCAGACCATAGGTCCGGAAGCTGTTGTCACTTACAACATTGCCCATAAGTACATGGGGATGATTACGATGGTGTTCCTGATTATCATCTCCCCTGTATGGTCGGCGGCGACGGATGCCTACGTCACTTCTGATTTTGATTGGATGAAGCGGACAATCCAATACCTGCGCAAAGTGTTTTTCTGCGTTTTCTGCATTGGATTGATTATGTTTCTGGCATCAAAACCTGTTTATTCCATTTGGCTGGGAAAGGATACGGTTGACGTTCCCTACCTGATTACCGGATTGGCTTTTGCCGCCTGCATCTTTGATAATCTTTACCGTATCTACGGCACCTTCATAAACGGCATGGGCAAGTTGCATCTTCAGATGATAATCACATCTGTTATTGCCGTAGTCTATATCCCGATGGCAGTTATCCTGGGGAAGCGCTACGGCCTTTCCGGAGTCTTGCTTGCCAATACAATCGTGTTTGCCACCAATTATCTTTGGGCCAGGATACAGTGTTCCAAACTTGTTAATCAGACGGCTGTGGGAGTATGGGACAGATAAAGGCAAAGAAGAGCATACTCCTGGAGTTCCTGTTGATAGGGTTCGTCATTCTTTGGTCTGGCGGATATTTCTCATACGGGCTGTTTTTTCCAAAATGGCCATATCTGCTTTTTTTACTATCACTGCTTATAGTCTGGAAACGTGGTCTCTGGCTGGAAACCAAACATTTTATTGTTATTTCCTCTTTTGCAACTGTCGCACTGCTGCAAGCCATAGTCTTTGAGGGGCCCGTAACATCTGTAATCCAGCCTACAGTCCGCATCACTGCCATAGCCATGGTGGCTCTTATTGTCAGGGAGAACTTGAATCGTGTTTTCATATATTTCACTGCATTCATTGCGCTTATCAGCTTGGGATTCTGGGTTTTCGACATGGATCCTGACGGGCACAAATACCTTCTTGATTTGGCAGAAAGCCTGCCTCAATTTGGAGCAGAGGAATTAAGGGAGACCATGCTTGAGAGGTATGGATATGAGAATTATACTCTTTATTTTTATACCGTTTCAACTGAAATTCTGGACTCTGCAGATACTTTTTACAGGAATTCCGGGCCTTTCTATGAGCCAGGGCGCTTCACTATTCCGCTGAGCATTGCCATGGCCATGATTATGTACACCGGCAGTTTTAAAAAGTACAGGATTCCATTTCTTATTATTTTTATCACCAATCTTTCCACAATGTCTACAACTGGCTATCTGGTGATGATTACACTTTTTGCCGGTTATTTTTTAGGAAAAACAAATGCGGGCTGGGGATACAAGATATTGATGCTTTTGCTTGTCATGATTATTGCCAATTATGTGATGGGCTTAAGTTTCATGGGGGACAAGATTTCCACCGCGCTTAATGATACTGATATTATCAACAGCCGGTTTGGTGCCATGTATTATCATTTCCCTCAAATCCTGCAATCCCCGTTGATTGGATACGGAGCTTTTTTAAGCCAGGAATTCGGAGATTTGGAAATGAGTCCCTGCGGCATTACTGATATGATGCGAACGTGGGGCATTCCATTGTTTGTAGTCTGCGTGATTTTGTTATATCAAGGAACGCGTTCATATTTGTCCAGCAACAAGATATATCGGATTGTTGTACTGATTATTTTGTTATATCACGCATACACTCAGACCATCATGTTCGATCCCTTGTTTATTCTGTTATATTTTGTCAGCGGCAAGAATAATGGTGAATGTCACAAACTAAAACGGTGATGTCTTTTGAATTATGCAGCAAAGAATCAAAATAGGCATACTTAGTACCAGCCCGTTTCCAGAAGGGATGGCATCAACCATAAGAATCATTTCCTATAGCAAGGGGCTGATTCAAAATGGCGCAGACGTTGAGGTTTATTCCTTCTATTGGAGAGGAGATGATTCCCCGGAACCAACAGAAGGCGTCATTGGTGGGATGAAGTTTGTGATACCGTGCCGCTTTCACACAAAAAAGGGCAAGCTATATCATGTTCTGATAGACAAACGCAATCTTTACGGAGGCACAATAAGAAGGATAAAGGATTCTCACAAGGAGAAGCCCTTTGACTGCATGCTGATAACTTTTGACACCCCGCAGAATTTCAGATATTTCCTTCCTAAAATAGCCGCCCTCGGAATTCCAATGGTGTTCATTTGCGATGAGTATCCTCAACCCATCAAACAATTGAAAAAGAAGATATCCTGGTGGTATGCACTCCGGCTGAAGTTTTACCACAGGTATTTTGGGAAAAGGGTGACGATGACCAAGGCCTTGGAGGATTATTATAACCGCGAGGTGGCCCCCAAGCCCACTTTCCTGCTAAACTCCGTGTTGGATGAGACCAGATTTGAAGGGATAAGCAGGCAGCCCGTCGCTCGGCCATATTTATGCTATATGGGCAACATGCAGTTGGCAAAGGACAATGTGGGCAATATTATCAAGGCCTTTTCTTTAATTGCAGACGACTTCACGCAGTATGACCTGTACCTTTATGGTAAACCAAGTGCTAAAGACCGCGCTTCAGTTGAAGACTGCATCAAACAGAATAATATGACCGGCAGGGTTTTCATCAAAGGCCGTGTCAATTATGCCGAAGTTCCTCAAATATTGGCCGATGCAACTATTCTTGTAACGTCCCAACCAAATACCAAGCGTGCGGAAGGCGGATTCCCCACCAAAATGGCAGAATATATGATGAGCAGAACCCCTATGATTGTGACAGACGTTGGAGAGATTCATCAGTATGTCCATGATGGAGAAACCACCTATATGGTTGCGCCGGAGAATCCACAAGCTTACGCCCAAAAGTTAAGATATATACTGGATCATCCAGATGAAGCGGACAACGTCGCAGCCAATGCGTACGACTACGCCATCCATCACTTCACTGCCAAGGAAGCGACTAAAGATATGTTGCAATTCCTGACGGCCTAAGACTTCCGCTTTTCCCTGTCATGTTCTATTTCGTCAAATATTCATATTCGCCAAATACAGCACCAACCAACCGGTCAATGGCCATCATCAAGGCATTGTCGGAACTGGGGATGCCCACACGTGTCGTGTTCTTTGCTCCAGACAAACAGCGCAGCAGAGTAGAGGAAACATTGCCGAATATAGAATTTGTGTATTTATGGGACAAAGGCTATTTAGACCTTCCAAGGCTAAACAAACTATCAACGCGCTTGTACCTTAGACAATTCGTCAGAAGTTTGCAATCGGGTGACATTGTGTACGTATACACATTTCCTGAATTAGCCATTGCCTTATCAAAACGCAATGACATCTCAGTGTATGTAGAACGAACGGAACACGACGATGTGTCTTTCCAATGCTATGTAAAACAGGTTAAAGTTCCTGATTTCCTGGCAGCCTGCAGGCAGATAAGCGGCATGATTGTCATCTCACAAGGTCTTAAACAGTACTACATTGAGAATGGTTGTCATCCGGACCGTGTAAATATAGTGAACATGGTCGTTAACACCAATCGCTTCAACGGCCTGCAAAAACAGCCTTCAGAGCCGTATATAGCCTATTGCGGAACAGCGTCCAACAATAAAGACGGCGTTGATCAATTAATCAAGGCTTTTGCGCTGGTGGTAAAACAGCACCCTGAATACAAATTGTATATCATTGGAAGCACGCCGTCCACCAAACAGCGATTCAGCAATTATGAATTGGTTAAAGAACTTGGAATAGAAAACAACGTAGTGTTTACCGGATCAATTCCTGCTGCCCAGATGCCCAAAATGTTGAAAAACGCCGATATTCTTGCGCTCGACCGCCCGGATAACCAACAGGCCAAATATGGTTTCCCCACCAAATTGGGTGAGTATCTCATGACGGGGAATCCTGTTGTTGTCACAAAAGTGGGTGACATCCCCCTGTTTTTGAAAGACGGAGAGAGCGCTTTGCTTGCCGATCCCAATAATGCCCAGGACTTTGCCGACAAATTGTGCTGGGCCATTGAAAACCCTGATAGAGCAAAGGGCATAGGAGAAAACGGGGAAAAGGTTGCCAGGCAGAGCTTCAACTACTTAACCGAAACAAAAAAAATTTTGAACATACTCAACAAATAAATGGTATTTATGTCATTCCTTAATAAGTTTTCAAGTTTGTATTGGAAAAAACTTGCTTCGCCTATAAAATACGCCCGGCATCTTGGCGTAAAAATAGGTAATGGCTGTTTCATAAGCACAAAAGAGTTTCCGTCAGAAGGCTATTTGATAGAAATTGGCGATAATGTCCGTATTGCTCCACAAACAGCCTTTTTTACGCATGGAGGCATATGGTCGCTGCGCAAGCTGTACAATAATCCGGGGCTAGATCATTTTGGCAAAATAAAGGTCGGCAACAATTCTTATATTGGTGAGCGTTGTATGATTATGCCAGGTGTCACTATCGGTGAACGCTGTATTGTAGGTGGCGGCAGTGTGGTAACCAAAAGTGTCCCTGACGGCTGTATGGTGGCAGGCAATCCCGCCAAGTTTATTGGATATACCGAGGACTTTTACCGTCGTTTGAAAGACAAGCATAATTTGGGCACAGGGACAATGAGTGCTGCAAAGAAAAGGCAGTATTTGCTTTCTTTGGATGAGGCTTTATTTGAGTCCAAGCCCTATATAAAATTACCCGAATAAATATCTCCTTTTGAGTTATGCGCATATCCTACATTCTTGACACGTTTGGTGGCGGAGGCAAAGAACGCCGTTGCCTTCAAGTCATTCAAGGCTTGAACAGGGATGGGTATAACGACATTCAGGTGGTCATCATTAACAATGATGTGGCTTATAAGGAGCTGTATGAAACAACTGCCAGGATAGAAATCATTGACAGGAAGAACCGCGGATTGAACATGGTCCAGACCGCCAAAGCTTTGTATGCCCTGCTGAGAGATTTCCATCCGGATATTGTTCAAGTGTGGGGCTTGATGTCAGCGGGTGTCGTACTTCTTATAAAGCCTTTTATGAAGTTCAAGTATTTGGCTTCATACGTGGCAGATGACGATATTCCACATGGCATAAATGGGGTCACAAACAGAATTTGCAATCTTGTCTGTGATAGAATCATATCTAATTCGAAAGCTGGATTAATAACCTATGGGGCACCTGCTTCAAAAGCAGTGTTAATATATAACGGATTTAATGAGGCTCGTTTTAATAACCGGATTGAAAAAGAGGAGAAGAAGAGACAACTGGGAATAAGTATCAATTATGTTGTTGCCATGGTAGCGACATTTTGGCAGACAAAGGACTGGCAGTGCTATATAGATGCAGCAAAAATGCTTGTCAGGCAACGGCAGGACATCACTTTTTTAGCTGTGGGCGGAGGACCGCAATGGGACTTCTACAACAAGCAGATTGAAGACAGAGAACGAGAGTATATAAAGATGCTGGGCAGGCGTGATGATGTTGATGAAATTTATCAGGCATGTGACCTTACCGTCCTGACTTCAAATCATAGAGAAGGAGTATCGAATTCTATCATGGAGTCAATGGCCTGGGGTGTACCAGTGATTGCCACAAACAGTGGCGGCACGCCTGAAATCATTGAAGACGGAATTAATGGAAAGCTGATAGACGTGCAAGCGCCAGAGTGCGTATGCACTTTAATCACTGATTTAATTGACCATCCTGACGTACTCAAGAAAATGAGCGAGAATGCGTCTCAGACCATAAAAGACAAGTTCTTGTTAAAGAGAATGACTGCTGAGTATATTGGATTGTATAAAAGTATTTAGTAATGCTTTTTGTTTTGTTGTTAAAATTGAGCCTGTCTTTCTCCTACATTTGGGACAAATTATGGGCGCCGATATGGAAACGTAGAATGAAGCATTGTGGAAACAATGTTTATCTTCGTCCGATGTCCAGCGACATAAAAGGAATAGAGAATCTTTCAATTGGTGACGGGACATCTATCCCAAAAGGTAGCACATTATATTGCACTCGTGCCGAATTGATAATTGGGAAGAATGTTATCTTTGGGCCGAAACCCACCATCATTACAGGGGATCATCGGATAGATGTTATAGGAAAGTACATCATCGATGTAACTGATGAGGAAAAACTTCCGGAGCAAGATGCACCGGTAACTATAGGAGACGACTGTTGGATAGGGGCAAATGTGACAGTTTTAAAAGGAGTTACTATAGGGCGTGGCACAGTGATAGCGGCCGGTGCTGTTGTAAATAAGGACATACCTCCCTACTGCGTTGCCGGCGGCGTTCCTGCAAAACCCATTAAGTTCAGATGGACAATTGACCAGATTTTGGAGCACGAGGCTATCCTGTATCCGGAGTCGGAACGTTTTTCCAGAGAAGAATTGGAGAAGATATTTGCCGAAACGAAAACCAAAGAATGAGTAAAGTCCTTGTCATAGCAACTTCCCGTAAGACACGCGGCGGTATTACCGCCGTGTTGAAGCTCTATGAGAAAAGCGGCATGTGGAAGCAATACCACTGCAAGTGGATAGGAACGCACCGTGACGGCAATGCTTTTCAAAAAATATGGTATTTCATCAAGGGATTTGCGCAGTATCTTGCGTTGCTGCCATTTTATGACATTGTTCACATACATTTCAGCCTCCAAGTATCAACTAAAAGGAAGTTCCCTTTTTTCAAACTGGCCAGGATGTTTGGCAAGAAAACAGTGATCCACCTTCATTGCGGAGCCCAGATAGAAAAAATATGGTCACCAAGGTATCAAACCATGTTTGAGCAATGTGACTGCGGCATATTATTATCCGAAGGTTTGAAACAGAAAATAGAAGACCATATCGGAAAATCAGATAAGCTTAAGGTTGTATATAATCCCTGCCCAATCATAACCGGAACAACCAGGTATGAGAAAAAGAACCAAATCCTTTTTAGCGGAACGCTATACGAAGGGAAAGGATATAAAGATTTGATCCGCGCTTTTGCAAAAGTGGCCGGCAAACACAAAGACTGGGAACTTGTGCTGGCCGGTAATGGTGAAGAAGAGACAGCAAGGATTTTGGCTTCAGAATTGGGCATTGCCAAACAGACAGTCCTGACCGGCTGGGTAAACGGAGAAGAAAAACACAAAGCCTTTAGTGAGGCCAGAGTGCTCTGCCTGCCCAGCTATGCCGAAGGTTTCCCCATGGCGGTACTGGATGCCTGGGCCTACGGTCTGCCTGTAATAACCACCCCCGTAGGAGGTATTCCAGATGTGGCGGTTGACGGCGGGAATATGTTACTGTTCAATCCGGGCGACGTGGACACACTGTCTGAAAAGCTGGATTTGATAATGAGCGACAACGCTCTCAGGGATCAACTGTCTGCCGCGTCCATCAAAATGGCGGCGGAAGAGTTTAATCTCAATACCGTCACAGGGCAGATAGCGGAGATATATGATACATTAACCAGAGTATGAGCGCCAGGTATTACCACATAGGACGGGTTCCTATTGCCATCACCAGTATCGGCAAGACAATAGCCCTTATTCACGAAACCATTGCGAGTGGCGGCAAAGGATACGTGTGTGTCAGTAATATGCGAACCGTGACTCTGGCCAACCAGGATGATGATTACTTCAAGGTAATGGAAAACTCCCTGCTGAATGTACCTGACGGTACGCCTCTGGTCTGGTGCGGGAAATGGTGGGGACTCAAAGATATTGAACAAGTCTGCGGTTTGCCTCTGTTCAATAATATGCTCACAGATAAAGAACACGGATTCAAGCATTATTTTCTTGGAGATACTAAAGATACACTTTCAGCTCTGGGAGACAAGGTAGAAAAGACGGCTGGAGCAACAGTGGCAGGCAGCTATTCTCCGCCATTTAAGCCTCTGGAAGAGTATGATCTGAAGAGTATGGCAAAAGCCATCAACGAAAGTGGCGCCAATGTTGTCTGGACTTCGCTTCGAGCTCCAAAACAGGATTATTTGGGACAGATGCTTTTGCCTTTGTTGAATAACGGCATTGTAGTTATAGGCGTTGGAGCGGCTTTCCGTTCTTATCTTGGCGAGTATATAATGCCGGACGGTTTACTGCATAAAGCAGGACTGGCCGGATTGGGTATGATGCGTAACACCACCGTTTGGAAAGAAGTAAAATGGTACTTCAAACACAGTCTTGCCCTAATTGGTTATTTCTTCACCATTAAGTGTAGAAAACTCAAGGGGAGGACGTGTGATGAGTTATTCAGAGGAAAGCACATATTAGTATTGGAAGGCTATCACAAACAGGTTTTGCCTTTCCTGCGCGGATTCAAGGAGCAGGGCTGCCAAGTAAGCGTGCTTTGTGGCTCAAGGCTTGACTGCGGCTATGCATCACGCTTCCCGGATCACAAGATATTGGGGATATGCAATCCTCATAAACCGGAAGAATCAGAGAAAAATATAATACAGCTGATAAAATCCGGGAAATACGACATGGTCTTTGCTCCTTTCGATTTCTCGGCACGCATCCTGTCTCACCACAAAGAAGAACTATCTTCATACGCCATCATCTATGCCAATGACCGTGACGTGTTTGACAAGGCCAATAATAAGGCCGAGGTAATGCGCATCTGTATGGAGAATGGTATTCCCTGCCCCCGGACATACTTCGGCATAGGGAAGGTGGATGATATTGACGCACGGATTCAATTCCCCGTCATTATCAAGCCTCACAGCATGTATGGCGCAAGAGGTTTCCATCTTTTCCACACTGCGGACCAGATGCGTTTGTATGTACAAGAAAAGAAGATTAATCTGGCAGAATATGTTATCCAGGAATTTATTCCTGAAGGGAGTATGATGATGAGCGGCAATGTGATGATTGACAGAAACGGGGAGGTAAAGAGCTCATACGTGTATGCCAGCGAGCATTTATATCCAGAAACAGGTGGTACAAGCACCCTGAATGGAATTGTTGACCGCCCTGATATCCAAGAGAATAGCGAAAAGTTGGTTAAATTGCTGAAACTAAGGGGCGAAATAGGTGTTGATTTTATCTTGGATAAGCGCGACAACGTGGGAAAAGTATTGGAGATAAACCCCCGCCCGGGACATGCTGCCACCTTAGGCTTTGTTGCAGGAATCAATCATGCACAACAGATATTGGAAGACGCATTTGGACTGGAAGTAACACCTATGGAGGTCAAAGACAAGACAACCGCCGTACGCATAATGCAGAGTGATTTACTTTGGTTCCTTTCTTCTAAAGACAGATTTAGCAGGCAACCTAAGAAGCTTGGCTATAAACGAGTAAAGGAGCAAATGTTTTTCTGGGATGACCCCTTGCCCTGGTTTGCTTTTTCGTTGAGTTGTGTAAGGGATTTCAGAAAGAAAATGAGTGAAAAGAAGCAATGAATATTCTGACTTTCGATATTGAAGAATGGTTCCACCTGCTGGACTGTGACGCCACCCGTACTGAAAACGAGTGGAAGAATTACCCTGTCCGGATCTACGACAACGTGGAACGTATCTTCCGGATTCTGGAGGACACGGATACCAAAGCCACGTTCTTCATTATCGGGTGGATAGCCAAAACATACCCGGACCTTGTAAGGAAGATTGCCGATAAGTACCAAATCGGCTGCCATACCATGAACCATCAACTTGTATGGCAGCAGACGCCACAGGAATTCAAGGCCGATGTGGAGGATGGCGTGAAGATGTTGGAAGACATTACCGGCAAGAAAGTGGAGTGTTTCCGTGCCCCTGGATTCAGTATCCGTGAATCGGAAGCCTGGGCTTTTGAAATTCTGGCCGATTTGGGAATCAAGTACGACTGCTCGGTTTTCCCTGCGGCTCACGCCCACGGAGGGATGCCTTCTTATCCTAAAGCAGCCCCAGGTATAATAGAGTATAATGGCATACAATTGAAAGAATTCCCTGTTGGCTTCAAAACCATAGCCGGCAAGCATATCATGTTTTCAGGCGGAGGCTACTTCCGCTTATTCCCCTACCCTCTCATAAAGAAATGGACCGGGGAGTCTGGAGACTATTTACTAAGTTACATCCACCCCAGAGACCTGGATGCGGGCCAGCCCATGATTAAAACCCTTCCCATTACCAGAAAGTTCAAGTCTTACGTCGGCCTGAAAAGTGCAGAGACAAAACTGCGCCGCTATCTGACAGACTTTCATTTTATTGACATATCCACTGCCGATAAAAGTACAGACTGGTCGGCGGCACAACGAATTGCCCTATAGTTAATCCCATAATTATCACCATGCACGATATATTTTTCATCGTTTTTGTTTTTCTCATTTCTGCGCTTGTCTCAAGCCTGCTGTACAGGCCTGTTCTGAATTTTGCAAAACGGCACAGTATTTACGACAATCCTGAGGCAAGAAAACTCCAGCGCAAGCCTATTCCTGTATTGGGTGGTATGGTAGTGTTTCTTGGTGCTATTTCCGGGGCACTGAGCTATTGGCTTGAATACGACTGCTCCGCCGTTATCCCTGTCCAGATTGCGATGCTGCTGATGCTGGTATTGGGCGGTTGGGATGATATAAAGAATGTCACACCTGTCATTCGTCTCATATTAGAAACGCTGATAATTATAGCGCTGATGTTGGTCAACGGATATTCCATCAACGACCTTCATGGTCTTTGGGGAATACACGAGATTTCCCCATGGATTGCATGGCCACTTACAATTGTCGCCTGTGTTGGCATCATCAATGCCATCAACATGATTGACGGCATTGACGGATTGTCATCCGGTATCGGCATTATGGCTTTCGGTTTCTACGCAGTCCTATTCTTCTATTCACACGATTTTGTCCGTACCGCATTGGCAGTTTCCATCATCGGCGCCTTGATTCCTTTTTTCATCATGAATGTCTTTGGAGGAAAGTCCAAGATGTTCATCGGCGACGCCGGAACCATGATGCTTGGCATCGCCCTGTGCGATTTGGTGATGGCTATGCTCACGAAAGACTCTATATGCGCAAAGGATGACGGAAGGACGAATTTCTGTCTGATAGCGTTTGCCTTAGCCGTCTTGGTCATCCCGGTGTTCGATACGCTCCGAGTCATGTTTGGCCGAATCTTCCGGGGCAAATCACCATTTGTTGCCGACAAGACCCACCTGCATCACGCCTTCATAGACTATGGCTTCCATCACCTTGAAACTTCCCTGATGGAAATTATGCTGTCGATGATGGTGGTGGGACTGTGGTGGCTGTTTTACAAATCCCATTTGTCCGTGGAATGGCAGCTGTATGCCGTTATCGTAGCCGGACTGGCTGTATGTGTCGGCCTTTATTATCTCCTTGGCCGACGTAAGCGCATCGCCAAAAGGATACAAGAAAAATATGGCATCAGCATCAGCGAATACGACGAAATGACGGACGAAGAACGGAAACAGTTGAAATCCAAATAGCACATATGTTCCGGCTCAGAAATACGCCCATCATTAAATCCAGGGAACAATTGGCACATATCCCTAAGGGGAAGGTGCTCATCAACGCCCTCAACGCCTACTCTTACCATGTAGCGCAGATAGACTCCGGTTTTGCCCAGGCATTGCAGGGCGGGGATTACCTGATTCCTGACGGAGCCGCTATCGTCAAGGCCTGCCGATGGCTTAAGGCACAGTCCCAGCCCAAAGAACGTATAGCCGGATGGGACCTGTTTTCTTTTGAGATGGGCGCCCTCGCCCAAAGCCGGAAACCTGCCAGAGTCATGTTCATGGGCTCGTCGGAAAAGGTTCTGGGCCTGATCCGGGAGCGGGCGGCGGAAGAATATCCGTTATTTGAAATCATTACCTATTCTCCTCCCTTCAAACCAGAGTTTTCTCTGGAAGACAGCCTGGCTATGGCAAGCGCAATCAACGCGGCGAAACCGGACTTGCTGTGGATTGGCATGACGGCGCCAAAGCAGGAAAAATGGATATATAAGCATTGGGATCAGCTGGACATCCACTGTCACTGCGGCACAATAGGCGCAGTGTTTGACTTCTATGCCGGCACGGAAAAACGCGCGCCACTTTGGTGGCAGAAGCATGCTCTGGAGTGGCTTTATCGGTTCATGCGGAATCCGGTCAGGTTGTGGCGGCGCTATTGTATAGGGAACCCGCTTTTCCTGTGGGGTGTCCTGAAAGAAAAACTGGAAAGGAGCTAAAAGTAGGGCAAACTGGCGGTAAAACCCCCGAAAATTGTTATATTTGTAAAATATAACAGATTGGCCCAGCCAGTTATGGCCCAGAACCTAAAACAGAAAGCCGCCGCAGGGATGATATGGACAGCGTTGCAGAGATACTCTACAATGCTTATCCAGTTTGTTTCCGGAATCATACTGGCACGCCTCCTGACTCCGTTCGACTATGGCTGCATCGGCATGCTTTCCATATTCATGGTGCTGGCCGAGGCCTTTATTGACGGCGGTTTCGGATCCGCCCTTATCCAGAAAAAATGCCCAACGCAAGAGGATTACAGCACAATCTTCTTCTTCAACGTTGGGATGTCTGTGCTGCTCTATGCCGTTCTCTACGTCAGTGCACCCGCCATTGCGCGCTTCTACAATATCCCGCTCCTGTGCGACGTCCTCCGCGTTCAGGGTATCATCCTGTTCATCTACGCATTCAACGTCATCCAGAAGAATCAGCTGCGCAAGAAGCTCAACTTCAAGGTCCTGTCCATCGTCACCATTACCACCTCACTTATCTCGCTGGGGGTTACCATTCTCATGGCCTACAACGGCTTTGGTGTATGGGCGCTGGTTACCCAGAACATCATCACAGCGGCCATCCCTGCTCTTGTTTTCTGGTTTTTTATCAAATGGCGGCCCAGTTGGACATTCTCCGTCCAGTCATTCAGGGAATTGTTCAGTTTCGGCTTTTACATGTTCCTGACTAATCTGCTTAACCGCTTTGGCCAGCAACTTCAGGGACTTCTCATCGGCAAATTATATAACCCTTCAACCATGGGTTATTACTCCAAGGCTCAAAGCACTGAAAAATTGGCCAGTCATTCTATCAGCAGTGTGATGATGCAGGTAACATACCCCCTTTATGCAGAGGTCCAGGATAATAAAGAGAGGCTTGCAAACATCATCAAGCGAATAACAATGACAATCTCTTACATCGTTTTCCCGATGTTATTTATCTTGCTGCTGTGCGCAAAGCCTATTTTTCTACTCCTGTATTCCGACCGCTGGCTACCAAGCGTACCTTATTTCCAGGCTCTTTGCCTTGCCGGTCTGGCGGCATGTCTGCAGTCGGTCAACAACAATGCCATTGCCGCCGTGGGAGAGAGTAAAGCAATGTTTGTATGGACAGTAATCAAACGCGCGGTAGGAATTAGTCTGTTAATCGCAGGGCTGTTTTGGTTTGGCATGAAGGGATTGTTGGCAGCCGTGATTATCAGCACATGGTTCTCATATCTGGTCAATATCAGTCAGGTTTCCAAGTATGTTGGGTACAAATGGAGTGATCAGTTATTGAACCTTTTACCAGTGGCCATAGCCTCTATCGTTTCGGCCGCAGCCGCATACGGAGTGAGCGTTTTGCTCCATTTGTCTGTATATCCGGACGGCATCGTAAAATTTGCCGTGTATCTGACAGTCTATCTGGGGTGGTCCTTAATATTCAAGCCGGAGGCATATACTTATTTTCTCTCCATCATTGATCCGCTGCTGAGAAAGTTCCGCCGTAAGTGTAAAAGGTCACGAATATAAAACAATGAATAGGGTAAAACAAAATATGTTTACGTTCCACTTAAGCCATTTGTTCAATCTAATTGCGAGGTTCTTTCTTACCTTGCAGGCAAAAGTTCTTTTGAAACACGGTAAAGACCATGTGTTTTTTGAACATATTATGGATCCTTCCTGGAATTATAAACCATATCAGAATAAGATGAATCCCTACTTCAAGAAATATGGATTTGATTATTCAATAATGGAAGGCGAGTATTATGGACAAATGACGGGCATCAAGTCTGATTTATATATTCCTCTGACTTTCTTCTACTATTACTTGTGCCCATTCTTGAACCAGGCAGGATATCATCAAGATAAGAATATGTTCAGGAAACTGTTGGATGTCAAGAATAGTAAGATCGATTTGATCATGCCCTACCAGGTGGTATATAACCAAGGGGGCGTGTATTATGATTCCGATGGCGAGGTTTGTACAAGGGAAAATGCAATCCAACTTGTAAATGCGTATTCTAAGGATATTATTGTAAAACCGACAGTCCATACGACTTGGGGCAAAGGCGTTATGCCACTGTCTCGTGAGGGAAGGACAGCCGAATCAATCGCTCATTTATTTGAGGCTTACAAGCAGGATTTTTCTTTTGAAGAGAAAATTGTCCAGCACGCAGACTTAGCATCCTTTAATCCGACTTCCCTTAATACCATCCGTGTGACCACATACAGAAAGCCGAATGGCGAAATAAAATATTTATATGCCATTCAACGATTTGGGGGCGAAGGTTCTATTGTAGACAATGCCTCGGCTGGTGGTGGATTTGTTGCGTTGTCGGAAGATGGCGTGGTTGACAGGACAGTTAAGAAATACAAAAGTCTTAAATTTGAGAAGCTGGCGGGAAATGCCGTGGAAAGAATCCCGTATTTCCAGAAAATTAAGGATGCAGCCCTCTATCTGCACTCAAAATTACCTAATCTGAATTATATCGGTTGGGACATGTCTGTTACTCAGGAAGGTGTTCCTGTCTTGATAGAGTTTAATTCGCGCCCAGCTGTAGAAATCAAACAGATTTCTTCCGGGCCCGTCTTCAGTAAAGAGGATTTGGATGAAATTATGCCTGAAATAGCTAAATGGAAATTGAGTTATGATTGTCGCCCTTTGATTTCATTTCCTGGCAAACAAGGACATCTGGGGCATATTAGTTTTTAACGATAGACAATTATATTAGACATAAGATGACTGAATCATCCATTAAAATCATAGAGAAGCCCGACTGGGTGTCGTGGGAAGATATTAAGCAATGCCTGTATGAAGCCCATTCCGTGAACAGGGCAAAGGGTATTAATATGAGCCATTATCAATGGCCTGCGGAAAAAATAAAAGACACAATAGGAGATAATGGCTTCATGCTTGTTGCTTTGGATGGCAACAAATTGGTTGGCACAGCCGGAATAGGCGAGAAATATGGTAAGACCTGGTACGCCAAGGGACGATATGCATACGAGTGCTTTGCAGGCGTTCTCCCTGATTATGCAGGGAAAGGGATATATAAGCAGCTGGACATAAGACGCGAAGAAAAAGCAAAAGAAGAGGGATATACCGTGCTTATTGGTGACACACATGCCAATAACGCACATCGGATAGACATTGCCTTGAAGAATGGATTCAATTTGGTGCGGTTCTTCAGAGCTTCAAGCAAAGACCATTATAATGTGGTTATTGCAAAATGGCTTGATGGATGTCCTTATCCTCGTTTGTATATAAAAATCCGTTTCTTCTGGTCAAAAATACGTACCAAAACTCATTGCAAACTGATTGATGAGCAATAGTAGAATTATCATAGTCGGAGACCTTTTCCCTGTACCGTCAAACTTCAACAAATTTGCAGAAGGAGACGTGGCATATCTTTTTGGGGACAAGATACTTGATTTGTTCTCTTCTGCCGATTACAGGATTTGTAATCTGGAAGGTGCTCTGACTGACAGGCCTGGGAAGTGTGAGAAAACAGGACCGGTTCTTAGCGCACCCGTAGCAAGCATCAAGGCCTATAAAGCACTTGGAATTGATTGCTGTACCTTAGCGAACAATCATATTACTGATGCCGGGGCTGTGGGAGTGACGGACACAATAAAGTCACTTAAAGAAGCCGATATTGAGCAATTGGGTGCTGGTGAGGATATAAGCAATATTAAACACCACGTTTTTTTCGAAGTTGATAGAAAAACGGTATGCTTATACAACGTTGGGGAAACAATGTATAATGAGCCCACAACTACCACGCCTGGCGCCTATCTCTATGATGAATATGTTGTCTGTAAAGAACTGGAGAAGCTAAAAGCAGAAAGTGACTTTATAATAGTGGTGTATCATGGAGGGGCCGAGAAATTCAGATACCCTTCCCCACAGACAAGGAAACGCTTCCATAGGATGGTAGATTGCGGTGCAAATATGATTCTCTCCCAACATACGCACTGTGTGGGCAGTGAGGAATGGTATAAAGGAGCATACCTTCTTTATGGACAGGGCAATTTCCTCTTCCGCTCGTTCAATAATGAGTTCACAGATACAGGACTGATTATTGAACTGATACTTAAAGAGAACGGATTCTCCGTAAAAAAACATTTGGTGGATGCGGTTGGAAATACCGTGCGTTATGATGAGAAACAGGATTTTTCCGCATTCGACGAAAGATCTTCCAAAGTTCCGGACGAGGCTTTTGTCCAAGGTGAATTTGAGCGTTATTGCCTAAAAGAGTCTTTTGTTTATTTGCGGGCATACAAAGGGAAGTTGCCATTCCGGAAGTTTATTTCTCGCTTTTTCCCAAAACTGTACACTTCCTTTGTTTTGACATCATACAAACGCAGCCAGTTGCTGTTCACGCTTCATTCGCTCCGTTCAGAGCAAAACCGTGAGGTCGCTATCGAGGGTATAAAACAGCTGCTGAAAAGTGACAAATATGAATAAGGGCTTATGAAACAGAGAGTCATCGTCATAGGACACGGTTATGGCATCCGGCTGGGTGTCATAAGGGCTGTCGCAGCCCTTGGCTGTGATGTGACAGTTATCCATATAGGACCTCCTGTCAAGCCCATTGACTGCTACAGCAAATATGTGAAAGATGTCCTCTACTTCAACCGTAAGGAAGGAGAACAGGGCTTGGTAAGGTTGCTCCTGGACAGGTGTACCGTGACAGGGCAGAAGCCCGTTATCATCCCCACAAGTGATTTCTCGGCCATTGCCATTGATAACGAAGAAATCAAGAAGCATTTCAGCGTTCCGCATATCAACAATACCGTCGGCAGTTCTATCGGCTTCTGGATGGACAAATCCCGTCAGAAGGAACTGGCGCTTTCCGTTGGACTGAACACGGCGCGCTCAGTTATCGCAGAGAAAAGGGGTGATGTGTTCTTTATCCCTGACGGCATAAAGTATCCTTGCTTTACCAAGCCTGTGGCATCCATAGGGGCTGGAAAGAAATGCCAGGGACGATGCGATACGCCGGAAGACTTAAAGGCCGTTCTAGCCGTAGCTGAGAGGAACGGCATTTCACAGGTTCTGGTAGAAGATTTTATTGACATCCACCACGAATATGCCGTTCTGGGATATTCCAATGGCAAGGACGTGGTTATACCGGGCATTATCAAATTCATTAAGGGCAGCAAAATGCACAAGGGCGTTGCCATGGCCGGCGAAGTGATGCCTGTAACGGGGTTTGATGAACTTATCGATAAGTTTACTATCTTTGTCCGCGAAATGGGGTTCGTCGGTATTTTTGACATCGATTTCCTGGAGTGTGACGGTGTATTCTATTTTGATGAGATGAATCTCCGTACGGGAGGTTCCGGAACGGCCATCTGGAATTCCGGCGTCAACCTGCCCGCTATGTTTGTTAAAGCAATGTGCGGAGAACCGACGGACTCCATGGAGCGTACCCTCATTCGGCCAGCTGTGTTTGTAAACGACAAGCTGGCCTTGGATGATTTTGCCGCAGGCGGAATGTCGCTCCGGAAATATCGGAAATGGATTGGTTCGGCCGACATCCTTTTCATTAAGGACGAAAACGACCCCGCCCCATACCGGGAATTTAAAAAGTTGGAGAGAAAACAAATATACAATTATAAGAGGATGCTGAAGCGCTTGCTTCACAACGATTGAGCTATGGGAAAGACAATTTTGACGGTTGGCGTTTACGATATGCTGCACATCGGCCATATTCTCCTGTTCAAACGGGCAAAAGAATTGGGTGACCGGCTTGTGGTAGCTGTGCAGGACGGAGAGTATATCCAGAAATATAAACCCGGAACATCTATGATATACACCACCGAGGAGCGCATGTATATGGTCAGTACCATACGCTATGTGGATGAGGTGGTCTTATATAGAGACGTGGACAAGGACCTGCCGGGCTTTGACTTTGACGTGTTTGCCAAAGGGCCGGACCAGACACACGCCGGTTTTCAGCGGGCCGTTGAGTGGTGCAAGGAGAATGGCAAGGAGGTAGTAGTGATTCCCCGCACGGAAGGCATTTCCTCCACACTGCTGCGTGAATACTCCAGGACGCATTAAACGAATGAAGATGAAAGAAATAGAAAAAGAAGCATATAAAAGAATTCCTCTGGAGATTCTGATTCATTTTGCAGATTTCTGCGAAAAGAACAATATCCGGTACAGCCTTGCCTACGGAACATTGCTGGGGGCTGTCCGGCACAAGGGCTTCATCCCCTGGGACGATGACGTGGACGTAATCATGCCCCGGGCCGACTATGAGCGTTTCAAAGCCATCTATCATTCAGAGCGATACCCGTTTTCTGATATGACCATAAATAAACACCACCCGACTCCCATGGGAAAGGTGTATGACTCCCGGACTTTCTTTTACAAAGCTAATGTAAGGCGCTCATACGGACTTTTCATAGATGTGTTTGTCGTCGATAACTTCCCAACTGAGGATAAAGAACGATTACCATGGCAAAAGTTAATACGGTTCTTCATATCTCTCAATGTTGTGAAGAATTCCAATTTTAACGGTATGCTGCATACCAAAAAGTCTCTTTTGGGAAAGGCCAGGCTTTTATTGTATAAAATCTTCCCGCTTTCCAAAACATTCATTCAAAAGAGGATTACCAGCCTGTCGCAGAAATATGACGTTTCCCCCACCGGTATTGTAGGTATCACAATGTCGCGCGACAACCCCTTTGACACTTATCCCGCAGATTTCTTTGAGGAATACGTTCCCCTGGAATTCGAGGGCCGTTCTTTCCAGGCCATACGCCAGTATGATCAATGGCTCAGGGTATGTTATGGTGATTATATGCAGTTACCGCCAATTGAAAAAAGAGTTGGGAAACATCGTATAGTAGCGTATTACAAATAATCGCCCATTGTTTTCAGATGATTATTCGTCATAATATACACGTATATGATATCTGTTGGCTTAATCATGCCAACGGCGGGATGATTGGAACATTCTATGAGCCGGAAAACCTGAGCGAACTCAAGAGTATATGTGCGGAGTTGTACAAGGAGGGTAAAGACTTTGACCTGATAGGGCATACCAGCAACATCTATTTCCTTCCAGATTACAGTGTAGATGTGATGGTGTCAACCCGTAAATGTAACCATTATACCCTTACAGAGGATGTAATCGAGTGCGACTGTGGTGTCCATGTGGCGAAATTGGCTAGGAGAATGGTTGATGAGGGGGTAAAAGGGTTTGAGGGATTGATAGACTTGCCGGGGACTGTTGGCGCAGCAATCTATGGCAATGCTTCATGTTATGGATGCAGCATTAATTCACTGCTCTTATCTTTTGATTTGTTGAAACGAGATGGCAGTATAACAACTCTGTTTCCTGCAGACTTGAAACTGTCCATGCGTTCTTCATCGCTTAAACGGCATGAGACTGAAGGAGTTATCTTGTCTGTAAAGCTCAAAAAAGAGCAAGGTAATGCCATTTTGTTAAAGAATCTTGCAGAAAAGAATCATCGGTCAAGAAAAAATTCACAACCGTCTCCCAATGATAATTTGGGCAGTATTTATATTGGCCGGCACACAAAAACGCCTGTTGGTTATATTGTAAACGGCATCGCGAGAGTCTTAGGATTCCTCTATGGTCTCACTGGGAAGAATAAAAAGCAAATAAAAGACAAGCAAAAGGAAATCGTTCTCTCAGTATTACAGGCAAGGGATTTATCACCCTACGTTTATGGGTGGAACCGATATATATGGAAAGATGAACACGCGCACACGTTATTCTGGAAATTTGACAGAATTCATCGTTTACTGTATAAGGACAACGAGTTTGAAATAGAAATTAAGCGGTAAGATATAAGAGAATGCTAGTATTAATTTGCTGCGCAATCATTTTACTTTACGGTCTGTTTCGGTATACGAATGGCCGTAAAGGGGATGGTGCGTTAGTATTTTTCTTCTTCCTTACTGGCGGATTCCATTTCTTGAATCAGGACTGGTGTCCTGTGAAATACTTAGACTTTGCTGTTGTATATCTTTTGGCGGTAGCCACTTTAAACGTCTTGAAAGGCAACTTTTCTTTCTTCAAACCGCAGATTAAGATTTATAAAGTCGTTACTTTTGTTGGCGTTTTCATAACTATAGAGTTTATCCGCACTGTTTTATTGAAGGAAGAGTACCTTTCTTTCGCATTTTCAAATTATCGCACCTACCTGCCTTTCTTTTCCTTCTGGATTGCTCAGGAACTGAATGAACGGGAAGTAAAACGCCTGTTTAAACAGATTGCAGTTATTACAATTATCTCGACTGTACTTTTTGATTTACAACCTCTTTTACATATTAGGATTCTACAGCACGCAAAAACATTTGAAACGCGGTATCGTAACATTCCCTTCCTGGCTTATTTCTTTATGCTTCTGGCAACAGTCAGGCTTGATTTCAAGAAATGGAAAACCGTTTTGTTGGTTTTGGTTTTTGTGATGGCTGTAGTGCTTACCAAGCACCGGGCAGTGATGATTGGTTATGTCCTCTGTATCGGACTGTATTTGCTGATGTCAAAAAAAGTTGGGAATTATTTCCAATATGGGATAATTGGACTGGCCGTTTTCTTGCTTGCGGGAGAGACTATAGTTAATCGTTTTGAGAATGCATCTAACAAAGGTTCTACTCTTGAAGACATAAAAACCGTCATCAATCTGGACTATTCCACTGCAATTTACAGAGAATATGAAGATGTAAACGGTACGCTCTCTTTCCGTGTGCTGTTATTTATGGAGCGGGTAGACTATATGATCAACAATCCCCGTTATACCGTATTTGGCATAGGCACACGTCACGAGGACTCCCCTAAAACAAAGCGGCAGTTTGATTTTGTATTGGGGTCACACAGGTCTTCAAATGACACCATTGGACAGATTTCCTCCGGTGACCTTGCCTGGCTGAAGCCCCTGATGCGCTTCGGATTCTTTGGCATAGCACTCTTTCTATATATGTCATGGGTGATTCTTTCATTCTTTTATAAGAACCGAAGGATTTCAGACGTAACGATGACGGCGTTCCTGTTCTATATGTTCTTGATTATTATCTCATTCAAGAACGACCATCTTTATGGTAATATGCAGATGTTCTTTATTTACCTGCTGATAGAATACATACGTTATGCCCAATTTAAAATAAAAGATCAGTAGAAGTATGCGGATATCACTTTTAACTTTTTCAAAGGAAACAAACTTCGGAGCCAACCTTCAGTGCTATGCCTTATGTAAGACATTGCAAAGTATGGGGCATCGGGTCAATATCATAGATATCCAGCTTCCTGCCAAGTCATTCAACTGGCGAGCGACACTATCACGGCTCCCGGAGGATTTTTTATTCTTCCTTTTCAGGAAAAAGCACTTGGATTTCTTTACTAAGAATTATAATAATAGCGATTTGTACATAGTGGGGTCCGATCAAGTATGGAATACAGAGCTTACCCAGAGATTAGACCCTCTAGTATATTTCTTTTCTTTCTTGCCTGATGGCGTACGTCGTGTTTCGTATGCGGCCAGTTTCGGGACTGAACGCTGGCAATCAGCGGCACTGACAGACACAGTAAAAATGCTGCTTCACAAATTCAATGCAGTGAGCGTGAGGGAACAGAGCGGTGTGACAATCTGCAAGGAGACATTTGGCATTGATGCAAAGCTTGTCGCAGATCCGGCACTTCTGCTTTCATCATACGATGAAATCTGCGGGAAATATATACAAGAGAGTGAAACCAACGAACTTGTTTATTTTACTTTCATTCGCAATAAGGAAGAGCAGAAAATCCTTGCTGAATTTTCCAGGAACAACCATTTACAGGCAGTAGCCCTGCGCTCTAGCCGTTCAATACCGGGATTCAGGAGGAGGCTTTATGTTTCTGTCTCCGGCTGGCTGAAATCTATACGGTATGCCAAACTGGTGGTTACAAACTCTTTCCATTGCATGGTTTTTTGCCTCATATTCCATAAAAAGTTTGTCGCCGTTCCGGCAAAGACAGGGCGCAGCACAAGACAAGAAAGCCTGTTGGAGCAATTGGGTTTATCTGACCATTTCTGTAAGGAGACTGACAAATTATACTGCACATTGGATCATGTCGCCAATAAGCAGATGGATTATGCAGAAATAGACAGAAAAATCAAGGACATAAGAGAAGCATCTATGGACTTTCTTAAAGTGACCTGCACCCTATGAGAATCGCGCATGTAACATGGGCCATGGATATTGGCGGAAAACAGACCTTGATTACCGGTATTTCCAATGTACAGGTAAAGATGGGTCACGACGTGGGCATCTTCATACTTGACAACCGCATTGATAAAACCATAATAGATAAACTTGACCCACGCATAAAGGTTTTTTATTTCGGCCGGACCAAGGGAAAAATATCCGTCATGCCTTTTATCAAACTTAACTGGCAGCTTTGGCGGTTTAATCCGGATATCATTCATTCACATGCCGGGAAACTGTCCAAGGCAATAATCTCCACCGTCCCAATGGTGGTCACATTCCATAATACCAGACTCAATCCCAAAAACTTTATAAAGTACAAAAAAGGGGTTGCCATCTCTGAGGCCGTAAAAGAAGATATTGTAAGAAGCGGATACAATGGTGAGGTCGTTGTTATTGAAAACGGAGTACCCTTTGACGAGATTAGATGCAAGACAGACTTTGACCGCAAGGACACCGTACATTTAGTTCAGGTATCGCGGATTTTCTTTCATCAGAAAAGACAGGATCTGGCCGTGCAGGCTTTGTCAGTATTAAAAGGACGGTTGAAAGAATCCTCTGGTATTCGATGCGTAATGCATTTTATAGGAGACGGACCAGATATGGAGTCTTTGAAAGGATTGGTAAAAAACCTGGGGTTGGAAAACGATGTCGTACTGGAAGGTTTCAAAGACCGTCAGTGGGTGTTTGACCATCTCCGCGACTATGACCTGTTCTTGCAGCCAAGCGACTACGAAGGATTTGGCTTGACTGTAGCCGAGGCATGCGCAGCAAAACTGCCTGTCCTGGTCAGTGATGTAGAGGGACCTTTGGAAGTGATAGACGGAGGCAAGTTGGGCATGGTATTTAAACACGGCGATGCCGATGATTTGGCAGACAAACTGTTCCAGTTCATCCAAAATGGCTATGACGTCTCGGTTGTTGAAAAGGCCTATCAAAAAACCATTGAACAATACGGCATAGTCAAGACGACTCAGCGCTATATTGAGGAATATGAAAAAGTAATCAGAAAATGAGAAATAAAAAAAGTATATCCTCTTGGGTCCGGTTATCAGTCATGTACTTAAAATGGAGATACTACACTTTAAGAGGCATGAAGATTGACCGTACAGCAAAGATTAGTCCTTATGCGCGGCTTGACCATACAAACCCAAAAGGTGTACACATAGGTAAGTACTCATTCGTAACAGGCGGAAGCCTGATTCTGAGCCATGATTACTCCCGTGGCATTCACACTGACACATGGATTGGAGATTACTGTTTTGTGGGCATGGATGCAATCATACTCCCGGGGTTACACATCGGAGACCATAGCGTTATAGGTGCCGGTGCGGTAGTAACCAAGGATGTCCCTCCCCATACAATTGTAGCAGGAAATCCCGCAAAGATTATCAAGACTGGTATCAACACCACCAAATGGGGAAAAATTGCAGACAATTAGAAAGTAAAAGGATGATGGAAGTTATCTTGATAGGCAGGATTAACAAAGGCCATCTGCCTATTGGCGGTGAAACGGCAAAAAACCAGGCTTTAACAGCAGAGCTTGGAAAACATTGCCAGGTTACTGCTATTGATTTCTACAGGAATAAGCAGCGGCCCTGGGTGTTTTTGCAGGCATTCTGGGCACTGGTTTCACAACCCAAGGCCACAATCATCCTTTCAACGACGGCAAGAAACATATATCCGCTACTTAAAACATTCCGCTTTTTGAAGATTCAACGCAATATTGTCCATTGGATAATAGGCGGAGAATTTGACAAGTTGGTTCAGTCCGGACTATTTGATGTAAATGTCCTCAATACAGCCAAATGGCATCTTGCTCAAAGCAGGGAAATGGTCGAAAACTTGAAGGAATGCGGTTTGAAAGAAGTAAGATATATCCCAAACTTCAGGCAGATTCCCGAATTATCCATCGGAAAAAATAATACTGAAAATGAAACTGTACAATTTGTTTTCATGTCAAGGATTGTGCGGGAGAAAGGTGTCTACGACATTCTCGAATGTGTGGACAGGTTAAATTCCAAATCATTAAGCAACCGCTATACCGTTGATTTTTACGGGCCGATAGACAGCTCCATAAGAAATGATTTTGAGAAGAGAGTAGCCAAGATGCCAAATGTGCATTATAACGGTGTCTTAAATCTTCAAGACACAGCCGGGTATGCCACTTTGGCATCATATCAGGCCATGCTGTTCCCTACCTTCCATCCCAGTGAAGGTATTGCCGGAGCTATTGTTGATGCATTCATAGCAGGTGTGCCTGTAATTACTACAGACTGGAGACACAATAGAGAAGTTGTAACAGATAATAAAAACGGCATAATCGTTCCTGTACATGACGTAGACAGACTCTGCCAGGTTATGGAAGAAATAATAAGTGGGAAGATTAATCTGGAGGCTCTGTCAAAAAACGCCAAAAAAGAGGCAGAGAATTATAAGGCAGAGAACGTTATCAATAACGCTTTCTTGAAAGAATTGGGTATTTTATGAAAGATACACTCAAAGTTTATTATGCCAACGTACCCAATATGGGGGACAAGCTCAATGTAGCAATCATTGAGCGGCTGTTTGGGTATAAGGTACAGCAACATACTTTCCTGACTGGAGAGTTGAGTGCCATAGGCAGCGGGCTGGGGCAGTTCACGCTTAGAGATAATCCCCTGGTTGCTGCGGCAGAGCGTATGGCCGGCCTTCTGTTTCCTAAGGTAACAGTCTGGGGAACCGGCTTTGTCTGCTACAAGGGAAAAGACAATCCCTTCTACCGGCGTGATATGAGATTCGCCGCCGTCAGGGGCGAACTGAGCAAGCAACGGGTAGAGAAACTTCTTGGGAGAAAGCTGGACATCCCCACAGGTGATGCCGGTATACTGGCCAGTTATCTGTTGAAAGAACCTGTGGAAAAGAAATATCAGGTGGGCATCATTGCGCATTACAAGGAGCAGGAGGACCCCATTTTCCTGAAGTTGACAGAGTCCTATCCTCAGTCACTTTTTATCGATGTCCGCCAGACCCCGGATGTTGTCATCCGCCAGATTGCCAGTTGCGAATGCATCATATCAAGCAGCCTTCACGGGCTCATCATAGCAGACAGCCTGGGCATTCCCAACATCCACATCAAGGTATCTGACAAACTGCTGGGAGACGGATTCAAGTTTGACGACTACTACTCTGCCTACAAGCTGAAACATCCCGTGATTAATATTAAGCAGGATAACTTTCCTACTTTAGAATGGGTGAAAGAACATTACCCCATAACTAAGGATATGGTAGAAAACGCAAAAAGAAATATGATCCAGTCCTTCCCATTTGAACATTCCTTTAAAGCATGAAGAAGTTTATCTTCATAATTATCGGTCTTGTACAATTCTTTTATGCCCATTCGCAGGAAGAATTCCACTTGCACTCCTCTTTTGACAATTTAAAGGTGAATCAAAAAGGGCGTCTGGTTTCGGATACCGTTTTGGGAAAAGATACTTCCGTGTTCCGCAAGTATAGAGATAAAAGCGTTGGGAAAATAAGGATATATTATGAAACTGTGAACCTGGATGCAGCCATCGCTACCGTGGAAGATGCCCCGGAGAGGGCTGGAAAGAAGGCTTTGCATTTCAAAATAATCTCACCTAATGTTCAGAAAGAAGAAAGAAATCCTAAATCAAGGGTACAACTTGAAATAGCGAAAAAGCCAGGATTCAAGTCTTTAGTATCTGAAGTTTCTGTCTATCTTCCCGCCTCCATGGAGGAGCTCAATAACTATCCGCATACCATAAGCTGGCTCACCCTGCAGGAGTTCTGGAATTCCGGTCCTAAAGTTACGGGGAAAGCTTTTAGAATAAAGATAGGTATGTGGAAAAGTGAGGATGGCCGATTATATTTTGGCTACAGAAGCCAGGATTATCTGGACGGAAAATTTATTGATGTCGCCAAAGCTGACAATGACAGCTTTGAAGTACCTATTGGAAGGTGGTTTAAATTACGGACAGAGATTATTGAGGGAGATATGGATTCCGGTTTCTTCAGTCTGACTATAGAGGATGACAATAAAGAGACCATCCTTTACCAATTCAATACACAGACTATGGCAACGGCGTTTTGTGAAAAGAAGTTTCCTCAACAGGGCTTTACCAGTTTGCAGCCCCTTAAATTATACACCTCGGCCAAACTTACGGAATGGATGAAAGCAAGGGGATGTGCCATTGAGGCCTATTTTACAGACTGGACATTTGACGGAGAAGTATATAGTTTATGAAAAAGAAAGTACTTGCAGTCGCCTCAATAGGCGGACACTGGATACAGCTGTTAAGGATAGCAAGGCCGATGGAGGAGCATTTTGAGATGGTATATGTTTCCACCCACCCCAAATGCGCCACCATGGTGGAAGGACAGAAGTACCACGTGACGCAGGATTTCAGCCGGACTGATGCCTGGAAGCTGATTCCTTCTTTTTTCAATGCCTTGAAAACACTTCGGCAGGAAAAGCCGGATGCCATCATAACTACGGGCGCAGCTCCAGGGCTGGTATTCTTGCTGGCAGGCCGGCTCACAGGCCGAAAAACCATCTGGATAGACAGCATTGCCAATGCGGAAAAGATGTCGGCCAGCGGTCGTATGGCATCAAAAATCGCCTCACGCACATACACTCAGTGGAAAGACCTTGCAGAAGGAAAGATACAATACGCCGGCAATGTCTTCGGTAACGAATAAAAGGAACAATTATGATATTTGTAACCATAGGCACACAGCTTCCGTTTGACCGCCTGATACGGATTATTGACAAGCTGGCCCCGCAACTGAACGAGGAAATAGTCGCACAGGTATATCAGTGCGGTTTCACGCCCCAACATATTAAGACGGTGGACTTCCTGGCACCGGACGAGTTCAACGCCCTCTTCGACCGGGCCGGGCTCATCGTATCGCATGCCGGGATGGGAACCATCCTGTCGGCCTTGCAGAAAGACAAGCCAATTATTGTTTTCCCGCGTATCGCCGCTCTGGGAGAGCACCGCAACGAGCACCAGCTGGCAACTGCCAGAAAATTCAAGGAAATGGGCACAGTTAACGTAGCCATGGACGAGGCTGAACTTACCGACATGCTGCTTCATGGCAGACAAACAGCTGCCAGGCATATCGGCGAAAGCGCCTCCCCTGCCCTGATCCAATCCATCCAAGAGTTCATAGACGCATGAGAAACAACAATCAATCCAACAGACTTATCCGGTGGATTATAATAGCACTGGACTTTATCATACTCTGGAGCATACTATTAGTTACCGTAGATGCTTTCCCTGGCTATGGGCGCTGGGAAGAACAAGACAGGGTACTTTTCTGGATGGTTTGTACATTATCCATGATGCTTTCCGAAACTCGCTTCGGCACTGTCATCCACCTTCGGCAGGTGGGGGGAAACGACATCCTCAGGCGCACTTCCTTGCTGGTTCTCACATATACGCTCCTTACATACCTGCTTTTGAGGGCCGTCCATTTCATGTCCAAGGTGGGCTGGGGTCTACTAATCATCGGCGTTGTCCTGCTGGCCGTGCTCCTGCTGGTCCGCATGGTGGAACGATGGCTTCTGAAGCATCTTCGCAGTATGGGCTACAATACCAGGCATTTCACTATTGTGGGGAATGACGAGGCCCTCCTGAAACTCAGAGATAAGCTTATTGGGAATCCCACTCTTGGCTATAAGTTACGCAACCACTTCACAGATGCCGAAGACTTCCTTGCCCACCCTGCAGACAATCTGGGCGAAGAGCTCTACCTTTGCGTTCCCCGCACTGATAGGCAGCTGATTACCCGGATTTCCCAGATTTGTGACAAGAAGATGGTCAAGTTCTACTACATCCCCCCGGCCGACGAATCCCTGAACCTGCAGTCTATCTTCATTGACGACATGGAGGTGTTTGCAAGTTACACCAGCCCCCTTGAGGACCCTCTTAACCGCTGGATAAAGCGCATCTTTGACATCCTAGCCTCCGTTGTAGCGCTGCTTTTCACGGCCCTGCTGTTGCCATTCATCGCAATCGGCATCAAGGTGCAAAGCCCTGGTCCCCTGCTATTCCGCCAGAAGCGCACTGGCATGGACGGCAAAGAGTTCTGGTGCCTTAAGTTCCGTTCAATGCACATAAATGCCGACAGTGACCGCGTGCAGGCTACAAAGGACGATCCCCGGAAGTTCCCCTTCGGCAATTTCATGCGGAAGACCAACATAGACGAACTTCCCCAGTTCTGGAACGTTCTCCGCGGAGACATGAGCATAGTGGGGCCCCGCCCGCACATGCTGGCACATACCCAGCAGTATTCCGCCCTCATCGGCAAATACATGGTACGCCATTTTGTAAAGCCAGGCGTCACAGGCTGGGCCCAAGTGACTGGTTTCCGCGGTGAAACAAGGGAACTGTGGCAGATGGAAGGCCGTGTAGAACGCGATATATACTATATCCAGCACTGGAGTATATGGCTGGACATGCGCATTATATGGATGACAGTGAAAAACGTCTTCCTAAAAGACCAGAAAGCATATTGAGATGAAAGAAAAGACCTGGAAACGTGATTTCCTCCGCTTTGCCGTTGGTGCTTCCTCACAGGCTCCCGTAGACCTGGACCAGAAGGACTGGCAGTGGCTGCTCCGCTTTGGGGTGGCGCAGGCCATTCCTGGCATCATATTCAACGGGATGAACAAGCTCCGGGACATGGGAGTTGAGATACCGGAAGAGATTCTGGAAAAGGGCATCACCGGCTCCATGGCCATAGAGAAGCGGAATAAAAAAGTAAATGGCACTGTTATGAGGCTGGTGCAGCAATTTGAGGCCGATGGGTTCCAATGCTGCCTGCTCAAAGGACAGGGCAACTGTCTTTTGTATCCCAATGTATACAACAGGGTTCCAGGAGACATTGATCTCTGGGTTCTGGGAAAGAAGAGCGACGCCCCGGATGTCCAGCCGATCATCAGCTATGTCCGCAAACACAAGCCAGGCGCAAGAGCGGTTTATCACCATATAGATTATGGCCTTTATGAAGGCGTAGAGGTGGAGGTCCACTACCGCCCGTCCTTCATGACCACCCCCCTTTACAACAGCAGGCTCCAAAAATGGTTCACCCGGCAGGCCACGGCACAGATGCTTAACAGGGTGCAGTTGCCCGGCCAGGAAGGTACGGTGGCCGTTCCTACCACGGAATTCAATGCTGTTTACCAGCTGGCCCACATTTACACGCATCTTCTGAACCAGGGGCTTGTCATGCGTCAGATTATAGATTACTACTATGTGCTTCTGGCGCTTGAGGACCGCCGGGAAGTACAGGAGACAATAAAATGGCTGGGGCTGGAGAAAATTGCCGGCGCCATAATGTGGCTGCTGCAAAGGCTTTTTGACATGCCGGAAGACAAAATGCTGGTAGAGCCGGATGAAACGGCTGGCCGTATTCTCAGTAAGGATCTTATGAGCCACGGTCTTGGCAAAGGTACCGCATCAGGCCAGGTCTGGATGCAAAAGAACATGAAGCGCCTTCAACGGGACTTCAGAATGGTGCGGTATTTCCCCTCCGAGTGCCTTTGGGAGCCCCTTTTCCGCCTATGGCACTTCTTCTGGAGACTGACTGTTGGCAGAAACCTGTGAAAAAAGAATTATCTTTGCACTCATGAAAGACTTTCTGAAGATGATGAGGCAGTACGCCTCTCCGTATAAAGGATACCTGGCCGGGGCTGTGCTTCTGAATATGCTGTCGGCAGTATTCAATATCTTCTCATTCACGGTTCTGGTACCACTTCTGAACATCTTGTTCAAAGTGGACGCCGGGGCAGGAAATTATGAGTTCATCCCATGGGGAAGCGGCAGTTTCAAGGATACGCTGGTAAACAATTTCTACTTCTACGTATCTGACTTCGCCGCGCGCTTCGGCCTCATGAATACGCTCCTTATGCTGGGCGGCACCATGATTGGCTTTACCCTCCTCAAAACTTCCTGCTACTTCGGCTCCAACGCCGTGATGGTGCCTATCTCCACCGGCATTGTGAGAAAGCTCCGCTGCCAGATTTATGACAAGATTCTGTCCCTTCCCATCGGCTTTTTCTCAGAGGAGCGTAAAGGAGACATCATTGCCCGTATAACGGGAGACGTGGCCGAGGTTGAAAACTCCATCACCGCCTCCATCTTCATTCTCATAAAGGACCCCATCCTCATCCTCTTCTATTTTGCCTTCCTTGCCTTCCTGAGCCCGGACATGACGGCCTTCACCGTTGTCTTTGCGCCCGGTTTTGTGTGGATTATGGGAATGATAGGCAAGCAGCTCAAAAGAGGTTCCCTGGAAGCACAGGAGCTCTGGAGCGACACTATGTCCCAGGTGGACGAGACCCTGAGCGGCCTCCGCATTGTGAAGGCTTTCAACGCAGAGAAGAAAATGTCGGCCCGTTTTGCCGATGTCACTGACCGCATGCGCCGCAAGATTGCGCGCGTGAGCACCCGTCAGCTCACCGCCCACCCGGTGAGCGAATTCCTGGGCACAACCATGCTCATGATAGCCCTCTGCGTTGGCGGCTCAATGATTATCCGCGGGCACGGCTTCTTTGGCGGAAATTTCATTGACGCTCCTCAGTTCATCCTATTCCTGGTTATTCTTTACTCAGTCATTGAGCCCATCAAGGAACTGGCCACGGCCACCTACCGCATCCCCAAGGGACTTGCGTCAATGGAAAGGGTGAACAAGATTCTGGAATACGACAATCCCATCAAGGACCCCGCAAATCCGCTTCCCATAAAAGGATTCACGGATGCTATCCGCTTTGAAGGCGTTCACTTCAGTTATGACTCTTCCCGTGAGATTCTTAAAGGTGTGGACGTGACTATCCCCCGCGGTAAGATGATTGCCATTGTTGGAGAATCCGGCGCCGGCAAGTCCACCCTGGTGGATTTAATCCCCCGTTTCTGGGATGTGACCGGAGGCCGAATCACAATTGACGGCAAGGACATCAGGGATGTGGCTGTCAAGGACCTGAGGTCCCTAATGGGCAACGTAAACCAGGAGCCCATCCTCTTTAACGACACCATTTTCAACAACATAGCCTATGGCGTGGAAAACGCCACCATGGAAGACGTGATTGCCGCGGCAAAGATTGCCAATGCCCATGAGTTTATCATGGAGAAGCCGGAAGGCTACCAGACCAATATAGGAGAGCGTGGCTCCAAGCTTTCCGGCGGCCAGCGCCAGAGAATTTCAATAGCCCGCGCCATCCTCAAGAACCCGCCCATCCTCATTCTGGACGAGGCCACGGCCTCCCTTGACACAGAGAGTGAGCGTCTGGTGCAGGACGCCCTGGACCGTCTTATGTCCACCCGAACAACCATAGCCATTGCCCACCGCCTTTCCACCATCAAGAATGCCGATGAAATTCTGGTGATGCAGGACGGCAAGGTTGTGGAAAGAGGAAACCACGAGCAGCTCATTGCCCTCAACGGTTATTACAGAAAACTTAATGACATGCAGGCCCTATGAAAACCCTGAACGTACCCCTTGTAAGCTTTGACGCCCTGGACCTTGACAGTGTAATGGAGCTCCAGGCTTCGCGTTTTGACGTAGACTGCGTAAACTGGCCGAAGGAGTGGCCCTACGCACCCCTCTGCGCCGGACGCATTGCCCGTACGGAAGGCTCCCTGGTGGTGGATTTCCGCGTAAGCGGCCTGGACCTCAGAGCCCAGAATACCCAGGACAACGGCAGCCAGTGGGAAGACAGCTGCGTAGAGTTCTTTGTACAGGACCCGGACGGCAGCGTCTACTATAATTTTGAGATAAACGCCCTTGGAAAGATTCTTGCCTGCGTGGGGCCTGACCGTAATAACCGCAGCCCGCGCCCGTCAGAGGAGATGGAAGCTATAGCCCGCTTTGCCTCCGTCAAAAAACTTGAGGGAGAGAAGGAAGGCCTCCAGGCTTGGCGGGTATGCGTCATCATACCGTTTGAGCTTATAGGCATTGATCCGTCAAACATTCCCGCCTCCGTAAGAGCAAACTTCTACAAGTGCGGAGACAAGACCGCCCACCCTCACTTTGTGAGCTGGTCCCCCATCGACCTTCCTGCACCGGATTTCCACAGGCCGGACTTCTTTGGGGAGCTCAGATTCGTATGAACAAGTTAGTTTTCAGAATACTGTTTTTCCTCTACGTTGCCGGAGTGCTTTTCATGTGCTTCGGCAAGTTTGACAGCACTCCGTCAGTTCCGCTTGAGCTGTGGGGTATTCCTACGGACAAACTGGTCCACTTTGGAATGTTCCTGCCCTTCCCCATCCTGGCCTACCTGGCCTTCGGCCGGCAGTATATAACAACAAAGGCGGCGCTCCTTTTCACGGGCGTCACCTTCATTGTTGGTTTAATGCTTGCTTTGGGTACGGAATGGGGCCAGGCCCATCTTACGGCGTACAGAAGCGGGGATCCCAGGGATTTCATTGCCGACGCAATTGCGCTGGCCACGGGCTCCCTGGTGGTTTTACATCCTCTCCGGAAGTTCTATTCCAAGCAGGCCCATGGCGCTGCGGAGAGTCCTTGCCATAACTGATATCAGTTCCAGCCTGTACTTAAGCACGGCCTTGTCCTCTTCCTTGAGGATAGGGGTGTCGTGATAATACTGGTTGAACTCCTTTGCAAGCTCGTATGCGTAGTTTGCAATGACAGCGGGGCTAAGGGCCGCGCCTGCCTCTGCAACTTTTACGGGGTAAAGGTCAAGGAGTTTGACAAGGCGCACTTCCTTGGCCGAAGGGTTTGCATCGGCCTTTATGTCCTTCGGGCCGAATGAAAACTCTGCCTTGCGGAGGATAGAGCAAATTCTGGCGTGGGTGTACTGGATGAAGGGACCCGTATTGCCGTTGAAATCTATTGACTCCTTGGGGTTGAAGAGCATGGTCTTCTTGGGATCCACCTTGATAATGAAGTACTTAAGGGCGCCAAGGCCTATCATGTGATAGAGCTTGTTCTTTTCTTCCTCCGGCAGGTCTGCCAGCTTGCCGCTTTCCTCTGAAGTCTTGCGGGCCTCCTGGTACATGCTTTCAATGAGGTCATCGGCATCCACTACCGTGCCCTCACGGGATTTCATCTTGCCTTCCGGGAGTTCCACCATGCCGTAGCTCAGGTGATAGATCTGGTCTGCCCAGTCAAAGCCCAGTTTCTTAAGGATGAGTTTGAGCACCTGGAAGTGGTAATCCTGCTCATTGCCAACCACATACACGTGAGAATCCAGATTGAAGTTCTGGAAACGGCGCTCTGCTGTGCCAAGGTCCTGAGTAATGTAGACAGATGTGCCGTCACCCCTGAGGACCAGCTTGCGGTCAAGTCCGTCGGCCGTGAGGTCACACCATACGCTGCCGTCCGGGTCCGTTGTGAAAACGCCTGTTTCCAGGCCCTTTTTCACCAGTTCCTTGCCAAGGAGGTAGGTCTCGCTCTCATGGTCCACCTGGTCAAAGGTGATGCCAAGGGCCTTATACGTTTGGTCAAATCCGGCGTAAACCCAGCCGTTCATCATTGACCAGAGCGCCCTTACCTGAGGGTCTCCCTTCTCCCAGTCCACAAGCATCTTGTGAACGTCTTCAAGAACCTCCGGGTGCTCCTTCTCCATCTTGGCATAAGCAACATAGCAGTCCCCTACCAGATGGTCTCCCTTTTTGCCGGTGCTTTCCGGAGTGGCGCCGTCAAAGAGCTTCTCCCATGCGTACATGCTCTTGCAGATATGCACGCCACGGTCATTCACTATTGTGCTCTTTATCACCTCATTGCCGCAGGCCTTAAGGATGCGGGACACGCTGTCTCCAAGAAGGTTGTTGCGGATATGTCCAAGGTGCAGGGGCTTGTTGGTATTGGGTGAAGAGAACTCCACCATGATACGGCGGCCCGTTGCGGGCAGTACACCGTAGTCATCGGCCTGGGCGATTGCCTTAAGGGACTCGTTCCAGTAAACTGCCGAAAAGGACAGGTTCAGGAAACCCTTGACGCTGTTAAATGCCTCAATCTCAGGGACATTGTCCTTGAGCCACTGGCCTATTGCGTTGCCGGTTGCATCAGGAGCCTGGTGAGTGATTTTAAGGAGCGGGAAGGTTACAAGGGTGTAGTCTCCCTCAAACTCCTTGCGGGTAACAGAAACCTGAAGTGACGTTTCCGCCACTTCAGTTCCATAAATTGCCTTGACGGCCTTTGCGGCCTCTTTCTGGATAAATGATTCCGGTGTCATCCAAGATAGCTTTTGAGAAGTTTGCTGCGTGAAGGGCTCTTGAGACGGCGGATAGCCTTCTCCTTAATCTGGCGCACGCGCTCACGTGTAAGGCCAAAACGCTCTCCAATCTCTTCCAGAGTCATTTCCTGGCAGCCGATTCCAAAGAAACTCTTGATAATTTCCCTTTCCCTGTCCGTGAGGGTGCTCAGGGCGCGCTCAATCTCAGTATTGAGGCTCTCGTTCACAAGGGTACGGTCTGCCGACGGGGAATCGTCATTTGGCAGGACATCCAGGAGGCTGTTGTCCTCTCCTTCAACAAAGGGAGCGTCCACGCTGACGTGGCGGCTTCCTACGCGGAGGGTGTCTGATATCTTGTCCTTGGGGATGTCAATCATCTCTGCCAGTTCCTCATTTGAAGGCTGGCGCTCATACTCCTGCTCAAACTTACCCAGGGCCTTGTTGATTTTGTTCAGGGAACCTACCTGGTTAAGAGGCAGACGTACAATTCGGCTTTGCTCTGCAAGGGCCTGCAGGATGCTTTGCCTGATCCACCACACGGCATAGGAGATGAACTTGAAGCCACGGGTCTCGTCAAACTTCTCCGCTGCTTTGATAAGGCCCAGATTGCCCTCGTTGATAAGGTCCGGAAGGCTAAGGCCCTGGTTCTGGTACTGCTTTGCCACTGAAACCACAAAACGGAGATTTGCCCTTGTAAGCTTCTCAAGAGCCTCCTGGTCACCCTTGCGGATGCGCTGTGCAAGTTCAACTTCCTCGTCCGGAGTGACCAGCTCTTCACGGCCAATCTCCTGCAGGTACTTGTCCAGGGACGCGCTCTCGCGGTTGGTGATGGACTTTGTAATCTTTAACTGCCTCATAAAAATACTTTGTTTCTACTTACCAAAAGCAAGGTAGAAAGCTTTTCCGTCCGGGTCCAGACCCTCAATGTAGACGGCGCGCACTCCCTTCTTTGCCTTTGCCACAACTTGTTCCGGTTTTGCTACGGCGTCACCGTTTACAAAGAGGATTACTCCTCCCGCCTTTGCACCTGCATCGGCCATCTTGCCGGCACCTACGGATACAATTTCAACGCCTTTCTCTGCGGCTCTCAGGCGAGCGCCGTAAAAAGCTACTGTACCTTCAGGGTCTACTTCTCCATTCTCCGTTGAAGCGGCCTGGAAGACCACTGTGGCGTGGGCGGTTTGTCCGTCACGGATATAGGCAATGTCTGCCTGATCTCCGGGGTGGTACCCTCCTACCTTTGCCTGAACGGAAGAAGCATCTGTGATCTTCTGGCCGTCGATTGCTATGATAACGTCGTTTTTGCGGAGCCCGGCCTTTTCTGCCGCACTTCCCTTCAAAACCTCGTTAATATATACGCCTGAAACGGAGGAAAGTTTCATTTCGTCGGCAATTTTCTTGTCTACGGAGCCCATTGTTATGCCAAGCATGGCGCGCTTCACTGAGCCGTAGTCAATCAGGTCCTCAACCACTCTCTTGACAATGTTCACTGGGACGGCAAAGGAATAGCCGCTGTAAGCTCCTGTCTGTGAAACAATTGCGGTGTTGATACCAACCAGTTCTCCCTTCTTGTTCACAAGTGCGCCGCCAGAGTTGCCGGGGTTAACTGCAGCGTCTGTCTGGATGAAGGACTCAATCTTGAACTGACCTGAATTGTCCGGCATGGAACGTCCCTTTGCACTCACAATACCAGCGGTGATGGTGCTCCTGAGCTGTACTCCAAGGGGTGAGCCAATTGCCAGCACCCACTCTCCAAGACGAAGCTTGTCACTGTCTCCAAGAGGAATGGTGGGAAGGTCTTTGGCATCTACCTTAATAATAGCAACATCAGTTACGGGGTCCGTGCCAACTATTGTGGCGTCATACTGCTGGTTGTTATTAAGGGTTACGGTGATTTTTGTTGCTCCGTTAACCACATGGTTATTTGTGACGATGTAGCCGTCCGGGCGGATGATTACGCCGCTGCCGCTGCCTTTCATCTCACGTGAAAGAGGCTCGTCTCCAAAGAAGAAGCGGAAGAACGGGTCTATGTTCTGGTACTGCTGGCGGCTCTGGACCGTAACCTCTACGTATACTACTGCTTCAACTGCGCTTTCTGCAGCATAGGTGAAGTCCGGATAGTCCGAGTCTGCCAAATTGACAGTGCGGTATTCCACTGAGCCGCCTTTCTCACTGCTAACTACTGTTGCCTCCTGGGGCTGGGGCAATGTGGCCTTCACAACTGCGTAGGCGGTAAGTCCGCCGGCAAGAACTGAAAGCACTACTGTCAAAAATCCTTTTTTCATATATTATCTACTTTTTGGTTTTTCCGGGCCCCTTTTGGTCAAACTTCGTGCCAGCCCTTGCAGCATTTGCGTCCCTGACGGTCCTTTGTGTCCGCCGTGGCAATAAAAATGGCAGTTTTTGTATCCCTGGCAGTGGGTTGGGCTATGTGGCGTGGAGCGAAGTGGCTGATTATCAGATGGTTATCAAAAAGTGGGTACCGTTTTCGAGGTACCCACTTTTGCGTTTTTCGCTGATAATCAATCATTTAGCTCCACGGCAGTTTCTGGAGATTGCGGATTTGGGTGGCCTAGAGCTTTGCAGGTCCAGCCTTTTTTGCAGACCTGCGACACATAACTCAAAGACTGGCAACGCCAGAAGCCACCACCTGCAACAAAGAAGGAGAGATTAGCAGGGCGTGGCTAGAATATAACCTCTATGACAGTCTTGGTGGTGGAGGGGACGGAAGGAAGGGTGAGGGTGGTGCCGGAGCCATCAAGAGCACACTCCCCTGCCGGGGCGCCGTTAAGGAGCACCTTGGAGGGAAGCTTGGTAACGCCATCAAGCATTAAGTAGAGATTGCGCCGGGCCGATGCTCCAGTGAAAGAGCCTTCACGCGGGTGCACCGTAATGGTGAGGCGCTTGCCGCTACGGTTTTTCTCAATGAGGGTGAATGCACCGGAGTAGTCTTTTGAAACGCCGTCGTCCTCATACAGTTTGAATGCCGATTTACCAGCGCCGGGGACCACCAGAATGCCAAGGACATCGGACGGTTCCTGCAAGTTGGGGATATCCTGTCCGGCCAGCGGAACAATGCTTCCGGCCTTTACGTACCAGGGATTCTCCCCAATGGAATAATGCAGCGTTTTGTGACTGCCGCCTTTGTACAGGGTGTGAGTTGCCATGTCCCACCAGTCACTGCCGGAAGGGAACCAGACTTCGCGGGGAGCTTTTCCATCCGCTCCTGCAGGCTCACAGACGGCCGTGGCCAGGATGCGGTCTCCAAACAGATATTCCTCATTATACTTGTAGGCCTCGGCCTTTTCCGGATAGCTGTAGTAAAGGGGGCGGCACAGGCATACGCCGGTATCAAAAGCCTGGCGGGCCATGGTGTAGATGTAGGGCGACAGTGTATAGCGCAGGCGGATGGCATCCTTCATATAGCCGAAATGCTCCGGGAACGCCCATATCTTTCTTTCCAGGTTGGCGCTCTGGGTGGAATGCGTCTTGAAGATGGGAGTGAACACGCCAAACTGCAGCCAGCGGGTGTATATCTCAGGGTCTGTAAGGCGCTGATGGTCTCTCTTCTGCATGTGGCCGCCAATATCGTGGCCCCAGTAGCCGTAGCCCACATTGGAGGCCGTGGCGGTGAAGTATGGCAGGAACTTGAGGACACTCCACTCGTCGTAGGTGTCTCCGGAGAAGCCCAGCTGGTAACGGTGGCTGCCAAGGCCTCCCCAGCGATGATAAATGAGTGGCCGATCGGCCCCGATACGCTCTTTGTCCTTAAAGAATGCGTGGTTAATCCAGAAGGTGTTGCTGAGACCTTTCACATAGCGGGACTCAATCCACTGCTGCCAGTCCAGCCACCAGAAATCCACGCCCTGGCGCTCCAAAGGGCGGATCACGCTGTTGAAGTAGGCATCGGCCCACTCCTTCTGGGACATGCGGTACGGGACGCTGGCCTTGTAGCCAGGCTTGCCCACTGGCGCATGATTACCGGCATACATATAAGGCTCCTCTCCAAAAACATAGTCCTTGGGACCGTCGTAGTCCTGGGTGCGGGACAGGTAGTCCGCAGTAAAGGTCTCATAGCACTCCTCAAACGGACGGATGCCGGAGGCGGGATGAAGGTTGAGGGCGGTCTTGTAGCCCATCCTGTGCAGTTCTCCAAGAAAGCCCTCCGGGTCCGGGAACAGGTCCCGGTTCCAGGTGTAGCCCGTCCAGCCTCGGCTCTGGTCAAAATCGTCCCGGCCCAGCCTCTTGTTCATATCTTTATAGGTATAGTGCCAGTCCATGTCCACAATCATCACGTCCATGGGCACGCCGTGCTCTTTCATTTCCCGGCCCAGGGCAAGGAGCTCGTCGTCCGTGAATATCCAGTAGCGGCTCCACCAGTATCCCAGCGTCCACTTGGGAGGCATGGGGATGCGGCCGGCCACCTTTACAAAGTCTCCAAGGGCGGCGGTGTAGTCATGGCCGTATGCAAAGAGGTACCAGTCCAGGCGGTCACCTTCCGGGCGTGAGGCCACCCAGCCGTCTGCTCCAAAAAGATGGCGCTCACTTTCATCCACAAGAGCCCATCCGTCCCGGGAAATGATACCGTCTTCCAGTTCTGACTCCCTGTGCGACAGTTTTTCAAAGCCAAGGCAGCCATCCAGGGTACGTGTAGTGCCTTTCAGGTTGCCTGTGGGTTCCATCCCGGGTTTCCAAGTACCCATGCCAAACTTGACGCTAAGGTTCTCCGGGGCAAATCGGCCACCCTTGTAGGTGAGGGTAAGTTTTCCGGTAGAAATTGTGAGAACACCGCCCTTAAGGCTTTTGGTGAACTTTGGCACCGGCAGATTGCGGTTCACAATGGCCAGCGATGCGCGGTCTTCAAACACGCCGTCCTGCGCCCATTCCATACGGATAAGACGGTCTGTAAGAACGGTGAAGCGGGCGCTACCCACAGTCACAACGGCCTCCGGCGCCGCCACGGGATTATCCTGTGCAAATGCCTGAAAACCAGCGGCTAATACCAAAACAAGGAGAAGGAGCTTTTTCATAACACTTTATATTTAACAGGATGCAAGATAATCATTTTTCAATCATGGTCAAAATATTATTAAGGAGAAGTTAAATTAATGCAGATGTGGTCAAAATTAGGTATTATCTGTTCAAAAAAGCCCCTTGCTTTTACAGGAAGCGGGCTAATATTGTTTTTAAATATTAACGCTATGAAGTATATCCTACATAATCTGGCCCTGAGCCTGTCAGTTTTTGCACTTCTTTCCCAGTCCTGCGCTGGATTGGAAAACACCGAGAACATAGAACCTCAAGAAAGCGTTCAGGTGAGCGTGAGGGCCCGTACCGGGATACAGGAGTCTACCAAGACCAGCCTGTCCGGCCTCAGTGTCCTGTGGTCAGAGAATGACCAGATTGCCTTTTTCTCCACAGGAGGCGGAAAGGGAATCCTGACACTGACAAGCGGCGCCGGCACGGTTTCCGGCCAGTTTGAAGGCACAGCTAAGGGAACGGTAACGCCATACTTCGGCTTCTATCCCGCAGCAAACGGAGTTAGCAAGGCCAATGGTTGCATAAACTACACCCTGCCACAGGTCCAGACCGGCAAGGAAGGTGGATTTGCAGAAGGTATGAACCCTGCAATAGCCGTTTTCCCAGACGAAGATTCTGAGGCACAGTTCTACAACATGTCCGGAATCTTGAGCTTTACTCTAAAGGGAGAGCAGACAATATGGAGGGTAAAACTTGTATCCCTTAATCCCCAGGACCAGCTGTGGGGCAATGTAGCTGCCGCCATTAATACCAACAAGGAAGTATCCCTGTGGACACAGACTTACAGCGGCGGAGACAACGTCCTATACCTGGACTTCCCGGGAGGCCTCGCCCTTACACCGGAAGGAAAAAAGGTTTACTTCTCCGTCCCGGCAGGAACCATGTCTTCCGGGTTCAAGATTGTGGTGTACGACAAGTATCAGGCTGTGGATGAATTCCTTACGTATTCAGACTTCACAATCAAGCGCTCCACCATACAGCCCATGGCGGCCTTAGAGGTTGGGAAATACAACGTACTTGACGCCGAGGAAAGCGCCAACTGCTACAATGTATGCAAGACAAACACGGAGTTGCCGTTCAAATTCTGCGCTGTCAAGGGAAACAGTTTTGAGGCTCTTCACGCCAAGACGGCCGAAGAATATTGGGAAAGCCAGACCACATCGCCCAACCAGTTTAACGGAGGTAACCTTGGATATCTTCTCACTGACGTAGGTTTCAGCAAGCATTGCGTCACCTTCACCCTCCTGGGAAGGGCCGGCAGCGCTTCCATAGCAGTAAAATCCGGAGAAGATATACTGTGGAACTGGCATATCTGGATTACCAACAGTCTGCCATCCTGCGCAAAAATGGCAAACGGCACGCGCATCATGGACACTAATCTTGGAGCGGTTGGCCCGGGTACCGGATCAACCCAGCCAGTAGGACTTCTGTACCAGTGGGGAAGAAAGGACCCCTTCCCCGCCCCGTATCACGTTAATTACAACACCATGATGTGTTTCCAGCCCGCAGGAGTAATCCAATATGAGGTCAAGAGCGACGCAAGCCTGGACTATACACTGAGCCACCCAGGAACCTTCATTGATGCCACCAACAAGTGGGAAGCCGGAGCCAACACCAGCGTATGGGCCGCAGAGAAGACCATTTACGACCCCTGTCCTCCCGGATACCGCGTACCCACAAAGGCGGAACTGTCAGAACTGACACTTGGAGACTGGGACGCATCATATTACCGCTACACGGAAAGCGCCACAGACTATCACTTCAACGCAAATTCCCGCTCCTATTACAGCAGTGGCGGAACACATATCAACGAGACAGCCCATACCGGATACTACTGGACCTCAGACCACGCAAACGGAAACCTTGCCCAAATGGTCACTTTCTCTTCCTCTAAGAAGGGAACCACCGGCAACGGCTCAAAGTCTATAGGTGCGGCCGTTCGCTGCGTGGCCGAAGATTCCGAACAGCCGTCTCCTTCGGCCAAAACGGTCAAGGTAAGTCTGATAGGAGACTCTATTTCCACCTTCAGCGGATATATAACTTCCGGGAACATAGCTTATTACCCGCGTGCAGAGGCCGACCGCGCAGCCGCAGACATTGAGGTTGTGGACGTAAGCCAGACCTACTGGTGGCAGCTCATCTACAACTATATGTCAAATGCCGTCCTGGAGAAGAACGACGCATGGTCCGGCTCCTGCATGGGAGGCTATGACAACGCAGCCATGGTTGCCCGTTATACGCAGGAGCGCGTTGGAAATCCGGACGTCATCCTTATCAACGCAGGAACCAACGACCTTGTAAGGGAAAACCATTACCTGATTGACGGCGTTCCAATGTCAGAGGAAGACACCGTACACCCCACTGACGCAGAGATGCAGGAGATTTTTGCCAAAGCAGAGGCAGACTACACCAAGCTTTCTGAGTCCCTCTTCATTGAAAGCTACGTGAAAATCCTCCATAAGATAAGGGCCGATCTGCCGGATGTGCAGTTCCTCCTTATCATTGGAGACCGCTTCTCACAGGCCCAGAGGAAGGCCATCATCTCCATAGCGGAGCACTACGACGCCAAGTATGTAGACTTCCTGGCCCTGGGCCGTAACTGCCTGGAGAAACAGTCCTACGTTCATCCAAGCATCCGCGGCATGGCAACCATGTCAAAATACATCTACGACTGCCAGGGCGAATGGCTTGAAAGCCTGGGAAATTAACACTGCTTATTCCCAGGGAGACGGGTCGTTTTCATACAGACCGTCCGGCTGGAGCAGATAATCCTGCCATATTGTCCTGACGGGCATGGCCCTCACCTGGGAGCGGACAATGGTATTGTCCTTGGAACTGGAGAACTGGCCCAGAAGCAGGTCATTTTCACCGTACACGCTTACCGTCATGCCGGAAGAAAGCGATGCCGGAGGCAGGGCTAAATAAAACATCTCCGGAATGGCCGAAAGCTGTACTCCGGCGGGGCAAGTCAGGGATACGGTGTTGTCTCCGTCACTTAGTTCCAAGGTCTGGTTAGCCGTGCACTCTTTTCCGTCAAGAAGGAGTTTGGCATTGCCCCAGAGCATACTCTCCGGATCCGCGTCACTGACTGTGATCCTGTAAACGCAGGCATTGCCGGCAAGGGAAAGCTTCAAAAGTCCCAGGACGTTGCGGAACTGAAGCGGCTGAGCCGGGTCCTTAAAAGTAGCCTCCATTATGTTTGCGCCAACTCCAAAAGAGCCCTCCTGCCAGGTTTGCTCCCGTGAAATACGGAAGTTGTACCGGCTGTTCTGCTTGGTAAGCCCTGTCATGTAGGGATAGAGGGCATAATATTCCTTGTCCGATGTTATGTCTCCCCCCTGGAATGTACCCATGGTGGTACCTGCACCGCCTGTCAACGTATATGGTCCGCAGTTATGGGAACTTCTTGTCATGACATTTATACGGTCCCCCGCCTGCCACAGAACGGATGTCTCTTCCAGGACTGTGCGCGTAGGGGCCTCAGTCATGGCCGTGAGGAAAGTGCTCCCTGCAGGAGCAGGTATGCGATTGCATGATACTGCGCAGAGAATGGCTGTGCACAGGGTAATAACAAATCTATTCCTTTTCATATCCATCATTCCTCCTCCAGCCAGGGACCAAGTTCATTGTAAATCTTGTCTGCGATGACCTTCATGCCGGCCTCGTTGGGATGCAGGTTGCGGCCGCCGTCCAGACACTTTAATATGGGACACCAGTCCGGATTATCCGTAATGCCGTCCAGCCCGTTCACAGAAAGGAAATCCACAGTTCGGCAGTTATCCGGATAGTGCGCGGCAATGGCCTCTATGGTCTCTTTCATACCAACGCTGAAATGCTCGCCGATAATAAGCACAATCCTAACTTGTGGATATTGGAGAACCATCATCCTCACCAGCTTGACGTAGGCTTCAAGGTAGGTTTCATCTCCAAGTTCCGCCTGAGCCTGAGCAAGCGTCGCAGCTGCATCGGCCGCAGAAAAGACCGTATTGAGGTCCTCCTGAGAAGGGGCCGATGTGGCTGTGTCACATTTCAGGCTGCCGTAAAGCGTCTTGGACGCCGTGTAGTCATTGGTGCCGCCAAACAGCAGGATAATGTCCGGTGAGCCCATCCCCCCACGCTCTATGTAGCGCCTGGGGAAGTTGTTGTTCTTCCCGTTATTGGTATATGTCACAAGACTGCCGGAGAAGGCAATGTTCACGTCAAGGATGGCGTCGGACATCTTTTCATACGCCAGCCTGTACCAGTACATATCCCGGACATTGAAGGTGCGGCAGGTGGCCGTGGGATAATAGGCGTCATATCCTTCCGGGATATAACCGTCAAAAGAGGAAATGGAATCCCCAATCACGCTGATGCGTTTTGTCCTTCCTGTCATCTGCCCTTCATTGGAAACGGTCCCTGCAGGAACTGGATATCCCGCCCAGGGGGCGTCTGTCCAGGATTGAAGTTCCGGCCTGGAAGCCGATGCCTCATTAAGCGCCGCCAGCAGAGTGCCGTCTGTAAAGGATGCCACGGCGGTGCCCAGAGCGGTCTTTCCGCTAGTTGTAGTGGCCTTGATGGTGCTGTTTACGTCGTAATAGCAGTTGGGAAGAGCGTCCAGCGTGCAATTTCCCACAATGCTGCCCCGTTTCTGCTGAGTACCCGCAGTTGAGATGATATCCCCGGCCTTGACGTCAGACCAGCAGCAGGAGAGTTCTCCCGGTCCCGCAAAATCTCCCACTATGCCTCCAATATCGTTAATAAGGGTATTCTCGTAGGTGCTCAGCAGTTTGATGGACTTTGTAACGTTTCCCGAAACCGTCACGGGAACCGTTCCCGTATTAGTGATAATTCCCACTATGCCGCCCATATTTGCGCCGCCGCTGGATGAAGTGGCGGTCAGGCTTGTATACCCGCAGGCATTGTTGATGATGCTGATTGGGCCGCCGTGGGAATTCACCGTTCCGGCTATGCCGCCTATGTTAAAGGTACCGTTTACCTTGGCAAACACAGTGCAGCCGTCAATTGTGGCCGCATTGGCGGCCACCGTGGAATAAATGTTTCCGGCTATGCCGCCCACGCTTCCGGCTTCGCCCGTCACTGTAGCGGGTTTGAGCACCCGGCAGGAAAGGATTTCTCCGCCACGGACATAACCGGCAATACCGCCGGTTTCACCACCCTTTGACAGCACGATACCGTTTACGCTGCAATCCCGTATGACACAGCCGGCGCCGTTGACTAATCCGGCAATGCCTCCCACACGGGGCTTGTCGGCATAGACATAAGCGCGGTCCACGCTGCAGCCGATGATGGTACCCTGGGAGAGCTGTCCCACTATACCTCCGGCGCAGGAGCCAACTGAACGCACATGCCCAGTCAGGGTGCAGTTTTCTATGCTCCCGGAAACCACAATTCCCGCTATTCCGCCAACATACGCATTGTCATATCCGGAAGAAGTGATGAAAGCGTCTCCGGAAACGCTGCTGTTGACATGGCAGCCAGAGACGGTGCCTCCGTCCAGACAACCAACTATTCCGCCCACATAAGGAGCCTCGGCGTGCATATTTCCGGAAAGGATACAGTTCTCTATTCGGCCTCCGGTCATGTGCCCCACAAAGCCGCCGTTGTAATTACCAGTTATCTGGGAAGGATTTGTGCGGTAGAACTTGTAACGGACATCCAGGTTCTTGATAACGGCATCCTGCGTATAGGCAAAAAGGCCGCAGGCATACTTGGTTTCACCATCGTCATAGTTCTTCACGCTCAGGTACTCCAGCAAGTGACCATCTCCGTCATAGACCCCTGTAAAAGCCTTCCCGGGTTCACGGGACACCGACACCCATTGCTTGTTTTCAACGGAAATATCGCAAATTTGCCGGTAGTGTTTACCTATGTAATTGACGTAATAAGTGTTATGGTTGGTATAGCTGAAGAGCATGCCGATGTCGTCGGACGTAGCCAGAAGATAGGGATTGGCCTCAGTGCCGTCACCGCCGCTGAAACGATAAGTATTGTCGGCAAAGCCGATATCGTCCATGGGATACACATGGCCGGACTCCAGGGTTATGCCGCCGCTGTGCGCCCGCTTGACCATATTGTCCCCGGCCGAAGTGCTGACAACCACGGTGAATCCCTTGGGATATGTTCCGGGAGGAAGGGCGATGAAAGCCGTACATTTCCCGTCGGCGTCATAGGGGATGTCAATATCCGGATTGTCTTCCGGACGGCCCATCACAACGCAGTTCATCCCCGCCTCAAGATACTGCATGGTACTGTGCTCGTAATCCACAGAAAAGCGGCCGCAAAGGTAGAGATTGTCGTTGGAAATCACCTTGATCTGCTTGACTGTCTCGCTGCCGGAGCGGCAAACGGTGACGCGCATGAAGGCGCAGAGGTTGTGAAGCTCCGGAGTGAGAGATGTCCCCTTCCCCACCTGGATAGCCGTGGCGGGATCAAAGCCCCAATTGGTGAAGCGCTGGCTTTTGGGAAGCAGTACGCCGTCCCCAAAGCTAGCGCCCACAGGATATATTATTGTATATGGGGCCGTGACATCGCTTACGGTAAAGTTTGCGCTTGTGCCGCCTGCCTGGGCCGCGGTCAGAGCCCTGGACCCCCGTCCGTTGACGGAGATACAGTCACCTTCGGCCCAGTTTACGGCATACAGAGCACCAGTCTTTTCTCCCAGCACGGTCTTGGTCCTGGATGTGCCGTCCAGACTAACCTGAAAGGTGACCGTCCCCGTGGAAAGGACCTCCGGTTCCGGCTCCATTACTTCATGGGTGCAGGAGAGAAGCAGCGGGAAAAGAAGGAAGAATTTATTTTTCATACTTCAAGTATAGTTTACGGCAAAGGGATACCGGATCTCCGGAAGGAATAGAAGGATATGCCCTCTTCTCCCCTATCCAGTTCCACTCAAAGTCGTTGCACCAGGCAAGGAAGGCGTCGTCGTCAAAGGGCTCTCCGGATGCCAGAGAAGCCTCCAGCAGGCCGATGAACCTTTCCCAGCGGGGCTTGTAATATGTGCCGATAAGGCCGTTCCAGTCCCTGTTGGCATAGTCTGTAAGGTGACCGCCCTTGTATCCCCAGCAGGAAAGAAGATCCTTGGCGTCCCATTCCATATAGTCTTTCATCTCCGGCGTATCTCCCCAGGAGCGCGCTTCCCGGATCCATCGGCCAAGAAGGAAATAGGCATCGGCCGATACCAGGGTATCCACGTCATCCAGAATTTCCAGCATGGCGGCGCCGATGCTCTTCACCCTGGACGCATCCCCGGCCTTGTAGGCCTCAAGCAACTGCGTATACAGCTCTGAGAAATGGTTGTCCAGCCACTGGCGCGGAATGTTCACGCAGTCAAAGCGGTAGGAAGGACTCTTGGAAGGGCATGTCTTGGTAAGGTATTTCCATGCCTCCAGCAAGTCTTCATTGGAATAGTCCTTCTGAATCTTGTTCCAGCTGTGCTTGCCGCGGAGATTGGGGCGGTGCGGGATAAGAGAAGCTATGTTTCCGGAACAGTGCTTATGCACCTTGGTGCGCATTGTTTCCCAGAAGAGCCGATAGTTCTTGTCGGCCTTGCCAAGACGGCGGTCTGCCAAAAGGCGGAACCACGCGGCGTCTTCAAGGCTGCGCTCCCAGGCTCGGCCCAGGACGTATTCATACATCTGAGGGTTCACATCCAGGCCTTCCAGCGTGCAGCCAACGCCCACGCAGTTTTTGACATCGCCAGCCAGTACGGCGTCCAGCTTGGCGCTTATGTCGGCCACATTGCCGGCAATAGCGGTGTTGCCGCCAAAGTTGCCAAGGTATGACCAGATGAAGTCCTGGCCGTGGAAGGCGTCTGTCTGCTTATAGATTTCCACCTTGTCACAGTAGTAGTCCAGCATTATGAGCCTGTGGGCCGGGACGGGTTTGATATAGGCGGCTATCCTCTCCGGCGTCCAGCTTTTGTGCTTATGGAAAAAAAGCCAGCTCATCTGGAGCCAAACTGCGTCTGGGTCTGTTTCTGAGAGAATTTCATAGGTGCGGCGCGCAACGTCTTCAAGGTATGAAGGCTCCCATGACGGCGGGTCAACCTCATTGAAAAGGTCTATCCCATAAACGTGGCAGTCCTGGCCGAACATAGCCTTCTGCTCCTTGAGAAAGAGTTTCTGGATGCGCGGATACAGAGGGTCGTTGGGGTTCAGGTACCAGGGGTTATATTCCACCGGGAACTTGCCCCAGGCGCTGAGCTTTCGGATATCGGCATCCGGGTAGAGTTCCTTAAGCGCTTTGGGCACATGACCGGTGAAAGAGCCCAGGATGGGAGCTATGCCAAGCTCAACCTCACGGGCTATGATCTGCTTCTGGAGGTCCCTCTGTGCATCCAGCCAATGCTGCGGCATAGGGCCGTGCCAGCTGTCCATGTTGGTCATCCTGTGCCAGGAAAGGAAAGACGGGCCCGGGAAATATTCCAGTGTCTGTTCATGAGTCAGTCCAAGCTTTACCCACACCTGCTGCCAAACGGATTCCTGACCGGTGTTGGCAAGGGCCATGTTCACGCCGTTAAGGGCCATCCAGTCTATGAGGCGCTCCCACTGGTCCCACTGCCACCAGCCCACGGTATAGCCGTAGGTGCAGTAGTTCAGGAAGAAACGGTCCTTCACCAGGGCCTTGCGCTCTACCCTGCCGGTAACGGCCGGAAGCCTTCGCGGCTCCTTGATAGCATCCCTGGAATACCACGTAGGTGTGATGAGGCACCAGTCCCTGAGGTAATCCCCCAGGCCCATGGCCATGGAATTGGCATTGTTGCCGCTGATGCGGATTTTACCTCCTACGCTCTCCAACGCATAGAAATCTTCCGGGGAAGGCACTTCCACGAATTCAATACCGGAATGAAGGCGCGGCAGGATGCGAGCTGCCAGTGCCTCCGCCGCCTGCTCTGCCTCAGTTGACGCAGAAAGTGGGAGCCAGAGCATAAGGGCCAGTGAAATAGTTATCCATTGCTTCATATAGCAATGATAGCACTTTATTATATGGATTATGGGGTAATTTTAAACCAAAATCACCACATTTTGCCCCATCCCCTGCAGAATTTGGAAAAATCCCCTCTTTGCATTGGATTGGATATCCTTTCATCTGGGCCGGAGTGGCTCCGCTAGTTTTTGCGTGGAGATAAGTGACTGATTATTAGTTGGTTACAACAAAGTGGGTACCGGAAATCCGGTACCCACTTTTGCGTTTTTCGCTGAAAATCAATCATTTAGCTCCACGGAGACCTGACGATATTAGGTTAATAACGCACCGTTTTCAGTGCAAAAATCATAAAAACTTGCACAATTTTCAGTGCAAAATATTATATTTGCGGAAAAGTATTTATATGGAGAGTCTTTACAATACCTTCCGCATTAAGCTCTCGTTAACTCCGATGAGCTATTTCCGCAGTTTCCACAAGGTCATAAACTGGGAAAGCCGTCTTATATGCATTATGGGCCAGAAGGGTGTAGGAAAGACCACCCTAATGCTTCAGCACATTAAAAAATACGACAATCTGGACGAAACCCTTTATGTATCAGCCGACAACATGTATTTTGCCGGCCACACGCTCTATGAACTCGCCGGAAACTTCTTCTCACAGGGAGGGAAGCGCCTGTACATTGACGAAGTCCATAAATACAAAGGCTGGTCTACTGAGATTAAGAACATCTACGATGATTATCCCACTCTTCAGCTTGTGTATTCCGGCAGCAGCCTCCTCGCTCTCAAAAAAGGAAATAAAGCCGATCTCAGCCGCCGCAGCATCCCATACGAGATGCCGGGGCTTTCTTTCCGTGAATTCCTGAATATCCGGAACGGCTGGGACCTCAGGATATCCACGTTGGATGAGGTTCTCAATGGCAAAGTGGATTTCCCATACGGCGAACACCGCCCAATCAAATACTATAAGGAGTACTGCTGCATCGGCTTCTATCCTTTCTTCCTGGAAGGTGATGCTGAGATTCGTCTCCAAAACGCCATTCTCGCAACCATCGAGGATGATATTCCCAAATATGCCGATATGACCATCGCCGCTGCCGCCAAACTCAAAAAGCTTATGTATATTTTGGCCAAGAGTGTTCCCTTCAAACCAAGCAATGACACACTTGGCAGAGATTTGGTTCTCAGCCGAAATACCGTTCCGGATTACATCAGTTATCTGGAGGCCTCCGGTCTTTTCAACGCCCTTAGGGAGCCAGGCCATAGTGATAACCTGCTTACCAAGACAGAGAAACTGTATCTTGGCAACAGCAACATTGCCTACTCGCTCTCCGAGGACGGAAGAATTGATGACGGCGCTATGCGGGAGACCAACTTCCTTGCCTGGACCAAGCAGGTAAGCACGCCCACATCATCAAAGATATCTGACTTTGAGATTAAAGGAATCACTTTTGAGGTTGGAGGTAGAAGCAAGAAAGGAGAGCAGATCAAGGACGCCGAAGTGGGCTACCTCGTAAAAGACAACCTGGAATACGCATCGGGACATTCCATCCCTATCTGGATGTTCGGCTTCCTCTATTAAAAATGCTATAGAATATAAGCCGAGGTGGAGAAGGTATAAGGGCGTTCAATAACCTTTGTGAAAACGCGGCCGAAGCGGTTGGTTACGCGGATGGTGACAGTGGAACTGGCCGACGTTGCCTGAACGCGGAACATGCGGCTGTCACTGACTGCCCGGAAGCTGCCGGCATCGGCCTTGTCCTTATTGAAATACAGAGGCGCTTCATAGGAGGCCAGATACATGGGGTCAAGCCGTTGGGCCTCATCGGCCTTAGCAGTGGAAACTGCCTCCACAACCAGTGGTGTGCTGCCCTCAAAGGCTTCCACCGTCCACGCCGGATCATAATCAAACACGTTCACTATCAGGTAATTGTCCTCACTGGGGTCAAGATACCAGCTCACCCTGGTTTCCCAGGCAGTGCGCACATCGTCCAGGGTACAATCCGGAATCCAGACGGCCGATGCAAGGCAGGCCTCATTGCGGTCATATACCCTGAACTGGTCCTCTTCTGTAAGGCGGTAACCCTTGTAAAGCCAGCTCAGATTGGTGCCGTCAATATCAAACACCTTATACCCGCACGGCGCTCCGTTGGGCGTCATGGAATAATTGTCGGTATGTATGATCCCACCTGCCAGGCTGCCGGCATTGTGCTCATACACATTCAGGTCCTGCAGATGATCCACATTATAGACATAATGGGTGTGTCCGCTCAGAAGATGTGCCCTTCTTCCGCCAAGTAGCGAGACCAGCCGCCCCGTGGCGCCGTTTGACAGACGCTCCGTTCCGTCAAACTTGTAAAAAGGACAGTGCCCGCTGATAATGAGCGGGGCCCCAGCCGGGACATGCTCCAGGTCTTTGGCCACCCAGGAGAGCTGCTCGTCGGACAGGGTAAAACGGTAACTCATGGTACCGCGGTTCTTGGTCCCGTCCTGCTGGCCTATGTTGTAGCACTCCACATTGTCCAGAACTATAAAATGGTATGCGCCCACATTGAAGGAGTAATTGCTGGGGCCTATCAGGCTCCGGAACTTGGCTTTGCACTCATCGTTGGTCTGGGGGAATACGCCGTTGGTGCCACGGTCATTGTCGTGGTTGCCAGGCGTATTGAACACCTGGATGCCGCTCACCGCCGCATCAAACATGGCCTTGTAATTATCCAGATTGAAGTTATGGTCACACCAGTAGTCGTTCCAGGATAGGTCTCCCAGGGTAAGAATGAACATCTTCTCCTGGGAATGAGCTGCCCTGAAGGCATTGAAGTCCGGAATGAACACCTCATTGAACTGGCGGATATCATCACCGTTGTTCATATTGTTCACCTGGATATCCCCAATCACAACCATCTTGAAACTGCTCTGGTCCGGATCCTCGTTGAGAGTGAAGTCCAGCGTCTCCAAAGTTCCGGCCGGCTGGGCTGTGTACTTGAAGAAATCAGGAGTGTTTGCTCCCCTGGTGCCAACGCAATAGCCGGAAGGAATGGAAATGAAGACATATCCCTTCTGCTTTTTGGACTCCAGCTCATAATGGCCGGAAGCATCCGTTACGGCCACTTCCACACCGTCCGACACCACTACCCCTTCCACGGGATTTCCACCGCAGGTAACCGTGCCTTCAACGGAAATGCCGCTGAGGCGGGGCTCCACGCTGGGCTCCGGCAGTGTTGAAGCGATACAGCGTACGTTACAACCCGTGGAGCGTCCCAGTGTTTGGTTATCCCTTGCATAGGAGCTAGCAGAATTGTCAATCTTGACCCTGGTGCCGCGACACTTGTTCCCGTTAAGGCTGTAGGACCAGTAATAGGAGAACTTACCGCTGTTGTGGTTTGCTCCGTCAGACGAATAACGATAACCGCCTGCCGGGAACCATGTGGTACCTTCTCCATAGTACGTAATCACTGCGCCAAATGGATCATTCTTCTCAAAAGTGGCAGGTTTATTACTCCAGTCAGTATAAGGGGGCACATGCCAGCCCGGAGGACAGGGATCATATTTAGTCTTCTCAGCTGCCCACAGTGTGTTGTCATGGGAAACAAGCCAGTCCTGATCTGAGTCCGTGCCGCTCTTGCAATACAGGTATTCCTGAGGATGAGCCGTAGCATATTCAATGGTTCCGGTGGCAGAAGTACGCTCGCTGACACTGAACGCACCGCCAACGGTTCCCATATAGGAAGCGGCCGTACCAGCGGCGTTCCAGCTTACGCAGCCGGGGAACGGGTCCTTACGGCCCCACTCATACAAAAGGCCGATGGTTGCAACTCCGTCAGTAGATTCAGACAGAGAGGCGCCCAGGTTGCGGTCCATCAGGTAATCGGACGCGCGGGCAAGTCCCTGCACCTCTGTCTCAGGAACCCAGATATGCCAGCTCCAGAGGATGTTGCCGCCGGAGTCACGCACTGCCACAGCTGCATTACCAATGCCTTCTTCAAGGGTGAAGTAAACGTATCCGTTCTTGTATGACACGTTGGAGATTATGGAGTTCTGAGCCGGAGCAACGGAAGAGTTGCTGCCTTCCCAAAGAAGGACGGCATCTTCCACACCAGTAAGAG
>Ga0310786_10000567_pt1 | contig 60071 bp, 54 predicted proteins | sample AusTroGonzalo_MG_FD_203881 | JGI IMG/M metagenome (GOLD analysis project Ga0310786, IMG submission 203881) | Bovine rumen microbial communities from tropical cattle in Woodstock, Queensland, Australia - Gonzalo_03 (v2) (version 2) | ecosystem: Host-associated > Mammals > Digestive system >...
ATCACACGCAGGGGGAGAGAAAAGCATAACTCGTCGATAAAACGGCCTTCGACATCATAAGTACTGAAAGACAGAATGCGGTTTTCATAAAGGATAACGCAAAACCCGCCATCCATAACACGCCTGTCCTGTATCAGGGGACGAAACTTATACTGAAAGACCGGTTTGCTTCCATAACCGGCAATCATCTCAAATCCCCCCATCCTGAACTCCAATTAGTCTTATAATAACTAAATATATTGATCAGGTCAATGGGAATACGCTACATGTTGTAGTCAAAAAGATTAAATTTCTGTAATAAATTAAGCAAGCCAATCCATAAAGGCATTTCTGTTTTGGATGGGAGTGGTTGTGGGACGGCCCAGATCCTCCCGGGCGCCGCACGCACAATGTACTTCAATCAAAACGGGACCGTCTTCAAAGCTCTTTGCCCGGGCCAGGACATTCACGAGAGACTGTTCGGAATCGGCTTTCAGAACAAGCGGGTACCCCGCAGCGTCTGCAAGCGCTGCAATATCCATAGCGCCGCAGCATACAGGCATTCCGCCGACGGTTTCATGCGCACCGTTGTTGATGACAACGTGGATCATATTCTTTATTTTACGTTTTCCAATAATCGGAGCCGCCCCCAAATGCATCAGGAATGCGCCGTCACCATCAAGGCACCAGACGGTTCTGTCCGGTTTTTCCGATGCGATCTGACATGCGATCATACTGGCATGCCCCATAGATCCAACAGTCAGAAAATCTTTTCCGTGTCCCATGGACATTTTTTCACGCAGTTCAAATACTTCCCTTGAAAGTTTACCGGTTGTTGAAACGAAAATATCTGTATCGGACGCGGCGGAAAGAATGATTTCAGCGGCAGTTTCCCGTGTCATCCGGAAATGATTCCTGTAATCAGGCGTCCTGTCTGTTTTCAGGGCCCCTTTACGGACAACGATTGCTGCTGTTTTTTCTTCTTTCATTTTTTCAGTCAGCTGATGAAACTGAGAAAGAAAAGATTCATCAGAAGTGTCGGGGGAAAGAATGAAATAGGGGATTTGCAGCAATTCAAGCTGCCCAAGGGTAACCGCTCCCTGCTTAACATGCTGCGGCTCATCCTTCACGCCCGGTTCGCCGCGCCAGCCAATCACAAGAAGTGACGGAATAGCGTATACTTCATCATCCATCAGGGACGCCAGCGGATTCACTGCGTTGCCCAAACCGCTGTTCTGCATATAACAAAGGCCGGGCCTGCCGGTAGCAAGATAATGTCCTGCACACAAAGCTAAAGCGCCGCCTTCATTATGCGCGACAATATGGCTGCTTCCTTCCACTCCGTATACGGAAAACAGTTCGTTGCATAAACCTTTCAGTAAAGAATCAGGGACACCTGTGAAAAAATCTATTCCTTCGTCCAGACATGCTTTGAGAAGAACAGAAGCGAGCATATATTTCCTCCTTTACTGCTGCCACTCAAAAGGATAATCAGGAACAGCATATTCAAGCTTTTTGCCGTTATCCTTAAGCATTGTGACAATCCCTTCCATTTTCATTTCATCCGTGATAGGGGTAGGCGTATAATTGTTCCGGTCTTTCAGGGAAGTAATTCGGATCGGAATGATCCTGAATCCGGTATTGGTAACTTCTCCTTCTGCTGATATCCTGAATCTTGTCTGGAAAATATACGAATTCATATCTTTGGGAGCTTTATGCCCGGCAAAACAGAAATTGCCCAGGGAGTAGCAGATATAAACGCCTTTATAGCATTCGATGGGATTGATCCGATGCGAATGATGCCCGATGACCAGATCCGCTCCGCTGTCAACAGCCAGCCTGCCCATTTTGATCTGATTGCTGGTCGGTGTGTAATCTTTTTCCCGCCCCCAATGGAAGGAAACAATCACAATCGGATATGTTTTTTTGGATTCCGCAATATCATGAGCAACTTTATCATACAGATTGTCAAATCCGCCAACCGGTTTATCATATCTGTCAATACACAGATAACTGAGCATCGCGATCTGATATCCTTTGACATTAAAGACACCGACAATTTCTGAATTCGAATAGACAACACCTGCGTTTTCGAGGGTTTGCTTGGTTTCTTCATAACCCTCTTCACCATGATCCATCACATGATTATTCTCAAGTGAAACCGCTTCAATGCTGTTATCGGTCAGAACCGTAACATAGGAAGGCGCAATATTGAAAAGGAACTGGTTTTCCTTTTTATTGGCAGGGACATATTTGGTTTCTGTAAACGTACCCTCAAAGTTAACAATCGTCAGATCATCCTGGGCAAAAATACCGCGAACATTCGCCATGGTAAAATTGATGTCATTATCATGGCTTTTAAGCTCACCGTAAAAATCCTTTTCCTTGTGATGATAGTTGTCCCCGCCGATTGTGAAATCACCGGTACAGGAGACGGTTATTGTTGTTGAACCATCAGTATCAATGATACCGGTATTGCTTTCATCATCCTGTTCTTCCACGACTTCGGTGATATCCAGTTCATCTTCATCCAGTTCAGACAGGCCGGATGCAGGGAAGAGCATAACAAACGCAATCAAAAATGTGACAAGGCGGGTTTTTCTCATGATAAAACCTCTCTTTTATGAATTGGATGCTACGAATGCCGCTATACGTTCAAGCGCGATTTCAATTTTATCGACAGCGGTTGCATAGCAGCAGCGAATATGTCCTTCACCGGAAAGGCCGAAGGCGGTTCCCGGTACAGCAGCAACGTCTTTTTCCTGAAGAAGACGTGAACAGAATTCCTCACTGCTCAGGCCGGTACGTTGAATGGACGGGAATACATAAAACGCGCCGTATGGTTCAAAACAGTCAAGGCCCATTTTAAGAAAAGCATCCAGCATAAGCCTGCGTCTTCTGTCATAGCTTTCCCGCATCATCAGAACCGATTCATAATGATTCTCACGGCCCATTCTGAGCGCAGCTGCCGCAGCGACCTGCCCCTGTCTCGGGGCACACATGATGGAATACTGATGAATTTTATTCATCACGGAAACAATCTCTTCCGGACCGCAGGCATAGCCGACCCTCCAGCCTGTCATGGCAAAAGCTTTACTGAACCCATTAATGGTTATGGTTCTCTCGTACATATCACTGACAGCGGCGAAAGATACATGGATATGCCCGTCATAAATCAGTTCAGAGTAAATCTCATCAGATATGACCAACAGGTCATGCTTCCTGACAAAATCAGCTATTTCAAGCAAATCGGATTCTTCCATAATTGCACCTGTCGGATTGTTGGGATATGGAAGAATCAGAAGCTTTGAGGATGAAGTGACCGCTTTTTCCAGTTCGGACACTTTCAGCCTGAACTGATCCTTCTGGCAGGTCCGAACAGGGACAGGGACACCACCGGCAAAGATTACGCCGGGAGCGTAGGAAACATAACTGGGATCGGGAACAAGTACTTCATCACCGTCTGAAATCAGTGTGCGCAGCGCAAGGTCAATCGCTTCAGAAGCACCGATTGTCACGAGAATCTGGCTGTCTGCCCTGTAACATAAATGGTAACGTTCAGAGAGATAAAGCGATATTTCATCACGCAGCTCAGGAAGCCCGCGATTGGCCGTATATTGCGTTTCGCCATCAATCAAGGAATTGATCGCAGCGTCACGAATCAGATAAGGTGTTTTAAAATCAGGTTCGCCAACGCCGAGAGAGATCGCATCTTTACGTGAAGAGGCAAGATCAAAAAACCTTCTGATGCCACTGGGAGGAACAGCCGAAATCCGGCTGTTCAGGTATTGCTGATAGTTCACGGAGAGATCACCAGCCTGCGGTCAGATTCATCCTGATCAAAGATGACCCCTTCTTCTTTATATCTCTTCAGCACAAAACTTGTAGCGGTGCCGGTAACGGTCTCAAGGGGAGAAAGCTTGCCGGAAACAAACGCGGCCAATTCTTTCAGGGTACGCGCTTCCACAAGCACAAGGAGATCATATGAACCGGACATCAGGAATACACTTTTCACCTCATCAAAACGATAAATCCTGCGTGCGATTGCGTCAAAGCCCATATCGCGCTGAGGAGTAACGCGAACTTCAATCATTGCTTCCACGCGTTCACGATCAGTCCTGTCCCAGTTGATGACAGGACTGTATTTCAGGATGATCTTCCTGCTTTCAAGATCCTGAATGGCTCCGGCAACTTCTTCAAGCGAAGAGCCGGTCATAACAGCGATTTTCTCAAGAGGCAAACGGCAGTCATCCTGGAGTATATCCAATATGGATGTTTCAAGTTTCGTCATACTGAAGACTATCCTTTCATAGCATATATAACTTTGTTTATTTTACAACATATCATTTTGCATGACAAGAATACTGAAAATGAAATATAAAAAGCTTTGGAATGAATCCAAAGCTTTCCGTCTGGGTGAGAAGATTCGAACTTCCGGCCTCTTGAACCCCATTCAAGCACGCTACCAAACTGCGCCACACCCAGATATCATCGCTTTTCAGCGAACAGCGAAATTATATTACGAACAAGTAGACATGTCAAGATCTTTTTATCACTGTCTGTCTGGTCAGATGATTACAGTTTCAGTCAATTATATGAACCGGATGAACGGCAGCATGCAAGCAGGTTTATGCCAAAGTTCCGGTGAAAGGTTTGCCGGAAGGGATTGTTACTGAAATGATTTCAGGCTTTCTTTCAATGAGTCAATCTCTTTATTCAGCTGTTCTATCTCTGCCCTGAGTGTTTCAGCACGTTCTGTTGCCTCGGACAGGGTCAGTTCGGCTTCTTTCAGTTCTTCTTTTTTTCCTTTCAGAATACCCTGCAGCTCGACTTTTTCATCTGCTGTGGTTTCCCATGCCTGACGGCTGAGAACCAACTGATTCTGCAGGCCGGAAAGGTCTTTTTTCATTTTGATGTAATTCATCAGTCCGACAGCCATGAAAAGAATGGCTGCTGCCATAACCAGCAGGAGAATCAACCGAAGCGGTTTAGTCATGATCCTTTTCCTCCTGATTCTGATAAGTTTGCAGCTGCTGTTCAAGCTCTTTTTTTTCATTCCTGAGCTGTTTGCGCCGGGCTTTCAGTTCATCCACTTCATTCTGCGCCGCTTCGGCCAGCGGCAATACCCTGGCAATTTCAGCTTCTGTATCAGGGATCGCATTGGCTGCTTCATCGTATTCCTTTTGCTGTTTTCTTTCTCTGCCCTGGCTGGTTTCCAGACTTTTTCCGACATCCTGCAGCTGAAAACGCAAGGATGAATCAGTTGGTACATACCAAAGGACAAACAGAATAAAAAGAAGCATAATGATCACGAAAAAAGAAGAAAAAAGATTTGATTTCCTGTTCATCTCATTACTTCCTCCCTGCCTACTGTGCCTGATAAATGAGACTGATAAAACAATATAACCTGATGCCACCAGGGGAAAAGAATGTCATTGGAAGAGCGAAAAATTTCGTGTCTGGAACCCGGTACGAATATGTGGCTGCCCAGGCGGACACGCTGAATAAACTTTTCCTGAGGCTCAGGAAGGACGCTTGTATCATGATCTGCCGTAAAAAGCAGAACCGGACAGGTGATTTTTTCCGGCTTTCCAGGTGCCAGAATCTTTTCGGTCACTTTTACGGATTCAAGAGACCATTGATAGGAAGGAACGCTGTTCTGGAATTCGGTATGCAATGATTTGATCTCATCATACCAGGCAAAGCGCCCGGGATCGGTGGCACAGGAAGAGGCAAAATCCTCAGGTCCGGAATAGCGTTTCATAAAAAACGGATTATTTCTTTCTTTGCCGAATAATTTTGCGATGAATACCATTGATGATACCACAGGAACAGGAATTCCGCCGATATTCGGCGCAATCATCGGGGATGAAAGCACAGCGGCAGAAAACGCATCCTGGTATTTTTCCAGAAACAGAGATGCAACAGCTCCCCCCATGGAATGCGCGAAAACAAAGTGCGGAGAAGGCATTTCTTCCCGATAAGCCTCATAAATGAGACGCATATCGTCCACATATTCATCAAAATGATTTACATGAGTAACCGAGCAATCCGGCACTTTATCATCACGCCATGATCTTCCGTGTCCGCGCTGATCATAAGCCACAACAGAAAATTGAAGATGGAGAAGCGAATAGATTAATTCGGCATATTTGAAAGCGTTCTCTGTAAAACCATGAACCAGGAATACGGTGCCGACCGGCTTATCAGCCTGATAGCAAACGCTGAAAATGGGATGATTGTCATATCCGGAGATAAGCTTTGTCTGTTCTCCGGACTGAAGCCAGGGAACAACAGTATTGTTCATAACATCCGTGTAGGATGCGCTTTTAACCAGGTATTCTTCATTAAACATGACAACACTCCCAACAGTGATAAATTTAATATCAGTAAGCCTTTGTCTTAAACCGTTTATGAATCCTGTACGGGTTATAAAGTGTCTGAGGTGTATTGACAGAAGAGGACAGCGAACGATTCCGTGTGGCATTCAGAACAAGCCCGACACCGCCCATGTTGGTCATCATATTGGATCCGCCGTATGAAAGGAAAGGAAGAGGAATGCCTGTAATCGGCATAAGACCGAGTGTCATCGCTATATTTTCCAGAACATGGAAAAGAAGCATGCCCATAACTCCTATGATGATAAGACGGCCGAATTTATCCCGTGTAAACCATGCCAGATAAAGCATTCTGAGAAGAATGAGAATATAACCGATCAGGACAGCCACACAACCGATAAATCCCCAGGTTTCACCTATTGTCGCATAAATGAAATCAGTCCAGTCTGCAGGAACATAGTTCAGCTGGGAGATGGCACCGCTGCGGAACATACCGTTTCCGTAAAGGCCGCCGGAACCGATTGTCATTTTTGACATCGTCTGCTGATAAGCATCAGAGGATGAATAAAGCTCCGGATTAAGCCATCCGGCGATACGGGCGAGACGATAATCCGTCGATCCTGTTGCGATCATGAAGCCATACAGGGCAAGTATGCCGAGAATGGCAATGGAGGCAAGAATGCCGAGCGTTTTAAGGGAAACATTGGAAAAATACATCATGACAGCAAACATAAAAATGATAACCAGAAGGGAACCCGTTTCACCCTGGAGCAGAATGACAACGCCGGGAACAAAAACAAGCATAAAAACATGGACAAAGGATTTCAGATCAGCCAGAGGCCTGTCCTGCTTTGACAGATTTTTGGCCAGTACAAGGATCATGGCCAGTTTGGCAAATTCTGAAGGCTGGATCGTATATCCCCACAAAGTATCGAGCCAGGCTTTCACGCCTGTGGCGCGGTTGAAAATTGTTGTTACGGAGAGGAGTATGAATGAAGCCCAGTAAAACACTTCGGCCCTTCGGCGAAGAATGTCATAAGGAAAAGCCATAATGACACCCACAACCAGAGGAGCAACCAGAAGGAAAAGGCACTGCCGTGTCGCAAAGGAGGATTCAAAAACATGATTCAGAAATGAAGTGTCCGCTGTGGATTGGGGAGAATACGTGGCTACACATACGGCAACAATACCAAAAAGAGACATCGCGAACACAAGCAGAATCAGGACACCGTCCACATGAGCCCGGGAGTGCCTGTTTTCAGTGATCGTCAATGGGTGATACCTCCTTCAGGGGCCTGAATCTCAACCGGCGCGGAAAAGGTTTTTTTCTGCTTCCATAGGCAGGAAACGGCACGTGTTTTCCCTGTATCCGTGAGGCTATACGCATAAACGCGTTGCGTGCTTCACAATCATAATCCAGAAGAAGCCGGTGCCGGAGCATCGAACGATAAACAGAGAGATCTTCGGGTATTTCGCCCCAAAGCGGTAAATCCAGTATCTCACTGACGGTACGGGCTGAAAACATTTCACCTGAACGAATAAGCTGTTCATTCAGATGATTGACAATCAGACAGATATCAGTAACCCCTTTCTCCTCAATCAGATATCTTGTCCTTTCAGCGCTTCTGACTGAGATGTCATCAGGGGTTGTCAAAAGAAATACTTTATCCGTACCGGCGTTCAGAACGTTGCGCAGGCCGCGCTCAATGCCGGCGGGACAATCAATCAGTATATAGTCATATGAACCGCGCAGGTCATCAATAACACGACAGAATTTACGGGGATCTAGCTTTTTGGCACGGGAAAACTGGGCGGCTGGCAGAAGATACAGACCCGGAACACTTTCGCTGGAGAGGATGGCCTGGTCAGGCAGGCAGTCTCCTGCGGCCAGATCGATCAGATCATAAACGATACGGTTTTCGAGGGAAAGAAGCGCATCCTGCGAACGTAAACCGATATCCGCATCAATAATGATGACTCTGCTGCCCCGCTGCGCAAGTGCTGCGGCCAGGTTTGCAGTAACGGTCGATTTTCCGACGCCGCCTTTTCCGGAAGCAAACGCAATACATAAAGACATGACTCTGATCCTCCGTGATGAACTTACGGTGAAAGTGAATTGCCGACAGGCAGTGTGATTTCAACACCCCGAAGCGTTTTTTGTTCCATATACCATTCTATGAAATCACGCGGTGCTATGGAAGATTCCGATCCGGAATAGCCATTCGGAATAAAGCAGGCAACAGCTATTTCAGGGTTTTCATAAGGGGCAAAGCAGACGAACCAGGCATTGTTTTCAAGATCAATTGAAGTGACCTGCGCTGTCCCTGTTTTAGCGGCAATCTGATCCTGATACGGCCAGTTGCGGAAATATTTTTTTGCTGTACCGGATTCGTCAACCACGCCTTTCATCCCTTCCCGGATGTAAGGGAGATACTCATCCGAATGTTCAAGGCGATGGATCAGCGTCGGTTCACGCTGGGAGAGGATTTCTCCCTCAGGGGAAGTGATGGAATCTATCAGCGAGACATTATAAAGATAACCATTGTTTGCAACAGTGCAAACGTATCGGGCTACAGCTATCGGCGTCAGAACTGTGACAGACTGCCCGATCCCGGTCAGAATCGTCTGGCCACCGCCCCATTTTATATCGTTCATATAATTATAGGTATCGCCGATCACTGACTGAAGGTAGACCATTTCTTTGGTCATGTTCAATTCTTCCATCAGTATTGTCCGCATGTTTTCAAGCCATTCGCTTTCGTTGTAATTAACAGCCATATCCATCAGGCGCTTGGCGCAGACCGAAAGACGCTGATCATCATATTCAATATTTCTGGACGCTCCGCAGTTACGCAGATGCTTTTTGATTGAATTGAATACGATAATGGGCAGGGAAGTGTCCTGATTGGCTTCGTTAACCGGCTTGGAAGGATCATAAAGTGTGTTCTGGGAACCGACAACAGAACGCACTTCGCCCGGGAGGTCAATCCCTGTTTTGGAAGTGAGGCCGAAGAGAGAAGCATATCTGTACAGACGTTCTTCACCCAGACGTGACGATAATTCATAGAAGAAATAATTGCAGGAATTTGTCAATCCTTCCACAATTGTCTGATTTGCATGCTGCCAGCGGTAATTCTTATTGATCCAGCATTTTGGCGCAGTGGAAAGGTCCTGGTTATATTTTGTGTAGTATCCCATGTCGGAAATGCGTTCTGTAATCTTCAGTTCACCTGAGGAAAGGGCACCCATGCCTGTAACCATCTTGAAAATGGAGCCGGGTGTTCCGCGGGCATGTATACCGTAATTCAACAAAAGATTTCTGGCATCTCCAAGGATTGCCATGGCATTCTTGCCCCCGGCAACCAGGGCGTTCAGGTCATATGTGGGATAATTTGCAAGTGCGAGCACGCGGCACTGCATATCAAGGACAATCAGACAGCCATGTTCTGCAAGGGCGAGCGGGTATTTAACCCAGTCTCTGTTATGAATATCGTTTTTATTCGCTTCAAGCCAGGATTCGGAAGCAAGCTTTTTTTCCTGGTTATCCCGGACAATCCGGACGTTTTCCTTGATGCAGCGTTCAGCCTGCTGCTGATATGCGGCATTCAGCGTCAATTTGACATTGTTGCCGTCCTGAGGGGCTGTATAGGATATTTCGCGAACCACTCTGGACATCTGGTCACGCTCGACGACGCGTGAACCTTTACGTAAAGAAGAGTTCTGGGTGAGCCAGTCTTCCATGGACGATTCAACGCCGTCCCTGCCGATCGTATCATTGTAGGAATATCCTTTTGCCTGAAGCGTTAACCACATGGCGCGCGTCGGAATAGCGCCGGTATATCCGATAATCTGCGAAGCAAGATTTGACCGGGGGTATACGCGTTTTGTGCCGATTTCGACACTCATCCCGGGAAGCATCATTGAACGGGTTTCAATTTCAATAACAGTTTCATAACGTACATCTTTGGCTATGACAATCGGCTGGGAATTAAAAATATTCATCTGCATCTCAGAGTAGATTGCCATGATTTTCAGCATATTCTCTTCAGAGACGTTGTCAGGAATCTGATATCGATCTTTCAGCTTTTCAATACACTGATCAGCTGTTCCGTAACGATCCATCCGGGTCAGGTAATTGTTGGAACGCCATTGACTTTCACGTGTTTCAAGTACAGATTCCGAAACACCGCTTCCGAAATTGAATACCCATTCACCGGTTTCGGGATCACGTTCTATCACAAAAGTGACAGCAATCGTTCCGCCGTTTTTTTCAACGATATCAATCGTTTCAAGAATGGAAGCAGTATATTTCTGATAAAGCTCTTTTGTATTATCGGTAGCATCCTTCTGGAAAGTAACGTTATAAATCAGTTCGTCTTCTGCCATAACAACAGAATCGGATGTGGTTATATTGCCGCGTTTACCACGGAGAGCGATTGTCTTGGTACGGGTATCGACTGCCTTTTCGGCGTATTCTTCGGATTGTTTCAGCTGGAGATTGATCAGACCGGAAACCAGCCAGATAAAAATACCGAACAGTACGATCAGAAAAGCTGCATAGCGCCAGAATTCAGGTGTTCTTTTCTTTTTTTCCATTCTGTCACCCTCCTTTCCTGTAAACAATGATCATAGAATCAGGATCTGCGAAAAACAACAGGTGCGCTTTTCAGTACCAGCGTCTCGACCTTGGCGCCAAGAATCATTCTTCTGAGCGGAAAAAGCAACACGAGACACAACAAACAGGTCAGGGCTATGCTTCCGAATGCTTTTATAAAATGGGAAGCGTATAAGCTTGAACCGCCGATATAAATATATGTGATATTAACGATTTCGTAAATCGTCATATTCAGCGCCGTGCACAATACAGTCCTGAGCCAAGGGGCCAATTCCCGGGTTTTTTTGTTCGTTGCCCGCTCATATTCAAGCGTTTTGAGCGGCTTGTCGGCAAAAGCGAATGAACAGAAAAGCGTGGAAATGGGATAAATGGCTATATTAATATACGGAACAGTCGGAAGCATTATTTCCATGAGCAGGCCGTATATAATACCAACCCAGAGAGCGCGGAGCTTTCCATATGCAACCGTTACAATGCCGATCATGACGAATAATATATTCGGTGAAATACCGAACGGATGAATATACGGTATAATGCAGACTTCGAAAAGGTATCCGAAAACAATAATGAAGGCAAGCATGATATAGCGGCGGAAAAAACTGGTCTGGTATTTCCTGGTCGTCCTGTTTTCCAATGCTTAATCCTCCTCAAAGGTCATATCATCCGGATCGGGCGTGAAATATGGCGTGGGAGAAGGCGCAGGAGAAGGTGTCGGCGTGGGTGTGGGTTCGCCGCGGGGATTTACAACCTGGTATTCAAGGGGAGTTTCGTCCGGAGTGGGAATGGGCGAGGGTGTCGGCGAAGGCGTCTGTGTTGGCGTCTCAGTGGGCTCGGGAGTAGGGGAAGGTGCAGCGTCCGGATCCGGGGTTCCCTGATCCTGTGATTCAAAGAGGGAAGAGGCGATCTGCGGAACTACCGGTGACGGCCGTGCGCTTTCCAGCGGAACCAGCTGAACATCCGTACGTCCGTTCTCACGCCCTTCAACAGCTTCGGCCACCGGCTTGTACCGAAGTACAATGACATATTCAAGATGCTTAAAATCCACCTGAGGCTCAAGAATGATATATTGTTTGTTTGCTTCCATTCCCCGGGTGCTTTCACGAACAATACCGATGGGGATGCCTTTGGGGAAAGACATGCCTACTCCGGAAGTAACCACCAGATCGCCCGGGCGCGGCAGATTGTCATCCGGCAGATAATACATCCGGCAATATGGGGTTCCGTCAATACCCAGCGTTCCACGGACAGTTCCCTGGTCCCGGGAAGACTGGATCAGCGCAGCAATGGACGCATCAGAATCAATAATGGTCCGGACAGTGGATTTATGGGCCTGTGTGCTTTCTGTATAGCCAACCAAAGCACCTGAAATTGTAACGGCCATATAATCTTCCACACCATCTGCGGTTCCTTTGTTGATTGTCAGGGTGGAATAATAATTGGAATCTGATTTTCCGATGACAGTACAAACAATCGGGCGCATGGATTTGTTGGCTGCTATTTCTTCAGATAAATCCTCATAGGTTGACAATGTGTTCTGCAATTCATCAGCCAGCATGGCTTTGTATACAAGCTGCTCATTTTCGGCCCGAAGTGCGTTGTATTCGGCTTCAATATTTGCGCGTAATTTCAGCGTCCTGAAATATCCGAAAACAGTTTCAGATAATCCTGAGAAAAAATCCTGGACAGGTGTGACAATCGTGCCGATAATGTTTTCAGGCGCACCCAGTCCCGGAGTGGAAGGGGAAATCCGGTGAAAAACGAAAGCGGCAACGGTCAGCAATAAAACCAGCGTAATCAGTGTCAGGATAAGGCCTCTGATAAAAGGATGCCTTTTACGCGGCTTACTGTCGGGATCTGAAACAGGCTGAAGATTATCATCCAGGATTATACCGCCCGAATATACTTTGGGCCTGGTATCCTTTTCCGAATCAACGGAAACAGGAGCATCTTCCGTACTGTCAGATGCGGGATCGGAAGTTTCGCCTGGCTGTCTGCCCCGCAATTTACGGATGGCTTCTTCCGGTGTATCTGAAAAAACAGATTCATCTTCAGGAACAGAGTCTGACGGCCTGGGATCATCATAGATAAAATCATTGATGACTACCGGCCTGCTTTCTTCTTCATGCCGTCTGAGACGACGTTTTCCTGCCACAGGCTTTACCTCCTTTCATACTATTCAATGTCATGATTACTTAAGGGAAGGCCTTGAACGCTTATCCTGAGGGGTGACAAGCTGGATGTTTTCTGTCAGATAACCGATGCCAAGGATACAGCAATCGCCAGGGTCACGGGCCAACAGGACCGGTATCCCAAGACTTTCAGATATATAGCGGTCCAGGGCAAACAATTTCGCGCCGTCACCAGTCAGATGGATACCGCTTTTCATAATATCAGCCGCCAGTTCCGGAGGAGTTCTTTCCAATACCCAGCGTATGGCTTTTACAATCGCCTGGCAGGGACTTTTGACAGCTTCATAAGCCTGAGCAGAAGAGAATTCAACCGTTCCTGCAGAGGTGTTCAGTTGATTGACTCCACGAACAAGAATCGATCGGGGTTCATCAAGCGGAAGGGCAGCCGCAAGATCTTTTTTGATGTTTTCAGCTGTCTGGCTGCCGATCAGGATACTGCATTCCCGGCGTAAATATTCCGCTATGGCTTCGTTAAACTTATTCCCGCCGACCTGAACACTCTGCGAGACAACAAGCCCGCCCAACGAAATAACAGCCACATCTGTTGTTCCCGCGCCAACATCCACAACCAGGCTTCCGATCGGATCATATACGGGCAGACCCGTTCCAATGGCAGAAGCAAAGGGCTTTTCAATCAGGAAGACATGTTTTGATCCGGCCATCCGTACTGCTTCGGTAAGAGCTTTGCGATTTACATCATCCATTCCGCAGGGAACAGAAACAATTATTCTTGGCTTTCCCAGATACGAGACACCAACGGCTTTTCTGATGAAATAACGGAACATCAATTCGGCTATATCAAAATCAGCAACCTGTCCGTTTCTGATAGGAGAAACAGGGATCAATTGATCAGGAGATCTGCCAAGAAGGAATCTTGCCTCATCGCCAACCGCGCGGACTGTATGCCTGTTTTCACGTTCAAGTACCACAAGCGTTGGCTCAGAAATAACAATGCCTCGTCCGCGAACATAAACATTGATGTTTTCTGTTCCCAGATCTATCCCGATATCGGGAGCCAGTAATGGCATAAGTCAACCATCCTTTGCTGGATAATAGAATTACTTTTCCAATTCGGATATCAGAGGATATCCGGACTGAAGAAGCAGAGAACGGACCAGAAACAGGGACAGACCGATGACTGAAGAAGGATTTCCGTCCATATGGCTGATCCATAATGCGGCACGCCCCTGGATGGCATAGCTTCCGGCTTTATCCATGGGCTCGCCTGAAAGGATATAGGAACTGATTTCCTCTTCTGACAATGTGTCAAAAGTCACATTGGAACAGTCATGCGCAGTAAAAGACCTTCCGTCAGGAGAAATGACAGTCACACCGGTATATACCTGATGCGTTTTTCCGGAAAGGAGATGAAGCATTCTGGAAGCATCTTCTTTATTTTCCGGCTTGCCGAGGGACTGTCCCAAACAGGAAACCAGCGTATCGGCGGAAAGGATAAAACTGTCGGGATGTTTCGGACGGACAGCCTCTGCTTTTCGGAACGAAAGAAGTTCCACCGCCTCGGGAGCTGAAAGGCTGCATGCTTCATCCACCTTTGCCGCATCCGTTTCAAAAACAAGGCCCAGATTACGCAGCATTTCACAGCGTCTCGGCGAGCCGGAGGCCAGTACAAGCTTAGGCAACGGAATCCTCCTTTCCTGAAATACCTAACCAACCTATTATATCATATGAAAGATTCTATTGAAAGTAAAATTGACAAACACATATCAGCCTAACTATAATAATATGATTAGATTATACGGAGGAATGGATTTCATGACAAAAGCGTTGATTTCGGTAACCGGCCTTGATTCTACCGGTATTATAGCCCGCGTTGCCACGAGACTGAGTGAAATGAATATCAATATACTTGATATTACACAGACAATTCTCGATGGTTATTTTACGATGATGATGGTTGTTGATCTGGACGGCGCACATCTTCGCTTTGAAGAAATCGATCAGGAACTGCAGCCTGTCCGTGACGAACTGAAAATGACCATTCATATGCAGCGAATGGACATTTTTGATGCTATGCACCGTATCTGAGGAGGAAAAGCCATGATTGAAACAGGTGAGATCCTCCAGACCATGCGCATGATACAGGAAGAAAATTTCGATATCCGGACGATAACGCTGGGGATTAATCTGCTGGACTGTGCTGATCAGGATCCGAACCGATGCGCCGAAAGGGTTTATGACAAAATCTGCTTTATTGCCCGAAATCTTGTTCACACCGGTGAAGAAATTGAGAAAGAATTCGGAATACCGATTGTCAACAAAAGAATCAGTGTGACTCCTGTCAGCATGATTGCGCAGGGAGATCCCGTTCCGATCGCAAAGGCGCTGGATCGTGCTGCGCATGAAGTCGGCGTAAACTTTCTTGGCGGATACTCTGCCATGATGCATAAAGGCGCGACAAACGCTGATGAAAGACTTCTTGCATCCATACCGCAGGTTCTGTCCGAAACAAAACTGCTTTGTTCAAGCGTTAATGTGGCATCCACCCGTGCGGGCATCAACATGAATGCCGTGCGTGAAATGGGTGAAATCATCAAAAAAACAGCGTTGCTGACTGCGGATACAGACGGACTCGGCTGCGCCAAACTGGTTGTTTTTGCAAATGCGGTTGAAGACAATCCTTTTATGGCAGGAGCATTCTGCGGCATGGGTGAACCTGAATGCGCCATCAATGTCGGTGTATCAGGTCCCGGTGTTGTCAAAGTAGCCCTGGAATCGGTCAGGGGACAACCTTTTGATGTTGTTGCGGAAACGATCAAAAGGACTGCTTTTAAAATCACCAGAGTCGGGCAGCTGGTCGCCAAGGAAGCAAGCCGCAGGATGAATATTCCCTTCGGTATTGTTGACCTCAGCCTGGCACCAACACCCGCAAGAGGTGATTCCGTCGCACACATCCTGATGGAAATGGGACTCGAATATGCAGGGGCTCCCGGTACGACAGCAGCACTCGCACTCCTGAATGACGCGGTCAAAAAGGGAGGAATCATGGCAAGCAACCATGTCGGAGGCCTCAGCGGCGCTTTCATTCCTGTCAGTGAAGATGTGGGTATGATAGAGGCTGTCACAGCCGGAGCCATAACACTTGAAAAACTGGAAGCAATGACCTGTGTCTGCTCTGTGGGCCTTGACATGATTGCCATTCCGGGCGATACCTCTGCGGAAACGATCAGCGGTATTATTGCCGATGAAGCAGCAATCGGCATGATCAATAACAAAACAACAGCGGTCCGTATCATTCCGGCTGCAGGCAAAAAAGCGGGTGATGTTGTTGAGTTTGGGGGACTGCTCGGATACGCCCCGGTCATTCCCGTCAATCATTTTGATAACCGTCTTTTTATTGCCAGGGGAGGCAGAATCCCTGCTCCTGTTCATTCAATGAGAAACTGACAAATGAGGAAAACACATGAGCAATTTTGTTGACCGTGTAAGAATTACCGCAAAAGCCGGCAACGGTGGGAACGGTTCCGCATCTTTTCACAGGGAAAAATATGTGATCAACGGCGGCCCTGACGGCGGAGACGGCGGGAACGGCGGAGATGTTCTGTTTTACGCGGATCCCAATATGCATACCCTGCTTGATTTCCGATTCCACAGCAAATATACAGCGCAAAACGGGGAGGACGGTAAAGCAAACCAATGCACAGGCAAAAGAGGCGAGGATCTGCTCATCAAAGTTCCTGTCGGAACCGTCATATATGACGATCCAAGCAACCGTGTTATGGCAGATATGGATCAACCCGGGGAAACGCGCCTCCTTCTTAAAGGCGGCAAAGGCGGATGGGGCAATCAGCATTTTGCCACTGCAACGCGTCAGGCTCCCAATTTTGCCAAACCCGGAATCAAAACAGAAATACATACACTTCGCCTGGAACTGAAAACAATTGCAGATGTCGGCCTGATCGGATATCCGAATGTCGGAAAGAGTTCCATTCTCAGTGTTGTTACAAGTGCCCGGCCCAAAATCGGCAATTATCATTTTACCACCCTTACCCCGAATCTCGGTATTGTCCGCCGCTTTGGCAAAGATATTGTTATCGCTGATATACCAGGCCTTATAGACGGCGCCGCAGACGGCGCCGGACTCGGTCATGATTTCCTCCGGCACGTCGAAAGGACAAGACTTTTACTTCATGTTATTGATGTTTCAGGCAGCGAAGGAAGGGATCCTGCCGATGATCTTGAAAACATCAATTCAGAACTGGATCATTACGGGAACCTGGGCAATCTGCCGCAGATCATTGTCTGTAACAAAATGGACCTTCCCGGAGCGGAGGAGAACCTTAAACGCATCAAAACACTTGCTGAAGGAATCGGCTGCCCTGTTTTTCCCGTAAGTGCCTTAACGCATCAGGGATTTGATGAACTGCTCGATGAAACAGCAAAGCTGCTTGATACACTTCCGCCTGTTCTTCATTATTCAGAAGAAGAGATTCCGGAAGAAAAAAGTGATCCGAATTCTTTTGAGGTTTCATGTGAAAACGGAATGTACATTGTTTCCGGATCCGGTATGGAACGCCTGATTGAAAGTGTCAATTTTGACGATCCTGAGAGCCTTAACTGGTTTCACAGAACGCTGCGCAGGCTTGGCGTGATTGATGAACTGAAAAAAGCGGGAGCCATTGAAGGATCCACGGTCAGAATCGGAGAAATGGAATTCGATTATATCGAATAATCACTTATACCTGTTGAAAGGAGTTTTTTATGACTGGAAAGCAAAGAGCAGCGCTGAGAAAAATGGCCAATCCCATTGATACAATTATATATATCGGTAAAGAAGGAATTACCGACCGGGTCATTAAGGAAGTCTATGACGCGCTGGAAGCGAGGGAACTGATCAAGGGATGCGTACAACAGGGAGCCCCTTTATCTGCCCGGGAAGCCCTCAGATTATTATGTGACAAAACAGGGGCTGAACCGATCCAGTTTATCGGCCGACGCTTTGTTATGTACAGGCCCAGCAGGGAAAACCCCAGAATTACAATCGAAGGATAACAGGAAGTGTCTCAGGATGAAAAGCAATCTTATCAGTGATTATCCCGGAGGCAGGATACATCTGATCGGTATCGGCGGCAGCAGTATGAGCGGACTGGCTGAAATGCTGATTGACCAGGGGTACAAGGTGTCCGGCAGTGACAGGGACGAAACCTATCTGGTTCATTTTGTGCGCGAAAAGGGAGCCACAGTTTACATCGGCCATAAAGCAGAAAACATTCATGGAGCCGATCTTGCGGTATATTCGGCTGCCATACCGGCTGAAAACCCTGAAAGGATGGAAGCTCAAAGACTTGGCATTCCATGCATTGAAAGAGCCGTGCTTCTGGGTCAGCTGATGAGAGGATATGAACTATCTGTCGCCATCTGCGGAGCGCACGGAAAAACGACAGTAACCTCAATGCTCAGCCAGATCCTTCTTGAAAACCAAAAAGATCCAAGCATACATATAGGCGGGCGGCTGGATGCCGTCGGCGGGAGTACAAGGGTAGGACACAGCCAGATATTTGTTGCTGAAGCATGTGAATATAACCGCAGCTTCCTGCAATTGAATCCGACAATTGCTGTAGTCCTTAACATTGACGCGGATCATCTTGACTGCTACAAAGATCTGGATGAAATTGATGCTACTTTCGGTCAGTTCCTTGCTCTGCTGCCTGAAAACGGAACGGCAATCGGAAACGGGGATGATCCGAGAGTATATAACAGGATTCAGGAGCTTTCCTGCCGGAAGATTCTTTTTGGACTATCAGATCAGAATCATTGGCACCCGGAAAACCTGGAAGAAGATGAACTGGGATGTGCGAGTTTTGATCTGCTTCATGAAAATGAAAAAGCTGCCCATCTGAAAATGATTATTCCGGGAAGGTTCAATGTACTCAATGCGATTGCCGCTGTTGCCGCAGCCCATGAATTGGGAGTGCCTCCCCGGAAAGCCTGTGAAATCCTCAGCCGCTTTTCCGGTGCACACAGAAGATTTGAAAAAACAGACGAGATAGACGGAGTGGAAATCTTCCATGATTACGGGCATAATCCGACAGAGATGCGAAATGCCATATCCATTGCCAGAAAAAGATGCAGGGGAAGATTGTGGGCTGTCATGCAGCCTCATACTTTCAGCCGTGTAAGAACTCTTTTTGATCAGTATCTGACATGTACAAGGGAAGCGGATATCACCCTGGTGACAGATATCTGCGCAGCACGGGAACCTGATCCCGGTGACCTGAACAGCGGCATGCTGGTAGACGGAATGAAGGAAAACGGTATTCATGCCGTCTGGACGCCTTCTTTTGATGATACTGAGAAGTATCTGAAAGAGAACTGGAAACCCGGTGATCTTGTTATCACAATGGGATGCGGGGATATTAATCTGCTGAATGATCAGATACACCGCCATTTTATCGGGATGGCTGAAAAGGACTGATACGCATGATTCAAAGAAACCTGAGAATGATTGACCTGCCCTGTATTGAAGAAAATATGAGGCAGATACGGTCTGCCGTTCCGGAATCAGCAATGATCATGGCAGTGGTGAAGGCGGACGGATACGGTCACGGTGCTGCAGAAACCGCGGATGCAGCAATCAAAGGAGGCGCGGACATGCTCGCGGTCGCTTCCGCTGAAGAAGGGGCAGCGCTGCGAAAAAGAGGTATTTCAGTCCCGATACTGGTATTAAGTGCTGTTACTGCGTCAGATGTGAATAAAAGCGTTGAATTTGATCTGATTCAAACAGTATGTTCCGCGGAAATGGTCGCGTTATGTGAAAAAGCGGCCTCAGAAGCGAAAAAACAGACCGAAGTCCATATTAAAGTTGATACGGGAATGGGCAGAATCGGTGTCAGGACAACCGAGGAGTGTAACGCTGTTCTGCAGCTTATCAATAAATCTTCCCATGTAAAACTGAGCGGTGCTTTTACTCATTTTTCAGATGCTGACGGGAATGAAGACGGAATAAAATACACCCTGGAACAATACCAGCTATTCTTAAAAATCATTGAGCCTTTACCGAAACATATTATCCGTCATTGCTGCAATTCAGCCGCAATCCATCGTTTTCCGGAAATGGCGCTGGATATGGTTCGTGCCGGTATCAGCCTTTACGGATATCCTCCCGTTCAGACGGATCTTTCACTCAGACCCTGCATGAGATGGACCGCAGTCCTTTCCTATATCAAAATCATTCCGAAAGATCAGTATATCAGCTATGGCAGAACATTCCGCACAGATCACACCATGCGGATCGGTACAGTTACCTGCGGTTATGGGGACGGATATCACAGAGCAGCCGGACAAAAAGGTTTTGTTCTGATACGCGGCAGAAAGGCCAAAATACTCGGTCGTATCTGCATGGACCAGATGATGGTTGATCTGACAGATATTCCCGATGCTGAAACAGGCGATGAGGCTGTATTGCTCGGAAGGAGCGGATCGGAAACTATCACTGCTGAAGACATAGCATCCTGGTGCGGCACGATCAGTTACGAAATATTGCTCAGTGCAGGAAGCAGAGTGGAGAGGGTATATATATCCGCTGACACTCAGGAGAGGAAGGTATTATGAAAAACAGCAAGAACACCGGCAGCAGGGAACCGGAAAAAGTCAGAAAACCTTTCATGACCGGTTCACCTGCCGATGAAAACACCGTCAGAACTTCGCTTCGTTTTTTGGGCATCCTGGTTCTGATGATCTTTGTATCCTTCATTACATGCTCATCCGTTTCAGCTGCCGGCGCCATTATCAGAATTCCTTTTAATATTGCCGTCATACTTCTTGTTCTATTTATTATGTTTAATAACGGTTCCAACCATGGTTCCGATGCCGTTGCACGCGGCGAAATCATTTATCAGAAAAATCAGGACGGAAAACCTTACAGTGAATCCGAGAAAAAAATCTGTTTTCATCCTTTAAAAGGATATATTACCGGTCTTCTCGGAACATTGCCTCTTTTCCTTGTCGCCGTTATTTTCGCATTCTCCACAACCATTGTTCTTACAGGCGCCGGCACACTGCCGTCCTGGATGCAGGCATATACACGAAGGAGCGATATTTCAGACGCACTTGTGAATTATCTTCAGCCCGAAGGTATGTCGCTGACGGATTATCTGCGTATTGTGATAAGGATATGTATTCTTCCATTTGTTAACCTTATCGGAACTCAAAACCCCCGTTCACTTCTGATTCTTGAAAAATTATCTCCTGTTATTCTGCTTTTGCCTGCCATTTCATACGGAACAGGATATCTTTACGGACCCAAAAACAGGACAAAAGTTCATACAATGATCTCAGAGAACAGCCGCAGAATGAAAAAGAAGGAAATGCGCGCCAGAAAAAAAAGATCAGTCCGCAGCTCCGGCTCGGGTCCGGAACAGCTCAATTAAACAGAACCGGAGAAATGACAGATGCGTATTGTTGCAGGGACAGCCAGAGGACGAAAAATCGAAGCACCTCCGGGCAACAGGACAAGACCGACTCTTGACCGTGTCAGAGAGAACCTGTTTAATATGCTGCAGGGCTGTATTCAGGACAGCCGCGTACTGGATCTGTTTGCAGGCAGCGGCGCACTGAGCCTGGAAGCAATCAGCAGGGGCGCCGATTCTGCTGTGATGGTAGATTCAGACCGGAGGGCATCGGCAGTTCAGAAATCAAATGCGGAACATCTTGGTTTCAGCAATCAGATACGTTTTTTCTGCTGCGACTGGCATCAGTTTTTTTCAGATATTGATTCACAAAATGAATTGTTTGATCTGGTATTTCTTGACCCGCCCTATGCGATGACTGACATGAAAGAAGTATTTCAAGCTTTGATTCCTGTCATCAATGCAGATACATATATTATTCTTGAACACCAGTCAAACATACAGCCGTCTGTTCCTGATTGTTTTGAAGTCATAAAGCAGCGAAGCTGGGGATTCTGTTCAGTAAATATATACAGGATGATATAAAAGGAGGAAAGTTAAATGGTCAGCTGTGTTTTTCCTGGTTCATTTGATCCTGTTACGACTGGTCATGTTCATCTGATTTCCAGAGCTTCAGCAATGTTTGACCGCGTTACTGTCGCTGTTCTGATCAATATTCAGAAAAAATATACCATCTCTGTTGAGAAAAGGATTGAACTGCTTCAGGCTGCATGCGCGGATCTGCCGAATGTTCGTATCGTCAGCTGGGAGGGGCTTCTCTGTGACTTTATGAAAATCCACAATGAAAGGATTCTGATCAGGGGAGTCAGAAACAGTGCGGAATTTGATCAGGAAAATACTGCTTTTCTCATAAACAGAATGCTGAACAACCGGATTGAAACTTTATTGATCCCTTCCGCCCCTGAATATGCAGGTGTTTCTTCTTCTGCAGTAAGAGAAATCGCATCTTTCGGCGGCGATATTGAACCTTTTGTTCCAAAAGGTCTTTCAGAGGAAATAAAGGTCCTGCTATCGAATAATAAATGAAAAGCATGAAAAGGAGTTTAAATTATGGCAGCGGATATTAAAAGTGCCGGTGAATGTCTCAAGGCAGTCAATGTTTTATCTGAAGAACTGAAAAATGCAAAAAGAAGCCTGATCAACAGCGAATCCTGTACTGTCAACCGTAATCTTATGCAGGCACAACTTGAATATCTGCGTGAAAACCTGCCTGATACTGTATCAAAAGCTGCTGCCATCGTGGAAGAAGAAGAAACCATACGAAATGAAACTGAACAAAAAAGGAAGGAGATCCTTGATTCTGCAGTTTTACAGGCCCAGAAAACAGTGAATGATGCCAGCCTGAATGCGCAGCAGATTATGGAACAGGCCAACAAGGAAGCCGCAGCGCTGATGGAACGAGCCACGCAGGAAGCTGCGTTGCGTGTTGACACAGCAACAGCCGAAGCAAAGCGCATGGTTGAAGACGCGGAACAAAAAGCAAGCAAGCTTGTTGAAGAGGAAAGTATCGTCAGAAGAGCACGCGTGGAATGCGATGAGCTTCGTGAGAGTGCCAGGCAGGAAGCTGCTGACCTGCATAAGAACACATTGGATTATATGGACTCCCTTCTGGCAGAGACAGACAGAAAACTCAGTGAACTGATTAATAATATCCGGCTTGAACGGAATGAGATCAGAAACCACAGATAATTTTGTCCATTTTGTACATAACGAAAAGGAAATGTTGTTACAAACGGCAGTTCCTTTTTTTCTGCATTTTTGTATAATCATTTTATAAAGGGTGTAAACCCGTATGTAGGAGGGTATCCAAATGGCAAGCGTATCTCTTCAGCACATCTACAAAGTATATACCGGAAATGTCACCGCTGTCAGCGATTTCTGCCTGGACATTGAAGACAAGGAATTCATTGTTCTGGTCGGACCTTCCGGCTGCGGTAAATCCACAACGCTGCGCATGGTTGCGGGACTTGAGGAAATTTCGGACGGCGAGCTCTACATCGGGGACAAACTGGTAAATGATGTCGCCCCGAAAGACCGTGATATCGCCATGGTGTTCCAGAACTATGCTCTGTATCCGCATATGACCGTTTTTGACAACATGGCATTCGGCCTCAAACTCCGCAAGACGCCCAAAGATGAAATCAAGCGCCGCGTGGAAGAAGCCGCCAAGATTCTGGACATTGCGCATCTTCTGAATCGTAAGCCCAAGGCTCTGTCAGGCGGCCAGCGTCAGCGTGTCGCTCTCGGACGCGCTATCGTTCGTGAACCGAAAGTCTTCCTTTTCGATGAACCGCTTTCCAACCTGGACGCCAAACTGCGTGTTGCGATGCGTACAGAAATCACCAAGCTTCATCAGAGACTGCAGACAACCTTTATCTACGTTACCCACGACCAGACAGAAGCCATGACCATGGCAAGCCGTATCGTTGTCATGAAGGACGGCGTGATCCAGCAGGTTGACACTCCCCAGAATCTTTACGATTATCCGTCCAATGAGTTTGTCGCGGGCTTCATCGGCAGCCCCCAGATGAACTTCTTCAATGTCAAACTTGACCGCGAAGGGCAGGATGTTGTTGCCACCTTTGGAGATAACAAAATCGTCATCCCGGAAAAGAAAGTTTCCAAGTTTACGGACGAAAGCTATATCGGCAAGGAAGTTGTGATGGGTATCCGCCCTGAAAACATCCATGATGATGAGCAGAAGCTTTCAGAATATGCATCAGCCACGATTGACGTTGATGTTGAAGTGACAGAACTGATGGGTTCCGAAACATACCTGTACCTGAGCACTACAGGCAAAGAAGGCAACATTATTGCCCGTGTTGATCCCAGAACGTCCAGCAAAGCCGGTCAGAAAATCAGGATCGCCCTTGACACCAATCATCTCCATTTCTTCGATAAAGAAACGGAAAAAACGATTCTGAACAAATAATTCCCCGGACATCCGAAGCCGCTCCGCCATTTGAATGACGGAGCGGCTTTTATTCGGGTTTATGATATCTTGATATTTTGATCATTCCCGGAATTGCGGACAGTTCATCTATTGTGGTCAAATTTACAAAATAACCATCAGAAAAACCTTTTCCCACAGAAATGAGATTATAGTTTCCGCCGGAAACCTGCAGAAAGAGCAGTTCATCCCCATTGACAGAATAGACTACGGCACTGTGTTGATAATCCTTGTTGTTTTTACGGTATTCCACTCTGACTATATCTCCGACATACAAGCCGCCTGATGCCTCAAGACTATAGTAAAAATCCCAGTCTTTCTGAGGATTTTTAACACCTGACAATAAATAACCTATAAACTGGGCAAAAGCAAAACATTCGGCAACACCGCCCTGATCAGGTGCTGCTTTACGAACATGATCGATAGGCCAGCGACAGCCATACCAGCCTTTTGCATAATGCTTTTTTCCGTATTTTTCCACAGTGGATGTCCAGCCGGGGCATTCGGGATGGCCATGGAATGTCTGACTGATATCGGCCTGAGTTGTCCAGTACCAGCCATCGTAGAGCTCATACTCTTCAATGATACTGTCAAGGTTTTCCGTAGTGAAACAATCCCGGAAACGAGTGTCTGAAAAAGTAAATTCCGAATCTGATACTGAAGAAACACAGATTATGCAGCATGACAGGATGATAAGCAAAAAAGATATGCATTTTGCTTTCATCCGTATTCCTCCTTTTCGCCGGCATCATCAGACTTATATTATAATGTAATCTGAATGAAATTCAAGCGGCAGAAAGCCGGCCTTTGTTTATTCACAATGTGTATATTTAATTTGGATAATAAATGTGATATAATCATTAAATCGGGAGGTGAGTACATTGAAAGGAAGAAAAGCAACAATCTTTTTTTTCCTTTTAAATGAACTGCCCGATCAGATTTCCCGTTCACTCACGGATAATCCTGATCACATTTGCCGCAGTGATTCTTTCATTTACTATTACAACAGACAATGCGTCCTGAGATTTGCCGATGATGAGGATGGCAACACGCTTCTTGATTCCATACTGCAAAACCAAAGCGTCAACATACATAACATATCAAAAACTGCAGATATATACCGACAGATTCTCAATGATTCCCTTCCCGAATCACTGCATGAAAATCTGAGAGATTATGGTATTGTTTCAGACCGTAAACGCTGTATAGTTATTTTCAGGTCATTCATTCCGCAAAAAGACCATATGTATGAAGTTTTTTTCAATACCATTCCTGTTATGGATCATGACGTTATCGTTCCTATCCGTTTTGACACTGTAGCGCTTATTAAAGACCTTGCGCATCAGGAAATGGAGGATATTGCCGAATATTCTTCAGCTGTAATCAATACGCTGGAGGAGGAGGGAATCGGGTGCATCAAGGCGGGAATCAGTAATGAATCCCCCTGTATTTCATCTCTCAGAAACGCTTATCTTGAAGCGAGCAAAGCCATTGATCTGGGCATAAAATATCATGGCGATGAAAAAGTATATAAACTGTCGGAACTTACGCTTGAGACAATCATTGAAAGTATACCGGCAGAGAAAAGGGAAGAAATCCGCAGATCGTTTATACAGGTGTCTGAGAACAATGATCTTTCCGGTGAGTTGCTGGAAACCGTACGGGTCTTTTTTCTGAATGATCTCAATCTGACAGCCACTGCAAAACAACTTTATATTCATCGCAATACACTGAATTACAGGCTTGATAAAATTCGCAAACTGCTGCATCTTGATGTACGATCCTTCCGCGATGCGGTGGTTTTTAAAATCATTACGGATTTTCCGGTTAGCAACAGCCAGGTCAAATAAGGTCTTGAAAGGAGATTACCCATGAAAAACAAACTGAAGCTGATTGTTCTGCTGACTCTGACGATCTGCCTGCTTGGTTCCTGTACATTTATTCCTGCAGGCAAACTTGATTCGCTTTATGAAAACAATCAGGATTCGGTCATTGTAAGCGGTGATCCGTCTGAAAAAAACAATCCCGGGAATGATACCGTTACAATCAGCCGGGATGAATATGAGAGATATCTGAAATTCTCTGAAATGTATGAAATATTCAATTTCGCCAATGAACACTTTTATCAGGATATCGATCCGGATAAGCTGGTTGAATATGCCACAAGAGGATTAATGGCCGGCCTTGATGATCCGTATTCCTATTATTACAATCCAACAGAATTCAAGGAAATGTGGGAAGAGGATGAAGGCAATTATCCCGGGATCGGTGTTATGATTTCATCAAATCCGGAAACACAGATCTGCACAATTTCCCGTGTCTTTAAAGGCAGCCCGGCTGAAGAGGTAGGCGTCCGGCGCGGCGATATACTGTACCGGGTCGGCGAAGACCTGTACGTCAATTCCACAAATTTACAGGAAGCCGTCGATATCATGCGTGGTGAGCCCGGAACAGATGTGGATGTGACATTTTTGCGTAACGGTGAGGAGATTACATTTACGATTACCAGAAGAGTCATTAACGTCAATCAGGTTGAGAGCACCATGATTGATAATCATATCGGTTATATTGCTTTCTATCAGTTTGCAGGAGAAGCTGAAAAGGAATTTGAAACAGAGCTCAACCAGCTTATTTCCAACGGAGCTGAAGGAATCATCATAGATCTGCGGGACAATCCGGGCGGCTGGGTTGAACAAGCCAGATATATTGCCGATCTGTTTATGGATAAGGGAGTTCTTTGCTATATACAGTATCGTGATGGCAAGAAACTGTCTGATGAATATGTTACCAAAGACGGAAAAATCGATATAAAACTGGTTATTCTGATCAACGAAAACACCGCAAGTTCATCTGAAATCCTCACCGGAGCTCTGAGGGACTGTGCAGGCGCTGTTACAGTCGGTGTAAAATCATACGGCAAAGGTATTATTCAGGGTGTATATCCTGTTGGAAAGAACGGCGCGGGTTATCAGATGACTATAGCCCAGTATTATACCCCGAAGGGAGACGCCGTTCATAAAGCAGGCATCCAGCCGGATTATGAAGTTCCGCTGCCTGAAGGAGATAACGGTGCCTATGAATTCGCGGATACAAAAAATGACGTTCAGTTGAGTAAAGCGGTTGAGGTCATGAAAGAATTACTGAAATAAGGCGCTTCAATTCCATAGACTGTTTGCATTATCACATTAAGTGAGATATAATACCAAAGAATCAGATTATGGAGGTTGGCTGATGTATAAGCTTTTGCTTGTTTCCGATCAGGAAGACGTACTCAATGCGTTCTCCCAGATTAAAAACTGGGAACTGATCGGCTTTAAGCCTCCCCATATCAGGCATGATTTTGAAGGGACGGTAGACAGCCTTTCGAAACATCATGCCGATGGTATATGCATTGCGGTTTCTCCGGAACAGGAAGAACTTATTCTGGCATATCTGCAGGCTCATTATCCCAATGTGTCCATTTTTGAAGCCGGCAGGACAGAGGAGGAAGTTCTTCGCTACCTCGGAGAACTGAAGATTCTGCTTAACAGGATTCACGCAGATTTTTATAATGACAGGATGAACACGACAGATGTTCTTCAGATCTGCCGGCATGAGTTTTTCAGAAAAGTGATCAACGGAAAGATTAACAGCAGTGAAGACCTGCATCGAAATATGCGGCTTTTACGCAGCCGTATGGATGCCGATCGCCCGTGCCTGCTGATTGAGATTGATCAGTCCGCTCCCACAGACAAGCTCGAAGGCCGCTGGCATTATGGAAAAGAAAGGCTTGAGATAGCGCTGAGAACTTCTTTTGCCGGAGACCTGAATGGGATGCATATCCTTCCCACAATTCATTCTGACGGACGTATTCTTGTGCTTGCCTGTCCGCTTCACGGTGTAGATAATGACATGACAGTAGATACCATGACTGCCACACTTACTTCTTATACTGCAGACAGTATTGCACATATGAAAGAATATTTCGGCCTGGACCTGCATATTATAGGAATCCGCGTATTTCCTGCTTTAACTGCTTTATGCGGAAATGCGTAAGAAGTGTAAATAAACTTATTAAGGAGGACTCAACATGGGAATTCTGAACGTAATTAAAGGTCAACTGATTGATGTAATTGAATGGACAGACAGTTCATCCAAAACCATGGTTCATAAGTATGATATGAACGGCAAGGAAATTATGATGGGCGCACAGCTTACCGTTCGTGAGAGCCAGGCTGCTGTTTTTGTCAATGAAGGAGAAATAGCGGATGTATTCGGACCCGGCAGGTACGAACTTCAGACCAGCAACATGCCGATCCTGACTGCCCTCAAAAGCTGGAAATACGGTTTCAACAGCCCTTTTAAAGCTGACGTATATTTTATTAATACCAAACAGTTCCTTGATATGAAATGGGGAACCAGCAACCCGGTTATGATGCGTGACGCCGAATTCGGCATGATCCGAATCCGCGCATTCGGTATTTACAGCTTTAAAGTCGACGATCCGACCAAATTCCTCAAAGAAGTGTTCGGCACAGCGGCCCTGTTTACCGTGGAAGGTGTTGAAGGCCAGATCAAACGTACAGTCGTGAGCAATCTGAGCGATGCAATTGCTGAAAGCAAGATTCCTGCTCTTGACCTGGCTGCCAATTACGAAGAACTTTCGGATTATGCCATGCGCGCTGTCAATCCGAAGCTTGCCGACCTGGGACTGACCCTCTGCAGCTTTGTGATTGAAAACATTTCACTGCCTGAAGAGGTTGAAAAAAGTATCGATAAGCGCACCTCCATGGGCGTGCTCGGCAATATGGACCAGTACGCAAAATACCAGGCTGCAGAAGCAATCCGTGATGCTGCCAATAACCAGAACGGCATGGCCGGAATGGGCGTTGGCATGGGCGCCGGCGCTGCCATGGGACAGATGTTTGCCCAGGGAATGAATCCGGCTGCACCCGCTCAGCAGCCTGCCGTCTCCGCACCCGGTTCAATTTGCTCTGCCTGCGGCGCTGCGATTCCCGCGGGTTCCAAGTTCTGCCCTGAATGCGGCGCGAAACAGAACGCGGGTTCTTTCTGCACAAGCTGCGGAAAGGAAATCCCGGCCGGAACCAAATTCTGTCCTGAATGCGGTGCAAAGCAATAAAACAAAAATGCCGGTTTTTCCTCAAAAACAGGCATTTGGATGATACGATACGGAGTTGCCCAGGCAACTCCGTTTTATATTTCGGAATACAGGATTCCCAGATCCTTGGCATAGTTTAATGCATATGAATCGGGATAGACGAAAAGCATAATATGTTTACACTGGTCAAATACATCGTTATCGATATGCGAAACAGAAACAGGAATCTGCATCGTGAGCAAATTTTCACAGCTTTCAAAAGCTTCATTCCGTATCTCTTCAAGGCCTTCCGGTATGATCACCTGATTCAGGTTTTCACAGCGTGAAAAAGTATGCGGCGCTATGATTTTCATGTTTGAACTTAGTTTTATACTGTCCAGCATAACGCACGATCCGAAAGCGTGAGCGCCCAATGTTTCAAGGGAATCCGGCAATACAATGCTTTCAATTGACCGGCACCCTTCAAAAGCGGAGTCGCCGATTTCAAACAGTCCCTCCGGAAAAGAGACAGAAGCAAGCATACTGCAGCCGCTGAAAGCGCAGGAGGAAATCAGACGAAGATTAGCCGGTAATGTAACAGACTGCAAAGTATTGCACGCATAAAAAACGGAATACTCAAGGCATGTCAGGCTCTCGGGCAGAACAATACTGATCAGGCTTGAACAGCTGTGAAAAGCACTGCTGCCAATCCGTTGAATGCCATTGGGCAAAATAATCTTTTTCAATCCCCTGCAACTGTAAAACGCTTTAGCCTCTATGGCTTTAACAGAAGAGGGCAGCACGATTTCGTCGATAAAATGATGATTGGCAAACGCTTCTTCACCGATAATTTCAATACCTTCAGGAACCTGAACAGTTTTTTCTTTCTTATCAAAAGGGAAGAAGAGCAGACGCTTTTCCTTTTTGTTGATCAGAATACCATTCTGAGACTGAAAAACGGGATGATCATCAGACACAGATACTTCCGACAGGGAAACACAACCGGAAAACACATTGTTTCCGATCAGATTCAGCGATTCGGGAATATGGACGGAAGAAAGGGCTTCGCATGAAGAGAATGCATTATCACCGATTTCAGTCAAAGAGTCAGGAAGGTGAATGGTTTGCAGACACCTGCATTCAGAAAAGGCTTCGGGTCCGATCAGGCGGATGGTTGATGGCAGATCAACGGATCTGAGTGATGTGCAGGATTGGAAGGTAGAATAATTGATTTTCTTAACACCTTCCGGCAGACAGACAGCGGTCAGCGAAGAACACCCGATAAATGCCCATTCTCCAATTGTTTTCACTGACTCCGGAATAACAATTTCCGTCAATGATTCGCACCAGGAAAACGCAGCTTCACCAATCACAGTGACAGTATCAGGGATAATCACTTTTCTGATATTATATGACCAGGAAAAAGCGTTATCGCCGATCGCAGTGACCGGTTTTCCGTCATATTCGGCCGGAATCGAAACGACAGCTGAAGAACCGTCATAATTGTCCAACTGAACACTGCCATCACGTCTGCGGCTGAAAACAAATTCAGACATTCATTTCTTCCTTTCATGCGGAGAAGTAATAAAGGGGATAGGGAATCCGTCAATTGAGCATAGCAGCTCCGATTATACCCGCTTTGGATCCGAGTACAGCCAGTTTTACAGGCGGCATTTCCTGATCCCGGAAAACAACATACTGCGGATATGCCGCGTTAACAGGATCAAGAAGGAAATTCCCTGCTTTGCTGACGCCGCCGCCAAGAACGATCACTTCCGGATCAAGAAGGTTAATCACACTGGCAATCGCCTGGGCGAGATAATTGATAAAAGTACGATAGACAGAGACCGCAAGCGGATCACCGTTTCTGGCACAGTCGATCACGGTTTTTGCCTCTATTCTGGCAAGATCCCCGTTGACAGATTTCATCAGACCGGAATGAGGATTGGAACTTGCCGCTTCTCTTCCCATTCTGATCAGGGCCGTTGCTGAACAATAACGTTCCAGACAGCCATGATTACCACATGTACAGGGAATACCGTTCAGGTCAAAGATCACATGACCAAGCTCACCGCCGATTCCGTGAGAACCGCTCCAAATCTGGTTATTGATGATAATACCGCTGCCGATACCCGTTCCTATTGTGATAAATACGCTTGAGGATGTGCCGGCGCTGACACCGGCAATACTTTCCGCCAACGCAGCCACATTGGCATCATTTTCAATATAAATCGGTTTGGATATATATTTTGCGAACTCATCCCGCAAAGGTACATGATGCCATCCCATATTGGTGCAATTGATGACTTCACCTGTCTTTCTGGACGCAATTCCGGGAATTCCGATACCGATGGATTCTATTTCGTCTGCTGAAAAGCCGGCGCGGATCGTTGTTTCATTAACACAATCCGCAATCTGCCTGATTTGCTCAGCAAACGGTATATCTGTATGTGTGACAATGGAACCTTCGCATAAAATTTCATACTTTTCATTAACCACACCGACCTGTATGCCGGTTCCACCCACATCAATCCCGATTCTGATCATAAAACAATACCTCCTTAATCATTTGAATCCAGCTGGAGCTGAGCAGTCAGTTCCCTTGCTGTATTATATCCGCTGCGTTTCAGGCTCAGATTTCTGGCGGCGACTTCAACAATGATTGCCAGGTTTCGTCCGGGTTTGATAGGCATCGTCTGATGAGGAACGGAAACGCCCATGATCTCGATTGTCTGATCCTGTATACCGATCCGGTCATACGCTTTTTTTTCGTCCCATGCCTCCAGTTCGATAATCAGATCAATCGACTTGCTGAGCGAAACAGCGCCAATGCCATACATGGCTTTGACATCAATCACGCCAATCCCTCTGATTTCCATCAGGTGCCGTATTTTTTCGGGACACGTACCGATCAGACGATCATCTGAAATCCGGCAGATATCAACCACATCGTCTGCAACAAGCTGATGCCCGCGTTTAATCAGTTCAAGCGCGGCTTCACTTTTTCCGACTCCGCTTTTCCCGGACAGGAACACTCCGACACCATATACGTCCAGCAGCACACCATGCTTTGTTACATGAGGAGCAAGACATTTATTCAGATAATGAATTGCGATTGCGGTAAACTTACTGGTAACCATTGAACTGGAATAAACAGCTACGCCGTGTAAACGAGCAGCATGGAGAAATTCCGGGGGAGGAGTCAGATTCCTGCAAATAATCACACATGGAACAGGATAACTGAAATACTGATCCAGAATCATCTTCCGCTGCTCCGGTGTCCGGGTTTCCAGATAGGCCATTTCAACTTTACCGATAAGCTGCGGGCGCTCAAAGGCAAAGAAATCATAGAAACCGCAGAACTGCATACCGGGACGATTCAGATCGGGAGTCCGGATATCCCACTCTGTTTTTACAGAGGGAACGATACAATCCAGATGCAAAGAGGTTTCAAAATCCCTGGCATTGATCACTGAATCACCTCACCGGATAAAAAGTGCTGGAGTAAAAACCGGGCCGGACCATCATCGTTGTTGGAACCGCATACAAAATCACAGCTTGAACGAACGGCTTCCCAGCCGTTTGATACCGTAACAGCCAGCCCTGCAGCCTGAAGCATGGAAAGATCATTCAGACTGTCTCCGAAAGCAATAACATCTTCACAGCGGAAACCCAAATACGATGAAAGAAAAGACAGGGCATTTCCTTTCGAAGCATTCACAGGATTGAATTCAAGATAAATGGGTTTGGAACAGGTAACGGATGCTTTTCCCTCAAAGTATGCGGAAGCGGTTTTAAGCAGTGAAGCTATTTTGGATTCATGATCAATCGCAATGATTTTATTTCTTGGTTCATTGACATAGCCGGTTAAGTTTCCGACATATACTCCGTGAAGTCCCGAAGAAGCAGCATAAAGGGAGGCGTATTCGGAATAACGGTTGAAAAAAAACGAATTTCCGTCATAAACATGCGCATAACAGTCATTATCCTCAACAAACCGGGCTATCTCCCTGACAGTACCGGCAGGAATCATTTCATGATGAAGCAGCTGATGAGACGAAGCATCCCATATTTCAGCGCCGTTGCAGGCTATATATACAGAAACACAGGACAATTGGTCCACATACGGCTTCATGCTTAACTGAGCTCTGCCGCTGGCTGCAATGATCCTGAAACCTGCCTTGTGCAATCTTTGAAAAACATCAACGGAAAAGTCAGATAATGTACGGTCATCATGCAGCAGGGTATCATCAAGGTCAAAGATGACTGTGTTCAAAACAACCTCCGAATATCAACCTTTGAAATGCTCAACAGCGGCTTTTTGTGCCGGTATACAATCGACAAAACGCTTCATGTACAGATCAAATCCGGATTCATCCGCAGGATCAGGGGAAACTGTTTTTTTCTCCATGCCGGAGAAAACTCTGTCCTGAAGATAATCCTCCAGTTTCTCATCCGGATTGCGATGAACCATATAATCAGCAAGCAAAGCAATTCCCCAGGCTCCGCCTTCGCCGGCGGTTTCCATGACTGTGACCGGAGCGTGAATGGCAGCCGCAAGATAGTTTTGCGCAACGCCTTCTGTTTTAAACAGCCCGCCGTGGCCATACACGCAGTCAATCGCTACATTTTCCCGTTTCATGATTTCCATGCCGTATTTCAGCGTTTCCATACTGGAGAAAATCTGGGCACGCATAAAATTGGCCAGGCTCATAGCAGCATCCGGCAGCCGGATGAACATAGGCCTGCCCTCTGACAAACCGGTTACAGGTTCGCCTGCAAGATAATTGAAGTTAACCAATCCGCCGCACGCGGGATCACCTTCAAGTGATTTCATGAACAGGCGGGTAAAAACTTCCCCTGCGTCTGTCTTATAGCCCATCAGGTCAGCAAATTCTCTGAAGAGAGACACCCATGCGTTTATATCGCTTGTACAGCTGTTGCAGTGAACCATTCCGACCTGTTTGCCGGTCGGCGTGGTGACGATATCAATTTCCGGATAGACTTTGCTCAGGGGCTTTTCAAGCACAATCATGCTGAATATGGATGTGCCGGCGCTGACATTTCCCGTTCTTTCCCTTATACTGTTTGTTGCTGTCATTCCTGTCCCTGCATCACCTTCCGGAGGACAGAGGGGGCAGCCCGGCTCAAGGTCCCCTGAAGGATCGAGCAGACCGGCACCGGCAGCAGTCAGGAAACCTGCAGCATCACCGGCACATAGGACTTCAGGTAAAATATCCTTCAGTTTCCATGGATACTTTTTTCCGGCAACAAGTTCATCAAAGGCGCTGATCATGGAACTGTTGTATGTACAGGTTTCTGAGTCAATCGGCATCATTCCGCTGGCGTCACCAACACCAAGGACTTTTTTACCGGACAGCAGATAATGGATCCATCCTGCCAGCGTAGTCAGATAAGCAATATCCCTGACATGTTCTTCATCATTCAGAATTGCCTGGTAAAGATGGCTCAGACTCCAGCGCTGGGGCATATTGAAAGAAAACAGGGCAGTCAGTTTCTCTGATGCTTCCTGTGTGATGGTGTTCCGCCATGTACGGAACGGGGTTAAAAGATTCATCTGATTGTCAAAAGGAAGATACCCATGCATCATGGCGCTGATACCGATACCGCCCAGACGGTTGAGTGTCAGATGATAACGGCTCATGACGTCTTTTTTCAGATCGGCATAACAGGACTGCAAACCGGACAGAATGGCTTTTTCACTGTATGTCCAGATCCCGTTGACATAATCGTTCTCCCATTCGTGGCTTCCGCTTGCAATGACACAATGGTTTTTATCAATCAGAACACTTTTGATTCTGGTAGAACCGAATTCAATGCCAAGAACAGCTTTTCCGTTTTGAATATCTTCCATACCCATAAAAAACGATCCTCCTCTGAAAATATCCGTTTTTTCTTATATTTATGGTACCACAATGGTATTTACCTGTAAAGGATCAAGAATGATTTTCCCCTGTTTACCCAATACATTTTAATCTTTTTTTCATTTTTTTCTTTCTTTTCTCTCAGAACAAGCAAAATGAATTATGCTAAGATCATTATGCCGGCTGAAACCGGCGGGAAGGAGAAACAATATGGATTCATACACCATTGAAGACATCGAAACACTCAGGGAAAAAGGCGGCCTCAGCTATCAGGAAGCTGTTGCAATACTGGACTATCATAACGGAAGTCTTGCCAGGGCACTGATTGATCTTGAAAAAAACGGCAGATTAAAGAGCAATCAGGAAGAAATACAGGAAAAGGATGCGAAAACAAAAATGAGCGGATCGGCTAAAAAGAATGACACAAAGGAAAAGGCACTGAATTTGCTGCAGAAGCTGTATCGCAGCAGACTGAAAATACATAAAGGAAACACACCCATCATCAATATTTCGGTTCTCTTTGGAGCAGCGTGTCTGCTGTTTGCTCCCCATATGACAATTATCGGTATCATTATATCCATGATTCTTGGGTACAGGTTTTCTTTTACCAAGATGGATGAAGCATTCTCTTCTGACAGCCTCGAAAAAATGGTAAAGAGCGCAGCACAGAATGCCAAATCTTCAGTATCAAGCGTTGTCCAGTCCTTTACAGGAGAAAAAAGCAATCCGGTTTCTGCTGACCGCGATAAAAGCAGCAAAGAAGCTCCGAAGCCGGTTCATGCTGGAGAAACAAAAAAAGAAAATGATCCGTTTGACGTAAAAGAAGCATCAAAAAACCTCAGGGAGCAAACCGCGCAAATTGAAGAAACCATGGACTCTTTCTTCGAATCAAACCCGGCAGCGACCACATATCACAGCGCCTATTCCGCCGCCGCATCCGGCGTGCCGACCCTCCAGGTTCCTGTGCAGACTGAGACAAGAGACGGAGAAGTACAAATAGAAGACGACCGGGATGGCTATTCATCTGTTACAATAGGATAAATGACAGCGTCTGCGATCCGGATCTGAAATACCGATCCGGATCCTGATATGCTGTGAATATGATAAATACAGGGGACTGAAAAATGGCAACCATACTGATTGTTGAAGATGAAAAGAAAATAGCGCGCTTTCTTGAGCTTGAACTGAAGCATGAAGGATATGAAGTGCTTACCGCGTTTGACGGAAGAAGCGGCCTCGAAACCGCGCTTGAGTCTGATCCGGATTTGCTGATTCTTGATCTGATGCTTCCCGAACTCAGCGGTATAGAAGTATGCAGACGTCTTCGCCATACAAGCGATGTTCCGATTATAATGCTCACAGCCAAAGATGATGTTTCTGATAAAGTGATGGGTCTTGATATGGGCGCGGATGATTATGTAACAAAGCCTTTTGCCATTGAAGAATTACTGGCCAGGATCAGAGTCGCCATGAAAAAAAGACGCAGCAGAGATGCTTCCGGCCCCAAAGAAGATCATTTCCTGACTGTCGGACCGGTTTCACTTGATCTTGCCTCATGGCAGACAAAAGTATGCGGAGAACCGGTCGCCTTAACCAAGAAGGAATTTGACACACTGAAATATCTCATGGAACATCGCGGAACGGCAGTTACCCGGGATCAGCTGATGAATGAAGTCTGGGGTTATGACTACTTCGGTGATTCCAATATCGTAGATGTTTATATCAGATATCTGCGGCATAAGATTGACGACCATTATCAGATAAAGACAATTCATACAATCAGATCAGTAGGATATTTATTCAGTTATGAAAAAGACAGCAACGAAGAAGAATAATTCTCCCGATACGATACAGAATAACGGACAAACCAAGGATCTTGTGATTGCCAACCGAATGAGCGGCAGCATGCACGGCGGACTGAGCAGGATCCGGCTTTCCCTGACATTCCGGATCGCCTGGCACTACTGCATACAGCTTATCAGAAGCCTGATTCCCATCTGCATGTTATTTTCAGTTGTTTACTGCATTGCGATCGCTGTTCCCGTAGCCGGGAAAATCAGTACGATAACAGAAAAGACAGGGGAGGAAATCAGCTTTCCATACAGTGATGATTATCTGACAATTCAGCCGGCCGGGGAGGTTCCTGAAAAAGATTTTTTTCCCAGAATTAACCAGCAGGCAAAAATGATTTTCAGCCGTTTATTCAGTCATAAGGAGATTTCATTTTATTATCATTCATCCGGACGGGACTGGCTGGTATTAATCAATGTTCGTGATATTGTACGTATCTGGTCAATTCTGATCTGCGGTATATTCTTGTGCGACCTGTTCCGAATGATTTATTTTTTTCATCATGATCAGCGGCTGAATAAAAGAGTGCTTTCTCCGATTCGCGATATCGCCTCCATGGCAGAAGCGCTGTCAGAAAGCAATCTTTCCAACCGGATCAATATTGCCGGGACAAAAAACGAACTGAAAGACCTGGCAGTTGTTATCAATCGTATGCTGGACCGGATTGAAAGAAGCTATAACAGCCAGAAACAGTTTGTTTCCGACGCCAGTCATGAGCTGCGTACGCCCATCGCGGTGATACGCGGATATACAGATATGCTGAAACGGTGGGGCAAGGATGATCCGGAAATTCTGGACGAAGGGATAACCGCGATATCCCAGGAGACAGAAGGTATGAAGGATCTCGTCGAGAGCCTGCTTTTCCTGGCAAGGCACGACAAAAAAACGCTGATGATGGAAATCTCTTCCTTCAAACCGCATGAAGTTATGCAGGAAGTTCTGAAGGAAGAGACGATGGTGCATGAGCAATATCATTTTGTTTCACAGCATATGGATGATCTGACCATCAGGGCAGACAGAAATATGATCAAACAGGTTCTCAGGATTCTGTGTGACAATGCTGTCAAATATTCACCCGAGGGTACAGATATAACGCTTTCCTGCATCGAAAGACAGGATGGATACTGCTGCCTATCTGTCAGGGATCAGGGACAGGGCATTTCACAGGAAGACCTGCCCAAAGTCTTTGACCGTTTTTACAGAAGCGATAAGGCCAGAAAGTCAGAAACAGGCGGACATGGGCTGGGCTTAAGCATTGCAAGAATCATTGTGGTGGCTCATAACGGTAAAATCAATGTCAGATCCAAGCCCGGATGCGGAACAACTTTTTCTGTTCTTCTGCCGGCAGAAGAACAGAAAATGCAGGAATGATAATTATTTGACATACCGGTTGACAGGTTTCGGGGCGCGGATTTTACGCCCCCTTTTGTTTTTCCGGAAGGTACGTATCAGCATAATGACAACCGCAAGTAAAATGAGCGGACCGCAGAAAATCAGTGCTGTTTCCAGATTCAGGGGAGGAAAAGGATTGGGATCGGCATATGTTTCGGCAATGATCTGGTCAATTGTTTTCGGAACGTTTTCCCGCTGATCTATATTTCTGGAAGCGGTAAGCGCATATACAGCAGGATCGCCGCGTTCCGGAAAGTAAGTCATCGTACCAAGCTGCTCACCTGCAGTCACAGGAGCCTGGAAGTCCCTTGTATACTGAATCATCACATGATCGGTCAGGTTGTCCGCCATACGTTTGATTTCGGATTTGGTTGCGACAATTTCAGCGGAACCTTCAAGCGGGGTGCAGATCAGCTGAAGTCTGCCCCTGTTGGTGTCTGAAGTTGAATAATTGCTGGTTTCGATTGTAATCGGACTCATGTTATACAGATCCAGGGGCGTCACTTTCATGTACTGACTGAATCCATATTCCATCAGTTTGATCGTATCAGCCCATCGGGCTCTTTTGCCGGTAAACATTACAACTGAAACCAGATCCACTCCGTTTTTGGAAGCGGATCCGGCAAAACAGTAACCGGAATGGGAATGTGAGCCGGTTTTGATTCCGGAAGCATATTCATAATAGTATTTATTGGGTTTTTCTTCCGAACCTGTCAGCATGTATTCCGATTTTGTGGTAATTGTTCTGGCTCTGTGCATATTTGTCTTTGGAATTTTATATGTTACAGTGCCGGCAATCTTTCTGAATGTTTCGTTTTTCATTGCTTCACGGGCGATAATGGCGATATCCCGGGCAGAGGAAAAATGATTGTCATCATGATAGCCGTGCGCGTTGACAAAATGAGTGTTTGTACATCCGAATGCGGATGCTGTTTCATTCATCAGCTGGACAAAATGCGGTATATCGCCGGAAACGGTTTCGGCAATCACATTGGATCCGTCGTTTGCCGATAAAAGCATTGTTCCGTAAAGAATATCAATAAAACGAATTTCTTCACCCGGCTGCAGGTTCATTGTGGATGAGTCTTCCGGTACAGCAACCGCGGTTTCAGAAACAATGACTTTCTGATCAAGATCGTCAACAAACATCAGGGCAAGCAAAACAGTCATGATTTTTGTCGTGGATGCCGGATAACGAATTGTATCGGCGTCCTTTTCAAAAATGACTTCTCCCTTATCCTGTGTAATCAGGATGGCTGAAAGGGCATATAACTGATCCGCGGATAAATTTTCGGGATGATCCGGATCATAAGGGACAGCGTCCGGCGATAATGTCGGCTCGGGAATGGGTTCGGAAGTGGGTTCCGGATTATCAGCTGTTTTGGCAGCAAAAGAGGGAACAATAACGGCAATAAAAAGTGATACAATGAACATAAAAGCGATAGCTCTTTTCATCATATCACCTCTCCCTGAAACCAATCATCAATAAAGTATCATCAGACCAATGCAACAGAAGCGGAAGCAACGGAAAAAGGAGGTACAAGGCTGCTTCCTGTCAGCTGCAGCAAAAGATATGCAATGCCGATAACCGCAAGGTACAACGCAAACCAGGCAAGCGGCACTTTCACAATCACTTTCATCATAAAACGGATTGAAAGATAGCCGACAACGGCGGCAACCGCAATACCGATAACAGCGGGAAATAAGGAAATCTGACTGATATATCCCTCCTCAACAGCTTCCTTGCCTTCCATCAGCAAAGAGCCGAGGATGGCGGGACCGCTCATCATAAAAGAAAACTTGGCGGCTGTTGCCTTGTTCAAACCGGTTGATACGCCGCCGAGAATTGTGGAGCCACTCCGGGAAACACCCGGAATCATACCGATCCCCTGGAATATACCCATGGTAACTGCCTGCAGGATGCCTACTTTACCTCCGGATCTGGCTTTATCACGCCTGGCGATCAGATCGGACAACAGCAGAAAAAATGCTGTGATAATAAATGCGGTGCCAAGGAACCAACCATTATCAAAAACAGCGAATCCATTGCCGCCCGGTAACACCTTTTTTGCCAGAAAATAAATGGCCAATGTCGGAACCGAAGCGATAATCAGCAAAAGGAGTGTCTTGTTTTTGAAAGGATGCAGAATCATCTCTGCCCAGTCTTTCCAGAAAACAATCAAAACGGGGATCAGAGTACCGACATGAAGCAGGATATCAAGCATTTTCATTGCGGGGGATTCCGTTTCAATGCCAAGGAAAATCCGGGCCAAAAGCAAATGGCCGCTTGAAGAAATCGGCAAAAATTCGCCGAGTCCCTGAATAATACCCATAAAGACACTTTGCAGCAATGTCATAAAGGATCCTCCCGCAGATTAATGGCTATATTTTACCATATCTGCAATGGTTTGGAAAGCTTGACTCTTTTTACCCCCGAGGATATAATTTTGGACTGAATCAGATCCTATTTATATGGAGAAGGAGCGCTGTCTACAATATGAAACTGGGTGTCGTCGGTCTTCCCAATGTCGGTAAAAGCACGCTTTTCAACGCGATTACAAATGCAGGCGCTCAGGCGGAAAATTATCCTTTCTGCACGATTGAGCCCAATTCCGGTGTCGTTCTTGTGCCGGATCATCGGCTGGATGTGCTTGCTGAGATGTATCATCCTAAAAAAGTAACTCCCACAACGATTGAATTTGTAGATATTGCCGGTCTTGTCAAAGGGGCAAGCCGTGGGGAAGGTCTGGGCAACAAGTTTCTTTCGCATATCAGGGAAGTGGATGCCGTTGTTCATGTTGTAAGATGCTTTGATGATGACAATATCATCCATGTGGATGGTTCGGTTAATCCTGCCAGGGATATTGAAACGATTAATCTGGAACTGATTTTTGCCGACATGGAAACCGTTCAGAAACGCCGTGAAAAAGCGGAAAAAAGTTTCCGGGGCGGCGATAAAAAAGCCGGCGCCGAGGCTGAACTTGCTGACAGGCTGTACAGTCATCTAGAAAGCGGCAAACCGGGCCGGACGCTTGATTGTACAGACGATGAAAAACACATTATGGCGGGTTGGTTTCTTTTGACAACCAAGCCTGTTATCTATGCTGCCAACATCTCCGAGGATGATTTGGGCAAAGACGAAAATGAGCTGGAATATGTAAAACAGGTTCGCACCGTTGCAAATGCGGAAGGTGCGGAAGTGATCGTTATTTCGGCTGCTATTGAGCAGGATATCGCTTCAATGAATCCTGATGAAAAAGCTGAGTTTATGGATGAACTGGGAATCGGAGAAAGCGGGCTTGATCGTTTAATTACCGCCAGTTACCGACTGCTTGGACTGATCTCGTTTCTCACCGCAGGGGAAGATGAATGCCGTGCATGGACCATTATACAGGGGACCAAAGCACCGCAGGCCGCCGGAAAGATCCATACGGATTTTGAGAAAGGATTTATCCGCGCCGAAATTGTTTCCTTTGACACACTTGCAGAATTGGGAAGCATGGCTGCATGCAGGGAAAAAGGACTTGTACGCAGCGAGGGTAAGGAATATGTCATGAAGGACGGGGATGTTACACTTTTCCGTTTCAATGTGTAATACTTCAGCCGTGATATGATGGAAAGGTCAGGTCGTATATGTCAAAACTGCAGTATTTTCGTAAAAGACTCATGAAAATGGACTGGAAAGCCATGTGGAAAACCACCGGCTTGCTGAAAAAAAGGAGCGGGAAGGGAAGACTGTGGCTTTTGTCGGATATGCTGAAATGCGGTATCAGGTATAATGCCGGTTACATTGATTACAAAATCGCGCAAATGTATAGATTAAATAACGAACAGCGCAAAACGGTGATTACACGCGGCATTTCAAACGATATCGTCAGAAGGATGAATCCCAGGGAATACTGGCATACATTTGATGATAAAGCCGAATTTAATGAATTTTTCAAGGAATGGATTCCGCGCAAATGGATCAAAATCGATGACAGGACATCACCGGATGAGCTTTATGCATTATGCAGGAATTTCCATGAGCTGATTGGCAAACCGCTTGAAGGTTCCAGCGGTGTCGGAATACAAAAATATACGGAGAAGGACTGGAAAGACGGTCCGGAAGGTTTTCTTGCAAAACTACGCCAGGATGGAATCGGTATTCTGGAAGAAATCGTTGTTCAGCATCCCAAAATGGCATCCCTTTGCCCAACTTCTGTCAATACATGCCGTATTGCGACACTCCTGGGTGATAAGCAGGAAGGAATTGTTTATGCGTTCCTTCGTATCGGAAACGGTAAGGTCATGGACAACGTTGACTGCGGCGGAATGGCTTCCCGGATCGACATTGAAACCGGCAAGCTGCTGACAGTCGGTGCGGATAAACAAGGCAACACTTTTATCAAACATCCCATGACAGGTACCAGCATTATCGGGTTTCAGATTCCTTATTGGGAAGAAGCCAAGGAAATGTGCCTGAAAGCAGCACACAAAATCCCGCAGATGAGGTTTATTGCCTGGGATGTTGCCATCACGGAAAAAGGTCCGACCTTTATCGAAGGAAACAGTTTCCCTTCCCATGCAATCCCTCAGTTTGCGGCTCATTATCCGGATGGAATCGGTATTTTGCCTGAATTTCGGAAGTTTATCGATTTATAAAATATTTCTTGCAATCAAAAAGCGGCTGTGGTAATATATCATTTGTTATGCGGGCGGTCCTCTGCCAGGAAAAAAAGATTCACCCGTTCGGGTGAACCACCGTGGCATGAACGTCTATGAGGGAAGGAGGCACAAACCATGAACGAAATTATCCGTTCCATCGAGGCTAAACAGATTCGCAGTGATCTGCCCCAGTTCAACGTCGGTGATACCGTACGGGTCTGGGTTAAGGTTGTTGAAGGCAACCGTGAACGTCTGCAGGCTTTCGAAGGCACTGTTATTGCCAAACGCAACGGCGGTATCCGCGAGACATTTACTGTCCGCCGGGTTTCCTACGGCATTGGTGTTGAACGTACTTTCCCGATCAATTCTCCCCGCGTGGATCATGTTGACCTGATCCGCCGTGGTAAGGTTCGCCGCGCCAAGCTGTATTATCTGCGTGAACGTCAGGGCAAGGCTGCCAAGATCAAGGAAATCAAACGTGTTTGATTTGTGCTGATAAGGATGCCGTCAGAAACGGCATCCTTTTCTGTTTACAGAAACGGCATTCACATCCAGGGAAGGAATCAAAACCAGTCATGTTGAATTCAGTTTTTATGATTCATTGCTGAAGGAGAATATCTGATGAGAAACAGAACCAATGCCGCTACAAAGGCAAAAAAACTTGTCAGCCAAATGACGCTGGAAGAGAAAGCATCCCAGCTTCGATACGATGCTCCGGCTATTGAACGTCTTGGTATTCCTGCATATAACTGGTGGAACGAGGCACTTCACGGCGTCGCGCGAGCCGGAACGGCAACTGTTTTTCCTCAGGCAATAGCTCTTGCGGCAATGTTTGATGAAGAACTTCAGGAAAAGATTGCTGATGTTATCTCCGATGAAGCCAGGGCGAAATACAACGGTCAAAGCATGCACGGAGACCGTGATATCTATAAAGGGCTAACCGTGTGGAGCCCGAATATCAATATATTCAGGGATCCGCGCTGGGGCAGAGGCCATGAAACGTACGGAGAGGATCCATATTTGACAACCCGTCTCGGCATTCGTTTCATCGAAGGCCTTCAGGGACATGGCAAATACCTGAAAACAGCAGCCTGCAGCAAACATTTTGCTGTTCATTCCGGCCCTGAAGCCATACGCCATGAGTTTGACGCAAAAGTCAACCAAAAAGACCTGCATGAGACATATCTTCCGGCTTTCAAGGCAACGGTGCAGGAAGCAGAAGTTGAGTCGGTTATGGGTGCCTATAACAGGGTTAACGGCGAACCGGCATGCGGCAGCGAAACATTGCTGAAGCATATCCTCAGGGATCAATGGCAGTTCAAGGGACATGTAGTCAGCGACTGCTGGGCAATTATGGATTTCCATGCGCATCACAAAGTCACTTCAACAGCTACGGAAAGTGCAGCTCTTGCGATTCAAAACGGCTGTGATCTGAACTGCGGCAATACTTATCTGCATATTCTTGAAGCATATCAGGAAGGGCTTGTTACCGAAGCGCAAATCACGAAGGCCTGTGAACGCCTATTTACCACCCGTTTTCTGCTTGGCCTTTTTGACGATGACTGTGAATATAACAAAATCAGCGTAACAGATACAGATACGGATGAGCATGCAGATCTTGCCCAGGAAGCCGCTGAAAAATGTATGGTTCTTCTGGAAAACGACGGCATACTTCCGCTCAATCCTGAAAAAATCAAAACGATTGCTGTAATCGGGCCGAATGCAGACAGTATTCCGGCGCTTGAAGGGAATTACAATGGCACCAGCAGCCGCTATGTGACTTTCCTCGAGGGTATCAGAAAATATGCTTCAGAACATGGCATCCGTGTTCTGTACAGTCTGGGATGCCATTTATTCAAAGACCGCACCTCGGGTCTTGCGCAGGCGGATGACAGGCTGGCCGAAGCAGCCATGTATGCAGAATGCGCCGACGTAACGATTGCGTGTATCGGACTTGATGCTGGCCTTGAAGGAGAAGAAGGAGATACCGGAAATGAATATTTCAGCGGAGATAAAAAAGACCTGCTGCTTCCCGAATCGCAAAGGAAGCTGATGGCCATCCTTGAGAAAAGTGCCAGGAAGCTCATTACGGTTATTGCGGCCGGTTCAAGCCTGAATACACCCGGCGGGAATGCCAAAGTTTTTGCATGGTATCCCGGACAGGCCGGGGGAACAGCGCTTGCAAAACTTCTTTTCGGTGAAAAAAATTTCAGCGGTCACCTGCCTGTCACTTTTTATCACACTGTTGAAGATCTTCCGGATTTTGAAGATTACAGTATGGAAAACCGGACTTACCGGTATTTTACCGGGAAGCCTCTTTATCCCTTCGGATTTGGCTTGAGCTATACTACTTTCAGGATCAGCAATGCAGAATGCAAAGACTTCACGGCTGAGGCTGAAGTCACCAATACAGGTGCGGTTGCAGGCGAAGCATTGGTTCAGGTGTATGTTGCCTGTGAAAGCAAATGGGCTCCGCACCATCCGAGACTGTGCGGTTTCGGAAAAGTATTCCTGCAGCCCGGTGAAACCAAAACAATTCAGATCTTACTTGATCCTTTGACCGATACGGTCATAAATGATAACGGTGAAACCGTAAAGGCAACGCATTATAAACTGTATATCGGTCTTTCACAACCTGATGAAACCAGTATTTCATTGCTTGGCAACGTTCCTTTAATTCTGTATAAATAAACCGAAGTCTGTTTATTGGAATCATTGCCGCTTTTAGTCGGAGGATAAATGTTTACCGGATTTACGGATGAAACTGTACAGTTTTTGCTTGATCTGAAATTTCATAACAATACATCCTATTTTCATGAGCATCATGACCGGTATGTGGAATATGTCCAGACACCTTTTTATCAGATGATCAATGATCTTGCTCCGTATATGAGAAAGATTGATCCGCTTATGGAAATCCGACCTCATAAATGCCTGTCCCGCATTCATCGTGATACAAGATTTTCAAAAGACAAAAGCCCTTATCGTGACCATCATTGGTTCCTTTTCAGGCAGGGTGCTGAACCGCGTGAAAAAAGCTTGTTTTATTACTTTGAGTTCGGTCCGGACAGGCTTGGCTGGGGATTGGGCATATGGGGCGAAAACCGTGAACTAATGGACATTTTCAGAAAAAGGATGCAAGCCAACCCGGACGGAACGCTGGCTGTCATTGAGGATATGAACCTGCCGAAACGGAACCTTTACCTGGGCGGTACCGTTTTTAAACGTATGGAAATTCCGGATATACCGGAAAAGCTGAAAAGATGGTATATCAGTAAGGAAATGTATATCGGGAAATATGATCCACCATATCAATGGGCTTTTTCTGAAAGAGTTTTACAGGAAGTGAAGCTCGATTTTCTTACCCTGTCGCCGCTGTATCATATGCTTCGCGGCTTCGCTGATGAAATACAACAGAACGAAAAAGATCTTCATGAAATATAAACAGACAACAGACAGACGGCTGAATTAAACGGCCGTCTGTCTGTTAATACAGATCAAAGGTTTGTTCGCCTTGACTGAAGTGCGTTTTTTGCATTATATTAATGAAGGAATTTTTTAATGAAGGTATTGATATGAGTGAAAATAAGTCAATGATTAACTGGTATCCGGGACATATGGCCAAGACCAAACGCCTTTTATCGGAACAGCTGAAAAGAACTGATCTTGTCATTGAAATGTGTGATGCCAGACTGCCTTATTCAAGCAGGAATCCGGAATTGATGCCTATGATAAACAACAAAAAGCATCTTCTTCTCCTGAATAAATCAGATTTATCCGATCCCGGGATGAACAACAGCTGGATCCGGCGTTTTACAGCACGGGGCATTCAGGCACATATGACCAACGCGAAAATGATCAACGGAAAAGAGACCATCAATCTGATTGATCAGTCAACAAAAGAAATAGTTGAAAAATACCTGCAAAAAGGTGTTCGCAAGACAGTCAGGGCAATCATTGTCGGGATTCCGAATGTTGGGAAAAGCACACTGATAAACCGATTATACGGACGAAACATTGCGCAGACAGGGGATCGTCCCGGCGTAACAAAAAATAATCAATGGGTCAGGATATCACCGTATCTTGAACTGCTTGACACGCCCGGTTTGCTCTGGCCGAGGCTTGACGATCAGCTCGCTGCCAGAAGACTGTGCTATATCGGATCCATCAGGGATGAAATTATCGATACGACAGATATGACGATTCATCTGCTTGAAGATCTCTGCTCCATCGTTCCGGAAAAAGTGAAAGAACGTTATCATATCCAGAATACGGAATTAAAGGGAACGGAGCTGCTGGACGCAGTCTGCCGGGGAAGAGGATGGCTTCTGAAAGGCGCACAGTTTGATTATGAGCGATGCTGCAGCGTCGTGCCGGATGAATTCAGGGCTGGAAAACTCGGCAGGATCACCTTTGAAGCACCTCCTTCCTGCCCTTCGGAACAAGGAGGTAACGAATGACAGACAGGGAAAAAAGAGCCGCAGATCTTATGGCTTATGATCATAACTACAAATATACCGGTCTTGTTGTCGCAGGTATGGATGAAGTCGGCCGAGGACCTTTGGCGGGCAATGTGGTGACCGCCTGTGTCGTAATGCCCGATGAACCGCTGATTTCATGGATTGATGACAGCAAAAAGCTCAGTGAAAGCCGCAGAGAAAAAGTATATGATGAAATCATAAGATATGCTTTGTATATCGGAATCGGCGAGGTTTCTCCGGAAGAAATCGATACAATCAATATTCTTGAGGCTACAAAAAAAGCTATGCGCATCGCTGCTTCAGCTGTGCCGGCCGATATATTCCTGATCGATGCTGTTACCAGACTCGGGCTCAAAGGCAGGGAAGTATCCATCATAAAAGGAGATGCAACCTCTTATTCCATTGCAGCGGCCAGTATTGTGGCAAAAGTGACCAGAGACAGGCAAATGGCTGAACTGGACAGATTATATCCGCAGTACGGTTTTGCCAGAAATAAAGGATATGGGACCAGAGAACATATTGAAGCATTAAAAAAATGGGGACCCTGTCCGTTGCACAGGAGAAGTTTTATCAGAAATTTTGTATGAAAAAAACTTATCAGACCGGCATTTACGGTGAACAGCTTGCATCCCGGTGGCTTGAAAACCACGAAAAAATGCGCCTTCTTGAAAACCGCTTCCGGACAAAAGCAGGCGAAATCGATCTCATTATGACTGACGGAGAAACCATCGTGTTTATTGAAGTAAAGACACGCATGAATACAGCGCCCGGTACAGGTTTGCTTGCCGTTGACAAAAAGAAACAGCAGCGCATTGCCAGAGCGGCATATCTTTTCCTGAGCCAGAAACGATGGCTGCATCGTTCCGTCCGTTTTGATATCGTTGAGGTATCAGCAGATAAAATACTCCATATTAAGAATGCTTTTCAGCCTGGAAGCATGTTTTTCGGATAATGAAAGGATAACAGTGCAATGATTCGTAAACTGATACTGACTTTTGCCGCATTGTTTACAGCTGTGCTTTTCTGCCTGCCTTACAGCAAGGCTGAAGAAGGCAATCTGTTACTTAACGGCGATTTCAGTTTGACTGATGAAGACGGCCTTCCTTCTGACTGGTATACTGATGCCTATATTCTCGAACCGGGTTATACAAGTTTCAGTATGCTGAAAGGGGACAGTGAACATCCCTGTGCAGCCCAAATCCATAATATCGGCAGTAATGACGCCCGTTTTGCGCAGGTAGTTGAAGTGGAACCGGACTCCATGTATTTATTCAGCGGGTATATACTGGCTGATCATGTGGAAGGAGGACACGGAGCAAACCTCAGTATAGAGGGAGTATATGCTTTCAGTGAAAAATGTTACGATACTGCCGGGAAATGGCAGTACATACAATATTACGGTGAAACCGGACCGGATCAGCATTATATTACGGTTTTTGCTCGGCTTGGCGGCTACAGCGGTGAAAGCAAAGGAACAGCGTCATTTTCAGATCTTTCACTCGTGAAAGTGGACAGCATACCGGGTAATCTGATTGCCGACATATGGTTCAGGGATACGAAGGAAGAAACATACAATGAAAATGACGACGATACAGATTCAACTCCTTCGTCTTCCCGACACATGATTCTTGCAATCAGCCTGCTTTATACTTTTTTCGCTGTTCTGATACTGATGTATTTTCATCGAAAAAACAATTCGGAAACCATACAGAAACCCGTCAGTAAGATCTTTATTATCCTGACACTGCTGGCTGCTTTCCTGTCCAGGGTATTTATCAGCTATTATGTGAAAGGTTATATGGTCGATGTAAACTGTTTCACCAGCTGGGGCTATACAATGGCTTCCTTCGGTCCGACTCAGTTTTATCAGGCGACCAATTTTTGCGATTATCCTCCGCTATATACCTATATCCTCGGCCTGAATTCCATTATCTCTTCGCAGCTTGGAAACAGCGAAAACATTTCACGGATTGTTTTCAGGCTTATCCCATCGCTTTGTGACATTGTTGCATGCTGGATGGTTTACCGGATGGCTCTGAAAAAAAACGTCAATGCCCATATTGCTTTTGCCTTCCTTGCATTGATGGCATTCAATCCCGCAACAATCCTGAACAGCGCTGCCTGGGGACAGATGGACAGTGTGCTGTGCCTGTTGCTGCTGATGGTAGCCCTTTACGCCATGGAAGGAAAATGGATCATTTCTCTTCCGGTTTATATGCTCAGCGTACTTGTCAAACCTCAGGCTCTGATGCTTGGACCTCTCGGCCTGGTCTATATCATTATCACCTTCCTGAAAACACCTGAAAAACGCAGATCCATATTATACGGAACAGGCCTCAGCTTACTTGTTTTACTGATCGGCATTATCCCGTTCAGTATCAATCAGACATGGGACTGGCTGCTGCAGCTCTACAGCAGGACACTTTCATCCTATCCCTATGCGACGGTTAATACTGCAAATTTTTACTATCTTCTTGGCGGTAACTGGTCTGCGGTTGAAAAAGGCGCAAACCTGATGGCCCCGGTTCTTCTTGCCGCCGGTTCCGCAGGATATGGAATCTGGTGGTTCAAACGTTCAAAGAACCTCCCGCATTTTTTCACAGAAACGGTCATCAGTCTCCTCTTTACACTCGGATTTATACTTTGCGCTGTTTTTCATGCATCCTGGGCTGTTGCGGGCGGACTAGCCATGGCGTTTGCATTTGTCATTGTTCTGAGCCCGTCAGTAAGATCAGGAAGACTTGATTTCCTTGCATATCTTGGCGGACTGCTTTTCGTTCTGTTATATGTGTTCGGAGTGAAGATGCATGAACGCTATATTTTCCCCGCGCTGCTTCTTCTGGCTGCATCATGGGTATATCTGCGTGACCGTCGTATACTTTATTTGCTGATTCTTTTCTCCATGACGCTGTTTATTAACGAAGGTATTGTCCTGGATAACAGTATCAGGCTTGGATCACAATACGGCCATCTGAATCAGGATACCGTATGGCTTGCCGACCTGATCAGCATTCTGAACTGCGCCGGAGCAGTTTACGCCGTATGGCTCAGCATTGAAATGCTGAACCCCGCAAAGGTCCGGGATGAATGGAAACAAAAACACAGCTTTCTTCCATCGGCAGAATGGAAATATGACAGAAAACTGCACTGGCAACTCAGGGATACAATCATTCTGAGCAGTATTACGATCATTTATACAATCATTACACTTCTTACTCTCGGCAGTACAAAAGCACCGCAGACCGTATGGACTTCGAGCAGCCCTGAGGAACAGGTTGTTTTTGACCTGGGCGAAAACCATGACGATTTTGAAATCCTGTATTTCGCACAGGTCAGCCGTTATGATTTTTCTGTATCAACAAGCATCGATGGCGTAAACTGGGAAGAGGAAACCTGGGCGCAAATGGATCAGGGACAATGCTGGAAATGGAAATATGTCACTGACTATTATGACAACGGGTACGGTGAAAGAACATACTACAATTCCGATCAGAGCCATATCATCCGTTTTTCGGGAAGGTATATCAGGCTGACAGCCTGCCAGCTGGGGTTAAAGCTCAATGAAGTTCTTTTCAGGGACGATGAAGGTCATATCCTTCATGCAGATATCTGCGGGCATGATGGCGGGGAGCCTGATTCAGAACTGTATTCCGATCCGAAGGCACTGATTGATGAGCCGGCTACTCTCGAGAAGCTGCCTTCCATTCCGGAAAGCAGTATTACCGCAAATACTCCCGCACAGCCAAGCTGGTGGAACAGTACCTATTTTGATGAAATATACCATGCAAGGACCGCTTATGAATTTATCCAGGGAAGCGTTCCTTATGAAACGAGCCATCCTCCGCTTGGCAAAGTATTCATGAGCCTATTCGTCGCAATTTTCGGAATGACCCCTTTCGGCTGGCGTTTTGCCGGAGCGCTTGCCGGCATTCTTATGCTTCCGGGAATGTACCTTCTCGGCAAACAGCTGACAAAGAAAACCTATATTGCTGCCTTTGCCTGCCTTTTGATGGCTTTGGACTGCATGCATCTTACTCAGACACAGATAGCGACTATAGACAGTTTCCCTGTGCTCTTTATCATTTTTGCCTATTTGTTCATGCTGCGATTTATCCAGACGGATTTTATGCAGGAAAAAAGCAGGGCAAGCTATTTTAATCTTGCATTATCAGGACTGTTTATGGGGCTTTCGATCGCAAGCAAATGGATCGGTGTTTACGCCGGCGCGGGTCTTGCTGTCCTGTTTTTTGCCCACTGTTTCCGGATTCTCTCATTACATAAGGAAAGCCAAAAACAGTGCCGCAGCAAAATGATCCGTATTTGTTTTTCCTGCATAGTTTTCTTTGTGATTGTTCCTGCGGCCGTTTATCTGATCAGTTATATCCCTTATCTCGCGTATAAATCAAAGCAAATCCACACCCTGGGTGAATATGTTTCCGAAGTATGGCGCTCTCAGATCGGCATGTTCAACTATCACAGCACGAAAAACCTCGGAATGGATCATCCGTTTTACTCACCCTGGTGGGAATGGCCTGTTATCGGCAAACCAATGTATTACGCTTCTCAGCAGTATATTCCTGCAGATTATCCTGTGCATCACAGTATTTTCTGCTTCGGCAATCCGGTTATATGGTACGGAGGCCTCGCTGCGATGGCTTTCATGATATGCAGAATTATTCTCAGCAAAAGATACAGTTTGGCCGGGTCTGATCTTTCCTGGCATATTCGATCAGAACATCCTGATTACGGCATCCTGTTTATTATGGTCGGATTTCTGGCTCAATACCTCCCGTGGGTGCTTGTTCCCAGAGGTACCTATATCTATCATTATTTTGCAAGCCTGCCTTTCCTGATGCTTTCTATATGCTGCGTATTCAATACTGAAGGTAACGGAAATAAAAAAACCATTCAGACAGCCGGTATTTTGTATCTGACAGGTGCTTTCGTTTTCTTTGTGATTCTTTTCCCGTACGCGAGCGGAATCAATGTACCGTCATGGTGGCTGAACATTGGCAGAAACATTCTGCGAATCTGGTATTGAGGAGTCGGAAACAGTTATGGATGATATCATGGCCAGAATTCTCAGCTTCGGGGTAAGCGGAGTCAACGGATTTCCGGTACAGGTTGAAGTGTTTTCAATCAATGGAATTCCGGCAATGGAGATCATTGGCCTGCCTGATACTTCTGTCAGGGAAAGCAAGGACAGGGTCAGCGCCGCAATGATCAACTGCGGAAAGGAAATCGTGCCCAAACGGATTACGGTTAATCTTGCTCCGGCGGATATGAAAAAAGAAGGTCCCTCCTTTGATCTTCCGATTGCCGTCGGTGTAATGATCTCAACCGGTCAGGTTATTCCGGATCCGGGAATAGACCTTTCTGATACCGCTTTTTTCGGTGAACTCAGCCTGGACGGATATATTCAGCCAATCAACGGCGCACTTCCGATGGTGATCAGTGCTAAGGAAAACGGTATTCAGAATGTGATTCTTCCTGAAAAGAATGCAAAAGAAGTATCATGCATACAGGGTATCAACGTTTTTCCGGTTTCTCATCTGAAACAAGTGATTCATTACTGTGATGGAACCGAAGTATTGCAGCCCCAGGAACAGATTCCATTTGAAGCACTGAAAAGAGAAAGCGTTTTATCTTCTGACATGGTACTTATCAAAGGACAGAAAGGACCCCGAAGAGCGATTGAAGTGGCAGCCGCGGGCGGTCACAATATGCTGATGATCGGAGTGCCCGGCAGCGGCAAAACCATGCTTGCCAGATGTATACCCGGCATTCTGCCGCCGATGACTTTTGAAGAATCTCTTGAAACGACACGTATTCATTCCATCTGCGGTAAATTACCGCCGGATAACGGGCTGATGATAAACCGTCCGTTTTGTTCACCTCATCATAATGCTTCCGTTGCATCTTTGATAGGGGGCGGTCAGGATGCCAAACCAGGAGAAGTTTCACTTGCACATAACGGGGTCCTTTTTCTGGATGAATTGCCTGAGTTCACCAGATCAGCCCTGGAAGCGCTCCGTCAGCCTCTTGAGGACGGTTATGTTACTGTCGCGAGAGTCAAAAAACAAGCTCGCTATCAGTCTTCATTTATGCTGGTGGCGGCCATGAATCCATGCCCGTGCGGTTTTTTCGGAAGCAGCAGAAGAGCCTGCAGATGCACACCGCAGGAAATACGCAGGTACCTGGACAGGATTTCAGGACCGTTGCTTGACAGAATCGATCTCCAGATAGAAGTGGACTCCGTGCCTGTAAATGAAATCAACGATACCGGAATGTCTGAACCGTCCGCTGCGGTTGCTGCACGGGTTCAGAATGCCAGGGATATCCAGCACGAAAGATACAAAGATGTTCACATACACTGCAACGCTCAATTAACCAATGCGGAAGTAAAGAAGTACTGTTCTGTAAGCGATGAGGCGCAGAGATTGTTTAACGCGGCGATTGAATCTTTTCACTTCAGCATGCGAGCCTATCAGCGCATCCTGAAGGTGGCCAGGACGATAGCGGATCTCGCAAACGAAAACCATGTCAATTCAGCGCATATTGCTGAAGCAATTCAATATCGTGAACTCGACCAGAAATATTGGAGATGAATCAAAATGTCCATGTCTTCCGCCGGTTATGAATTCAGCGCATGGCTTGCTTCAGCAGGAATCCCGCCATCAAGGCTTCGGCAGTTACTGGATGCCTATCATAGTTCAGAGGAGTGCTACCACGCTTTTCAAAGGAAAGATCCTTTTTTCATTCAGACTCTTTCTCCGCGAATCATTGAACTCCTGAACAGGAACGGTGACGCTGAAAGAATCAGAAAGTATAAACAGGTCATGGATGAGCTCGGCATTCGGGTATTTCTGTATTATGATAAAATCTATCCAGAAAAACTGAAACAAACAGCCGATCCGCCTGTTATTCTCTTTTATCAGGGAAAAACAGATTGTATGAATGGCCGGGTTTTAGCCGTTGTAGGCAGCCGCGCTGCTTCATACAACGGGCAGAAAGCGACCAAAAAGCTTACCCGTGATTTGAGTACACATGGTATTACTGTTGTCAGCGGGATGGCAAGCGGTATTGATTCTTTCGCACATGAGGGCTGCATTGAAGGCGGCAGCCCGACAATTGCAGTTACCGGCTGTGGGCTTGATATAATCTATCCGGCGTCAAATAAAGATCTCAGGGATACCATCATACGCAGCGGAGGACTTATATTAAGCGAATATGCACCGGGAGAAAAACCGGCCGGATGGCATTTTCCTGTCAGAAACAGAATTATTACAGGAATTGCTGAAGCTTTGATCCTGATGGAAGCGAAAATCAGGAGCGGCAGTATGACTTCTGTACAGCATGCACTTGAACAGGGAAAAGATGTTTTTGTTTATCCGGGTGACCCGATGTCAGAATATTTTGAAGGCAATCACCAGCTGCTCCGGGAGGGCGGGATTTACTTTACCAGCGCGGAAAATATACTGGAAGACCTTCACTGGCTTGACAATCCATTCCATGTAAGGCAAAATAGCGGTTGTTCAGCCGAAAGCCCGCAGATGACAACGGATGAGATTAAGATCGTCAATGCGTTAAAGCCTGGAATATTAGGCTTTGAAAAACTTGTTTCGTTAAGCGGGCTTGAACCATCCAGACTTATGAGCGCACTTACCATGCTTCAGATCCGGGGAACCATTGAAGCGCTGCCCGGTAAACAATATCAGTTAAAAGCATAAATCAATCCGGAGGGGTATTATTATGGCAACCAAACAAAAACTGATCATCGTCGAATCTCCGGCCAAAGCAAAAACGATCGGCAAATATCTCGGAAAAGGATATAAAGTTGAGGCTTCACAAGGCCATGTATGCGATTTGCCCAAAAGCCAGCTTGGAATCGATATTGATCATGATTTTGAACTGAAATATATAACGATACGAGGCCGCGGTGATATCCTCAGCCGTATCCGCAAAGAAGCCAAAAACGCTTCACAGATCTACTTTGCAACAGACCCTGACCGCGAAGGGGAAGCCATAAGCTGGCATCTTTTCCATGTGCTTGGTGTTGATGAAAAAGCTCCTTGCCGCATTGAATTTAATGAAGTCACCAAAAAAGCTGTTCAGAATGCGATCAAAAATCCGAGACAGCTTGATATGGGGAGAATCGACGCGCAGCAGGCCAGGAGAGCGCTTGACAGGCTTGTAGGATATAAAATCAGCCCTTTGCTTTGGGTAAAGGTCAAAAAAGGTCTTTCCGCAGGTCGGGTGCAAAGCGTTGCAACAAGGATGGTCGTAGACCGCGAGCGGGAAATTGAAAGCTTTATTCCTGAAGAATACTGGGATATAACGGCACAGTGCAGTGCTGAAGGAGGGAAAAAGTCTGCTGTTTTTTCAGCTAAATTTACCACACTTGACGGAAAGAAAATGACGATCAGGAATCATGAAGAAGCTGAAAAAATCAGGACGATGATTGCCGGCGGAAACTTTACAGTCAATGAAATCCGCATCAAGGAAAGGAAGAGACAGCCGGCTCCGCCGTTTACGACATCAAGCCTTCAGCAGGAAGCAGGCAGGAAACTCAGCTTTACAACAGCCAAGACCATGCAGGTTGTTCAGCAGCTCTATGAAGGTATTGATATAGAGGGTGAAGGCGCACAGGGTCTTGTAACCTATATCCGTACCGACAGTGTCCGGATCAGTGATGATTCAATGGCATCCCTTCGTGCATATATTCCCGAAAAATACGGGAAAGAATATCTTCCCGATCAGCCCAATGAATTCAAAGGCAGAAAAAACGCTCAGGACGCACATGAAGCGATCAGGCCGACTGATATAAACCGTACTCCTGAATCCATCAAAAGCTCCCTGAGCAGAGAACAGTTTATGCTTTACCGGCTGATATATAACCGTTTTGTTGCCAGTCAGATGGCTCCGGCGGTGTATGAAACAATGTCTGCTGAGATAAACGATCCGCGAATCGGTCTTCGTTTTTACGGAGAGCATAAGATCTTCCAGGGTTTCACTGTATTGTATGAAGAAGGAACTGATGAAACGCAGGATAATCTTGAAATGACTTTACCGATGCTGAAAGAAGGACAGCGAATCAAAGTCGGGGCAGTCGATGCTGAACAGCATTTCACCCAGCCCCCGAGCAGATATACAGAAGCAAGCCTCGTTCGTACTTTGGAAGAAAATGGTATTGGACGTCCTTCAACCTATGCTCCTACAATTACTACGATTATTTCCCGCGGTTATGTATCACGCGAGAAAAAACGTCTTTTCCCAACAGAATTAGGGATAATGGTTACCGAAATGATGGAAAACTATTTCAGTAATATTGTAAATACCGAATTTACGGCCATTATGGAAGAACGTCTGGATGAAGTGGAAGAAGGCAGGGAAGACTGGAGACAAATTATCAGAGAATTTTATCCGGCTTTTGAAAAGACGCTGGCTACAGCTGAAAAAGAGATTGAAAAAGTTGAAGTAAAAGATGATGTCAGCGATGTTCCCTGCGACAAATGCGGTTCCATGATGGTTTACAAAATGGGGAAGTACGGGCGGTTTTTAGCCTGTCCCAATTTTCCCAATTGCCGGAACACTATGCCAATACTGAAATATATCAGTACGCCCTGCCCGAAATGCGGCAAACGTCTTCTGGAAAAAACAAGCCGTAAAAACAGAAAATTTTATGGCTGTGAAGGATATCCGGAATGTGATTTTGTCAGCTGGGACAAACCGGTCTCTGAAAAGTGCCCGAAATGCGGCCGATTTATGGTTGAAAAAAAGAATAATAAAGGCGAGATAATCCATCTTTGCACAAATGAAAGCTGCCGATATAAAAAAGTGGCAGCGGGAAAAGAAGATGAGGAAAGCAATGAATGAACCAAGCGCCGCAGTAATCGGCGGAGGGTTAGCCGGCTGCGAAGCCGCATGGCAGCTTGCGCGTTATGGAATTCATGTGCAGCTCACAGAAATGAAGCCCGGCAAGAAGTCACCTGCCCATCATACAGACCGGCTTGCCGAGCTTGTCTGCTCAAACAGTTTTCGCGGAGATCAGCTGACAAATGCTGTCGGCCTCCTCAAGGAAGAAATGAGGCAGACCGGATCTCTCATTATGAAATGCGCTGATGAAACAAGGGTTCCGGCAGGAGGCGCACTTGCTGTTGACCGTAACCTTTTTTCTGAAAAAGTCACACAAATGATTACCAGTCATCCATTGATCACACTCATCCGCCAGGAGTCCGTCACAATACCTGACGGTCCGGCTGTTATTGCGACAGGCCCGTTAACCAGTGACGCTATGGCTGCCGCAATTCAAAGCCTGCCGGGTCTGTCAACTCTGCATTTTTATGATGCAGCCGCTCCGATTGTCATGAAAGACAGCCTGGATGAGAGCAAACTTTTCCGGCTCAGCCGCTATCATCGAGGGAATGATTATCTGAACTCGCCGATGAATGAAGAAGAATACAGCAAGTTTATTCAGGAACTGATTCATGCCGAAACAGCAGAGATTCACGGCTTTGAAGAAAAAAAGGTTTTTGAAGGATGCATGCCGATCGAAAGCATGGCTAAGAGGGGATATATGGTTCCGGCATTCGGACCGATGAAACCTGTCGGACTTGCAGATCCCCGTACAGGAAAAGAACCATTCGCAGTGGTTCAGCTGCGTCAGGATAACGCTGATGATACAATGTACAATATTGTAGGGTTCCAGACCAGGCTGAAATTTCCCGAACAGAAGCGAGTCTTTGGATTGATACCCGGACTTGAACATGCTGAATATGCCCGTTTCGGCGTAATGCACAGGAATACATTTCTGAACAGTCCGGGATTCCTCAACAGCCATTTTGAAATGATAACCCGAAAACACTGCTATTTTGCCGGACAGATGACCGGTGTGGAAGGATATGTGGAAAGCGCTGCCAGCGGACTTGTTGCCGGTATTTCACTGGCCTTTCAGCTGAATGGAATGGAACCGCCTGTTTTCCCTTCCTTTACAGCTCTCGGAGCGATGGGGAAGCATGTCTCGTCCGCCCAATCAGATTTTCAGCCAATGAATTGCAGCTTCGGTCTGATTGATCCTCTTCCTGTTCGGCCAGGACAAAAACGAATCCGGAACAAACAGGAGAGATATCAGGCTGTATCCGAAAGATCTCTGGCCTATATTCGAAAGATGAATCTACAGACAGGAGGATGATGATCATGTCAAGCCCCTTCAGAGGAACTACAATCTGTGCTGTCAGACGCAACGGTCAAATTGCGATTGCCGGCGATGGCCAGGTAACCATGGGTGAACATACGATTTTTAAGACAACCGCAAAAAAAGTTCGCAGGCTTTATAACGGAGAAGTCGTCGTTGGATTTGCCGGAAGTGTTGCCGATGCATTTACGCTTTGCGAGAAATTTGAGGAAAAGCTGCAGCAGTGCTCGGGAAATCTCGAAAAAGCAGCTGTCGCCCTTGCCCAGAACTGGCGCGGTGACCAGACTATGCGGCAGCTTGAGTCCATGATGATTGCTGCAAACAAGGAACGACTGCTGGTCCTGAGCGGAACCGGTGAAGTGATTGATCCTGATGAAGGAATTGCGGCAATCGGTTCGGGAGGCAACTATGCTTTGGCGGCTGCACGGGCACTTTTGCAGAATACGGACCTGAATGCCGCTGAGATTGCCGAAAAAGCATTGAGGATTGCATCCAGCATCTGTGTATACACCAATGATCATATTACTGTTGAAACCCTGTAAACGGAGGGATAAAGCATGAACGATCAATTGTTGACACCCCGTCAGATAGTCCATGAGCTGGACCGCTTTATTGTGGGACAGGATGATGCAAAAAAAGCTGTAGCGATTGCATTAAGAAACAGGTACCGCCGCAGCAAAGTGAAGGAGGATCTTCGCGAAGAAATTATACCCAAGAATATATTAATGATAGGACCGACCGGCGTCGGCAAAACAGAAATCGCACGCAGGCTTGCAAAACTTGTCAGCGCACCTTTTATCAAGGTGGAAGCAACAAAGTTTACAGAGGTGGGATATGTCGGCCGTGATGTGGAGAGCATTATCCGTGATCTGACAGAAAACGCTGTCAGAATGGTGCGCAAAGAACATGAAGAACGTGTTCTGCCAAGGGCAAGGGTTCTTGCGGAAGAAAAGCTCAGCGACTTGCTTTCACGTGGGCCGAAAAGGAACAATATGACCAATCCTCTTGATTTCCTGATCGGCAAGCAAAAAGAACAGCAGCAGAATC